>Ga0255048_10001966_pt1 | contig 13570 bp, 23 predicted proteins | sample JV7_2_2_MG_FD_183619 | JGI IMG/M metagenome (GOLD analysis project Ga0255048, IMG submission 183619) | Seawater microbial communities from Jervis Inlet, British Columbia, Canada - JV7_2_2 | ecosystem: Environmental > Aquatic > Marine > Inlet | place: Canada: British Columbia | collected 2016-10-06
CCAATAGATGTCCTGATCTTTATGGGGTGTTGGACGTAGCATCGATTCTGGAGCTGTCAGCTCTAGGATATGAGTACATTCCATACGAACCAAATCAGAAATACAGTGTTCTAGGGTCTTCACTCTTCGCAAGGCATGAACCTTTAGCAGGGGGCAAGCATGTTGCACAAAATACTGCAGAAAAGGCAATGGCTTCTGTGATTTTCGGACATACGCATCGTATTCAAGAAGCTCAGACAGTAACCATGGATGGCCAGAACTATCGAGGAATTTCGTCAGGGTGGCTAGGGGATAAATCAAATCCTGTATTTGGGTATGTGAAATCTCACCATCAGTGGTCGTTAGGATTTTCAGTAATGAGGTTACTAGAGGACGGTACATGGTTCAATCAGTTAATCCATATTCAGGACTATAAGTGTGTTGTAGACGGATACCTATATGAAGGATGATAACGTCCGTAAATTCCCTTTAAAACTGGTCACGAATAATGAGCCTCATGACCTAGTTTTAAATCATTTCTTAGCACTAGAAGAACTTATGGGTCAGTTCGATCTTGAGGATTCTCTAGTTGAACAGGCTTATCTGAACCTTCAGAGTAGTATCCTACATTTTTCTGCTTATTTAGAGGAGTATCTAGAAGATGAAGATTACTTGGATTGACTTTATCCACTACCTCTTCGTGGTTTTTTACATAATGGTATTGATCGATTTTCTCTGCGAACCAGAGGGTAAGCCCATCAATAGCTTGAGACATTCCTTTGTCCTTAGAGAAAAGAGAAAACTTCCTGCAAGTATTAAGTATATGCCACGTTCCTACAAAGTAATTAATAGGTAAAGTAACCTTGTAATCCTTGGTATTGTCAGGGCGATCTAGCTTGGCATACATGGCCATAAGATCAAAAGCTGCATCTATTTCATTTGGTGGAACTAGACTCTGCTCTAAAAGTATCTTAATACAGCTCCATATTGCGTGTATTTGAGCACTATTAGTATCCCACTCTATAGAATCCTTAAAGATAGGCTTTCCTGCTTCATCTAGCTTAGGAGTACCTTCCTCGTCCGTCTCAATAGCACCATCAAGCTCAGTTAGAGCCTTTGTTAGTTGCTTATCAAGCGGATTATTCTTATATGGATTGTATTTCTTATCTCTACGTTTTTTAGTTCTATCAAGTTTAATTAACTTCCCCATTCGATCTTTCCTTGTCCTGCCCATTCCATATCATCGTCAATATCAAAATCATATTCTGACTTATCTATAAGCTCTAACATGAGGGCCTGTACTGGTAGCATATCTGCGATTGACTTTCTTCTAAGTTCAGTCGCTTTGATTGTACGCTCTCCGTGAGTCTTTAAAATATCTGCGTTCTTTAGTCTACCAACTATCGAATTTAACCTTAATAGCTCCATATCAATCTCTTGAATATCACTATGCATTTTTTGTGTTATCTCATTAATCTCTTCTCTCATACGAATAATAAGATTTGTGTAGTCAGCCATAAATCCATGCTCATTGATAATTCTATCCATGACATTACATAAATTATTCTCTGCGATTTCTTCACTACCTTTGAAGTCGTCTATACTACCGTGATCATCAAACCATTCTCTCTTTGCAGGATCAGAAAGGATTTCATAAGCACTTAAAATAACCTTAAAAACCTCTGCATCCCCACCTTTGTCTGGGTGGTGAGTCTTGGAAAGATTTCTAAAGGCCTTCTTAATTTCAGCCTCTCCTGCATCTTGGGCTACGCCAAGTACTTCATATGGCTGTTTCATTACTCGAACCAACTCAAGAAAGTAACTTTCTTCTTAGTGGCAACGTAAATCTTGTGAGCACTTTCCATAGAGGGCATTTGGACTTTATTAGCGTAACGATTAAGTTGAGCTGCGTCTATGTTTACCCTCTGGGAAAATGCCCTAAAAGTAATCCTATTTGTTTTAAGATAGTCTTTTAGGGTCATAGTGTTCCTCCTAGAAATTTCCGAATGTGAAGTCTGTTCCTGCTTCACTTGTATTATTCTCTTCCGCTACTGGAAGGGAATCTAAACTTACTGGTGGAAGGCCAAACATATCTGTTGCAGATTGTCTTCCGTAGAAAGCCTCGCCTTCTTTAACTAACTGAACACCATTTACATTGAATCCAATACCTTTAAGTTCGTTATCGTAAGCATATCCTGAGATAGAAAGCTTTACATAATCCCCTGCTTTAATATCAGACTCAGAAACTGGCATCCCTTTAGAATCGATTACTGGTACTTCAAAACCATTTGAAGCATTAAGAGTAACCATATCTGTCATAAAGTCATATTTCTCAAGCATCTCTTCTCTAACTTCAACCTTCATTGGAGTCTTAAGTCCTGAAGGTTTCTTGTCGCCCCACTTGTCTTTGATTAGATCAGCTTCAAGTTGTTGTAGAGGTCTTAAACCTGCGATAATCTCAGCGTCTGCCTTGTCAAATACTACTGCTACAGTGTATCTACCCTTCTTGTTTGTTTTGTAAAGGTTCTGGCTAAATGCTAATCTTCCTACTGGTGTTACTAGTCTTGTTTGTTTTAATTCGCTCATTGTGTTCTCCTAAAAAGTTATTGTTTCAAAGTTATTAATATTTGCCTCTTCTGAGGTCTTTGTATCTATTCCAAAATCTTGTGCGATTGAGTTAGCATAAACAGCCTCTCTTTTATCACTTTCCTTGGCCATTGTAAGTTTAGCCTCTGGCTTAAAAAGAAATTCTGCTACTTGTTCTTTACCGAACTTCTTCTCTAACTTTCCAATACCAAGTAATTTCTGCTCGTAAATCTCGTCACCAAATGCCATTTTAAGCTCAGTTTCCGATTGTACTTTACGATTTACTTTACTTTTTACTAACTTATATCCGTCTACTGGTAAGCCCTTCTCTAACTTATGCATAGCATATGCTTGAACCGAGTCTAGCCATTTCTTTACACCGTCTGCATGTTCTAAGATGTTTCTAAGTGTCTTAGCATCCATTACTTCTGCTGAAGGTAATGAGGATTCTGTTTTTGGTTCAGACACACCAAAGTCCATACAAGCGACTTTCTGAGCTGACTTTCTCTGCTCTTTGCATATTCCTTTTGCAGGACAGAAAAAACAATGTGATCCTGCTGAGAAATTAGCATCATCCATTTTTGTCGCATCGACAGCTTTTCCAAGTTCTTCTGCGTATTTATTAAGTTCATCCATTGTAATTGTATGTGACTTGATCGGGTCTTTAACTCTAGGTTGTACAATTGTGAGCTTAATTTGTGTAAAGTCAGAACCATGTCCTGCTCCAAGGGCGTAATACATAAGTTGTTTGTTGTCCACAGCTTCGACAACTTTACCTTTTCCGTATTTGAGGTCAATAACTTCCAAAGTTCCCATGAATTCAAGCACACATGCATCGTTTGACCCAAAAAGACCTTCTCTAATGAAGTTAAGGTGGAATTTCTCCTCAAGGAGTAAATCTTTGTTAATGCCTGAAGATGCTTGTAATACATAATCCACATAAGTTTGAACATACTCAGCCATCTCTTCTGTTACTTCCCACCCTTCCATTGTTTGACCAACATAGTGAGAACAAGGTTTATCTTCTACCATAGCAATCTCAGCCAATTCATGAGCACAAGTTCCTTCTTGAGCATAATGACTAGACTTTTGCGGTGGTGCTTTCTCTATAAGCTTTACCGATGCAGGGCAGTTCATCCATCTATCGGCAGATGAAGCACCCCATTTACTATGTGCACGTTCTGAATGTACTTGTACACCAGACATATTATGCGTCCTTTAATTTCTTAGCAAGGTCAATAAAACATGCAGTATCTTTAACTTCTCCAAGACTACCAACTCCACAACATTCAGTGATAAGAGCTTTTACTTTATCAGCAGATTTAAGCTTAGTTGCAACGTCTCTACATAATACTTGAACTTCTTCAAGCGTAGGAACTACCACTGGCTCTTTTGCTTTCTTAGGAGCTTTTGCTTTCTTTGCCTTTGTTACTTTCTTTACTGCTTCCTTAACGTCAACTGGAATATCCATTTCAGTTTGGTCAGAGGGTACTGGAGCTTTAGGCACAACTGGTGTTCCAAATAGAGCACCTTCTATATTAGCCTCTAATAGAGCTAAAGCCTCTGCATGGTTGTCGTTCTCTTTTAGAGCTACACCCATAGTCACTTCTTTGTGTTCGTAGTTACCTAAATTTCTTCTCTTCATAATTTTAATTTCATTAATAAACATAGTGTAATTCCTTTATTAAAGTATCTTATCTAATACTTGTTGTTTTGATGTTAACGAAGTCATGATCGCTTTGTCAACAGTTGATCCGCATATTTTATGTATTCTACAATTATTTTCTTGTCCGATTCTATGAATACGCTTACTTGCCTGTGCATTATCAGCAGGAATATAAGACATATCATTAAAAACTAAGTTATTAGACCTAGTAAGAGTGATACCAGTAGATGCAGCACCAATAGTGGCCACAATATAATCAAGTTTACCTGCTTGAAAAGATGATACGATAGTATGTCTCTCTTCCATTGGTGTAGCTCCTGTGATGTAAGCTGAGTTTTTAAGCTTATCAGCAATGTTATGAACAGGCTCAATGTGATCGCTAAAAATAACAACTGGATTTCCTGTTTCATCAAAAATGTTCTTAGCATAATCAGCAGTAAAACTAGCCTTTGCAACCGCACTGCCTTTCTTAATTGCCATGACATGCCCATCCATTTTATTCGTGTATTTTGCATAGTTCTCAAGCTCCTTATCATCAAATTTATAGTTAACTTCTACATATCTTTCTAATAGCTCTGGAAGATCAATTACTTGACTAGTCAACCTTCTCATATACTTTCCTCTGAAGTAAGTCTTCAGTTCTGCTTCATTCTTTAAGCCCTCAAACTTCCTCACTGTGACCTTTCTGCCTCTAACTGCGATGTCGAATACCCTTTCATGTGAAAACTGCTTAGAGAACTTATATTGGACTCTATACTTATCAGTAATCTTAAGGCCATTGCGTCCATTGCTAGGAACATAGGCCATAAGTACTAATAGACTATAAAATTCTTCTACTCTATTCTTTACAGCCGTACCAGATAACAAACTAAGACGTTCAGGCCTGTGTAGTTTTATAAACTGGTGGAAGTATTGAGTCCTCTTAGCTTCAATGTTCTTAAGGTAATGAGCTTCATCAGCAATCACATAGTCAGCCCACTGGAATAACCTCTCACAATCTTTAAGTTTCTCATAGTTTATAACTACGATCTTAACTCCATTGGATTTCTCAAAGTCCTTCTTAGAATTGATAACTAAAATTTCACTCTCTTTAAGATCAGTAAACTTTAAGAACTCAGCTTTCCAATTATGCTTTAAGAAGGCAGGACATACTACGAGTGTTCTAGCTTTCATAGCACATGCCACACCGATAGCACTTAGAGTTTTCCCAAGGCCCATCTCGTCACCGCAAAGTGTATAGTCACAAGCCAATGCAAACTGTATATACTTCTGTTGGTGTTCAAATGGAGTTATTGTTAGCTTAAAACTCATATTGATTAAACTCCTCTTCTGGCATCATTCCGTTTACTACATCGTCTATCATTCTCTCGAACTCAGTAGGAGAGGTTGACCACCCATATTGATTCTTAATAATCTCTAGTTGTACGAAGGCTGTAGCTAACTGTTTACCCATTAAACCTCTGTGAAGTTTAATATCTTCCAAGCTCAAAGAGTCTCGCATACTATCCATACCTAAAGCGGTATTTCTAAGACTTTCAGCTAGTATTGTCATACCATCTAGCATTTCTCGCTGCGTGTATTTGTTAATTAATAGTTTCGTTATGCTTTTCAAAATATTATCTCCTCAAATTCCATCTTATGAAAGTATTTACTAAATCTGTCGTAATCGTCTCTGGCCCTTTCATCTATGTACGTCTGTTGTAGCTTTATGGGAAGGCTATAGACTCCATAGTAGGTTTTATAATCGTTCTCCACATACTCAGCCCCATCATCGTAATCAGGACTCCATATATCAGCATCGAGCCTAACAGTAGCAACCTTTTTAAGTTCATCAGGGAAGTAGAATCTAAACGCTTCATCCATGCATATAGCCAATAACCTAGAAGGATTATAAGTACTGCTGTCATGCTCAATATAAATGGCATCATGTAAGGTGTATATAACATCTAGTCCTCTATCCTGTGCGAGTTGAACCGCTTTTCTCATAATACAAGAACCCATTCCTTGTACTGGTACGTTCCCCGTACTTCTAAAATTATCATTGTCTCCCCACATCATCCAACCATCTGCGAGTCTTACATACTTTCTTTGCTTATATAATTTTTGGAAGTTTTCTTTCCACTTCCAGAACACTTTATATGCTTTCTTATGTTGGTTGATCCAACTCAGAGCCTCTTCTGGTTCTACTTTCCTTCCAAACTTTTCAGTAAGGTCGTTAGCAAGGCCATACTCCGACATATCATACGATAAGCCCAAGACGACTGCTTTACAGTTATCTCTTTTTTCTTTGTACTCTGACTTGGTTCCGTCTTGAGGAATGTATCCAATGGATTTTCCGAAAGAAAGGTACACATCTCCCGACTCATAAGCTCTAAGCATTTCTTTATCTCCAGATAGGAGTGCTGCGAGCAAGAACTCCTGAGAGGCAAAGTCGATTCCACATATGGCCCGTCCTTGTCGTGGAGCAATGAGGCTTCGCATCCAAGCACTCTTAAGCGGGATAAATGCGGTTGCACTTGGCTGACTTCGAGCTGACTGAGCCCCATATATACCCATATATGGTCTGACCCTTCCATCCATTCCAACGCTATCCCAAAATTTCTTTTTAGTCTTTCCTGTGCTTGCTGTGAATCCATTTAAACCTTGCTTGAGTTTGAGGTATCTTTGCATCTGTGCGAGAAAGTGACCTCTAGGATAGGAGTGGTTGAAGGAAATAGGTTTAGAGAAAGCTTTAAGTGAGAGGGAAGTATCATCCCCATCGGTTTTAATCCATCCCCTGTAACTATTATGCTTGCACCATTGCTGAATGAGAGTTCTAGTAAATCCTTGGTTCCATTTGAGGTCAAGAGGCCGTTTTTGAACTGTACTCCTGAATATTTGCTCACTTTTATCTTTGAACTGCTCATTAATATCACTTTGACATTCCCATATAATGTTTCCAACTTGATCTGAAAAGTTTCTGGTTTCTTTGACCCTAATAGGGTATCCAAGCCTCTCCATAATAGCAGTACGGCAAGCATAATCAGCCCTATTAGAAATATCTGATCTGAGAGTTTCCACGTTAAAACGTCTGCCAAGTAATCTAGAATATTCATTTAACATCTCCTTAAACATAGGCTCTAAGTGTTCAACGTCAGAGTCACAATATGTCATTATTTCATCTTTTCTAGCCACCATTTTATCAATATCTTGTGTTCTTCCACTGTTACAGGCGATAATGATATCTCTAATTTCTTTCTTAAAGTCCGAGTCGATAACAATTCCAAGCGTCTTATAGACTGCTGCTCCCATGCCGTATTCTTGCTTAGAGGCATCTGCTTTCTTTTCGTCACTTTCAGTTTTCCTTTGCCACTTTGGTAAGGGCTTTTTAGTAAATTTCTTTCTGCCTTTTATTAGTTGCTTTCCATAAGCATAGTTATCGTTATGGTTCGATAAGCACCTATACTCTAAGTAAAGGTCAACCCAACGATATTTAAGAGGCTCTAATCCGAGCGATATAAAAGCACTGGCTTCTGCTACAACATTATAAGCTAGGAAGGTATAGCCCTTGGCGTGGAGGTCGTTTATTTTATTTACGAGCATCTCTCTTATGGTTCTGCATCTAGTATAGCTCATTGCATCGTCAAGATGAGTCCAAAAACTATGAGTCTCTCCATCATGCCTAACACTGGCACATACTACATTCAACTTAGCTTCTGCCGTATCGTAGTACTCAAAATCTATAGATGCGAATTTAGTTGTTGCCATTGTTGTTCCTTTATTAAGTTATCTTATTGTATCATCAGTCGTGACTAGTTTGTCAACATTTATTTCTTCTGTTAGTTTTTTTTAGTATATCTCTAAGTATCCAAACATCATCACACCGCCCATGATAAACCACCAAAGACACTCAAAGAGATTAAACCAACTGTCACGATCCCCCCATGTGATTACTATTTTAGTATTTCCTATTTGCATATAGTATTACTCCAACTACACGTTGTTTAAATTAACGGTTATTTCAAAAAGTGAAAGTAAGTAAAATAAAGTCCACCAAACCAGATAAGAAATAAAACTTAAAATTGTGGCGACAATTACAATCACATACGTAGGTATATCTATTTTAAACATTACTCAGTTTCTCCTGTACTGTTTGTTTCTCTTTCCTTGCTTTCTAGTTCCATAGCCTTAACCATAACCCATGCATAAAGAGCTATAACGCTAACAAATCCGATCATACAGATTAAAAATATTAAAACTTGATCGCTCATATAGTATTCCTAGTTCTAACCGTTTTTGATTCATAGCAAGTTTTTGACTTCTTTCTATATGAGTCAGTGTTAAGTGCTTTCAATAATTCTTCTTCACTTCCATTTTTTGTTTCACGACTCTCACAATAAAAGCCGCTTTCATCGCTACTTTCATAATCAGCTTCAAAGTAATCTAAATGAATACAATTCTCACAATTTTTTAACATGATAGTTTATCCTATTCTGCCTGTTCCATTAAAACTGAAATTTCCGACATGTTCTCTTCTACAGTTATTGCAAATTTTGATTTTAGTACTAACACCTTTTCTTTCTTTGCATTAGAATAGATATAGAGTACCTCTTCTGCTCGTAGGTATATTACTGGATTGTCGCCTTCCCTAGTATCCCTACTAACTCTGGTAAGTCTTATCAGTCCACAATTCTCGAATCTTTCTTGTATTTCCTCACGAGTTTGAAGGGGCATTGTATTTTTTTCTTTCATTTAAAACTCCACTTGTTGTTGGTCTGTTGGTAGGGAATGCTCCGCGTCCACTACTGGCATATACTTTTCACTTGGTATGATTGACCTCTTGCCACCAGTACCTTGAATTAAGTATCCATAAGACTCTTCGTTCTCGTCTTTGTGAGTTGCTAGGAAGTTCTCTATGTGTACTCTACCTATCTTCTTGCCCTTGTAACCAAGCTCGTCTGCAAAGTCCTCTAAGTCGTACTTCTCACCTTCTCTACCTTTGATAAGATCAATCAAGAACTTCTGCCAAGGGTATAAAGCTTTATGTACTAAATCGTAGAACAATGGACTCTTATATGGGTCTTCAGGAGAGTAATCACCTGTATTAGCATTTTTAAGAATCCACCACCCTACGTTAGCTAGAAAATCTTTGTCTTCTTTCAGCCTGTGAATTTCATCAAGCCAATCTCGTCCTAAAGCCTCACTGATGGGAGTGTGCGTTAAAACTGGTACGCTGAACCTTCTAGTTTCATATACAATATGGTTCGTAACCTGAGTATTATTAGATATGACATGCGTGGCATGGTTTTTTTCTAATCCAATAATCGGCATACCCTTTCCGTGATATGCCATCTTAGGCTCATGGTATTGCTTGAACTCAGATTCATTTTGTTTTGCGTCTAATTTATGCTCGTCAAAATATAAAAGCCTTTTATGCCTTAACTCTGAATTAAAGTTATTATCCCAAAAATCTTTAGGAACATAGTAGTAGTTTGATTTCCCTACTAGGTTTTCCATAATGTAAATAATCGTATTTTTTCCTATCCCTCTATGGCCATGCATTAGAAGATGTACTGCACTTCTGCTATCTAGCGTATGATATATCCAATTAAGAATATATCTCCTACACTCTTTGCGTGGAAATAAATGCTCCATGAGCTCAGTAAACTCTTTGGGCATAACTGGATTTGCGAGCTCCTCTTTTCTCCACTCTGGCATATTGTGAGAATTAACCGATATAATTTCTTGGGCATCATCTAAAGTAATGTACTTATAATTTCCACCAGTTTGAGGGTCGAACTCTATTTTTGCAGGAGAGAAGAAAGTGTTATGAGCCTCTTTAAGGTCTTTAGGCTGTTTAGTTAGCCATTCGCAATAAGTCTCATAAGCTACACCGTGTACTACATTTCCAGTTTTTACATTGAACATAACTTTCTGAGAGCTAGTAATATCTATAATGGGGATAATGTTCTCGTATGAGAAAGTCTTGACTATATCATTACCTACCGTTTCAGACCCTACGGCCTTCGATATGGCCTCTTTGTGAACTATACTAGTCATACGTCCGAAAAGTATTCCAGAGAGCTCCTTGAGTATGTCCTCGTCCTCGTCGATACTGAATTTATCTGCTAGTGAATCCAGTAATGCATTGTACTCAGTTCTACCACAATGCTTACGCAGTGTGTTATGGTCTCTCTTAACCATTTTGAAAAATGCTGTTGAAGTTGTTGCCGTTGAAGAAAATCTCAAACTAGTATTAGATGAACCTTTCTTAATATCATAACGCTCTGCATAGAACCTCATAATTGTCGATAATGTCTTGATTTGGTCTTCTGAATAGGTATTCATGTCCTTCCTTTCATTATTGTTATCTGTAAGTACGTGTAATCTCGTTAATAACCACAAACCATATCTAACTACTCTTATTTATTCTCCCCCCATTCTAAAAATAAATTTTAGAGCATCGAGGTAAAAACGTGGTTTGTTTGGTTTGTGTGGTTTGTAAGCAGTGTGTTATAAACCTTTAACGCTTTTCTCTTTAGTGCTGATTATTGTATCAACAAAAATATTAGTAAGTAAAGTTTTATTTTTGAGAAAGTTACCTCCCTTTATCTTCCATGAATCCAAGAGGCATATGCGAGCACCTTTATATTGTTTCAACAATGTGGTACGGTGTCAAATATGCACAAACTAGATAAGAAAGACATAGCTTTACTTAAAAATTCTGTTCGATCTGCTATCCGTAAAGGATTCACTAGATCAGATTACTATAAGAGCTTTTTAGGCCTTCATAGAATCGAATGGTATAAAGGTAAACGTAAACGAGTATCCTTTAAATGTAACCATTGTGGCGAGCTTCAAAGCTCTGGTAATATCAATGTGGATCATATTATCCCCATTGGTAAAGGTGTTTATAATAGCATAGCAGATGCAAGTTACTTCTATGAGTTGGTATTTTGCCCATATGATAACCTGCAAATACTATGTAAGCCTTGCCATAAAGTTAAGTCGGCTATGGAAAAGTCCAACCCTTATTATGGTAATGCGTTATTTTAGAATCCTAGTGCTTTTTTAAGACTAGCAAAATTTGAGACTGTCTTCAAAGCAATATCAAATTGTTCTTCAGTTATAGTAATTTCTTCAGGCTTTAATTTCCACATACACGAATCTAAGTGACGTAAGTGTTCCACCCTTTCACCCATACTATCTGTAAATAGGTATTTTTTCTCCCCTATCGCCGTTACAGTCCGAGGACTTACACTAGGAGGGCCGTCAATTCTTACTAGTATCATACCAACTTCTAAATTATGTGACTTTACCATTTTAAAGTTCTCCTAATATTTCCATATGCTCAAGTTTAATATACCAAGCGTTTCCCTCGTCAGCATCCCCATAGTAAACCCTACTTCTATCGGGTTCGAACTCTACTAGAGCATCTCTGATACCTATATGTTTAATAATTCCTATAGCTCCCTGCTCTGCATAAAGCTTGACACTTTCTACTTTCTCAGTGGCTACTATAATTTGCCCTACTTTAAATTGATCTTCCATATTATAAATTCTCCTCAGTATAAATTTGTTTAACTTTTCTTAATCTTGTTTTTAGGTGTCCTATCTTTCCGCATATATCGTGTACTGGATAGCGTACTTCCATCTTTTGAGCCTTCTCTCGCTCTAAGGCTGTTATATCCTGCTCTATTTTCATCATGTTCTGAAGATGTAATATAGCTTTAATTTTCTTTTGATCGAATCTTTGCGCAGTGCGACTACTACTCTCCACAAACTACCTCCATAACTTCAATACGTTGCGTTAAAACCTCTGCCTCTTTTAACAGTTCCTTGTAAGCCCTTGAGGTATTATCTAACTCTAAGGCTTGAAGTGCATTTCCAAGCATAGAGAGGAACACCAACACGATAAGGAAAGAGGAATCAAACTTAGACATTTTTACCATTTCTTATAGTCTCCATTGTCTAAAATAATCTGCTCCCATAAGTAAATTACCATAGCTCTATGGTATAAACATTTATCCATATTAGTAGTACCAAGCCAATATAGAGCCTCCCTATCCTTAAAAAAATGCTTGATAGAGTCGGTAATATGGTATTTTTTATCATAGATTTCATGTCTTATAAACATAGCATTACCCCTAGCCCTATCAGCAAAGACCCTAGAAGTCACATTGCATAAACCTTGATGCATACCCAAACGCATAGTTTCTGCTAGTCTGTTCTCCATTTCTGTTACTAAGTTTTTAAAGTCTTGTCTTTTCATATCTATAAGCTCCCTTTAGCGTCTTTCTTGAATTGTGATAAGTTACTCAATGCGTCAAATACCTTACTAGACTCATCTATAAATTTGTCTAGTCTTTCCTCCTCGTCATATGCCTCCCTAAAGGCATAGTTTGATATGTTCATACGATGCCAGATAGTTAGAGCCTCGTCTAACGTCTCAATTGTCAGAGTAATAGGTGTAAATTGTGGAGGTAGTTCCCCTTGTGTTGCTTTCATGATATTATAAACTCCTCAAATTGATTATTCCTAAATAACGCACGCCACATCTCATTAGCTTGACTTTGATACGGTTCGTACTTAGAATTTCTATTATACATCGTATTAAATCCCACCTCGTTTAAATTTAAGCGGTGGAATAGTGTTCTTAGTTCGTCTATTGTTTCAATGGTAATGGTAATAGGTGCGAATCTCTTTTCTTGGTTTACTTTCATTTTTCTAGTCTCCTAAATTTTCTATTAAGTCGGTTAATGCTTGTACTTGGTTCTCGTCTAGTCCGTCACTTAGAGCTACAAATTCTTGATTTGCAAGCTCCATAATTGACTTCATAACTTCCTGCTCATGTTCATCGAATATGTATTTTCTCATTAGTAGTTTCCTCCTCTTATAGTGAATCCCGTTTCATCTTTCTTTGCGTCACCTTTAGCCGATAATACGACTACATACCCTCCTCGTTTATCTAAAAATCTTAAGTCGTGCAAGTCTCCATCAATGTTTACACTCGTTAGCCCTGCCTCTTTGTTCTCATATACACAAGCCACATTAACGCCTTGCTTCAATAGCTTTTCACATTGGATATGATTAGCCCTTGACTCACTGCGACTAAAAGTTAGATGATAGTTTTTTATCTTTCCTTTTAATGCATCGAGTCTATGGAAGTCTTTCGTATAATCATAGAATTGAATATGTGGAAACATATCGAAAAGCGTCACACCTTCCCGTGTTTTATAGTGCTCCCATCTAATATCAGACGTACCATTCAAGCGGATACAAGGCGTTAATCCTAGCTTGATAGCTTCAATTTCCACCGTCTTAATTGATAGTACTAAGGAAGTCATAAAGCTCTCTATG
>Ga0255048_10001968_pt1 | contig 13564 bp, 12 predicted proteins | sample JV7_2_2_MG_FD_183619 | JGI IMG/M metagenome (GOLD analysis project Ga0255048, IMG submission 183619) | Seawater microbial communities from Jervis Inlet, British Columbia, Canada - JV7_2_2 | ecosystem: Environmental > Aquatic > Marine > Inlet | place: Canada: British Columbia | collected 2016-10-06
TAATCAAAGGTTAAGGTGGCGCTAGAATAGCTACTCAGGTCGGCGCTCCGCGAGATCGACCGATCGTTATCCTTGACTCGCAGTCGATTTGCGTTGGTAATGCGGATATCACCACTAGCCGGATTTCCATTGTCATTGACTTCCACCCAGTCAGCCGACCAGTTCATACCGCCATCCTGGTTGTCGTAGCTAACCGCCGAAAAGTTATCGCGGTAGGTTTCACAGACGCCCGGGGATCCTCCAATGGTATAATCCACTACCAGCAAGGCCGCGGCAGCTGCCTCACCATCAAATGACTCGGCGGTACGTTGGCAGTTGATATCGACGCAACCAGCACTTGGTCCTATGGTAATTACCAGGTCATTACCAGATACCCAGCCTGGCCTGTCAATAATCTCTTTTATTATGGCCGACAGGTCGGGCGTTTGATGTAATTCGTTGGTTGTATTCCACGCGCCGGGGCTCCAGTTAACCGATGCCGTGGTTGTAGTCCGGTTACTGATATCATTGGCACCATTCCCAAAAGCACTTGCATCGTCGATATCTTCGCCATATATAACCAGGTTTGTCGCGCCGGTATCAGTTTCGTCAGTTTCAAATTCGACGTATGCGCTGTTGATAGTAGCGCCCTGGGGAATGGCTAAACCAGTGAAACGTGTACCTACAATCTGTAGCCCGCCCTGAAAATCGTCGTAACTCATTTCCAGGTCGGAACTGTTTCGGTACATACTACCATCAGAAATTAGCTCCTCCGCATCGTCATTGTCAGCATTGACCCGCACAGAGACAGTCACCGCCCGGGCACTGGAAAACTGTATAGCTATCCAGACGGTCAGCAATAATGTAATACACAGTCTTTTCATGGGTTAGATAGTCACCAGCTTGAACAGCTCCTTGTCATAAAGGATAGGTCTCATTTTGCTAAATACACAGATAATATAAGGAGTATAAACAACAATCAGGAACCTATTTGATATCTCCTCGCTAATAACATGCAAAAAGCGATATAAGTGTTTGATTTCACGATAGATGGTAGGCAATGAGTCGTTTACCTGGGTGATCTCGTTGCGCTTATACTGGTAGGTGCCGGTATTCATGCTGCGCTATATATCCGGTAGCATATTCAGCGTTATTTAACTATTATTCAACCAACAATCGTGGCATCGATCGAGAATTTTCATGACCAGTAGCAAAGTAACCCACCTCAGCGCTAAAAAAGCCTGGGAATTGATTCAAAAAGAACCGAAGGTAGCTTTTATCGATGTGCGCTCTGATATGGAGTATTTGTTTATCGGACATCCTTCGGGTTCGGTCAACATTCCCTGGATTGAAGAGCCGAACTGGGAAGTCAATCCACATTTTGTGCGGGATGTAAGAAAACTGGTTCTGGGAGGCGTAATCGATTCACCCGAGCATCATTCGGTGCCGGTCCTGCTCATTTGCCGCAGCGGAAACAGATCAGACGAGGCAGGTAAGCTACTGGTCGAAAATGGTTTCAAACGAGTCTATAACATAGTACAGGGCTTTGAAGGTGAACTGGATGATAATCACCAACGTAACACGATTGCGGGTTGGCGTTTCGAAAATTTACCCTGGGAGCAGTGCTAGCCTGCCCCTTGAAGGTTAGCCTAATAGTTCATTCGGTTGTATGCATCAAGCGCTGCTACCTTATAGGCTTCAGCTAGGGTCGGGTAGTTGAAAACCGTTTGCACGAAATAGTCCAGCGTACCGCCGAGTGCAATGACCGCCTGGCCGATATGTACCAGTTCGGTCGCACCTTCACCGATGATATGAACGCCCAGTAGTTTCTGGGTTTCGATTGAAAATAACATCTTCACCATACCTTCCCGCAAGCCTATTATTTGACCTCGCGCGATTTCCCGAAAACGAGCAATGCCAATTTCAAAGGCAATGCCTTTATCATTGCATTCCGATTCAGTCAGTCCGCACATGCTGATTTCAGGCACTGAATAGATGCCGAATGGAAATAATTCGGGTTGGCTGTGCACCTTGACACCGAAAGCATGGCAGGCGGCAGCTCTACCCTGCTCCATCGATGTCGATGCCAGGCTAGGAAATCCGATCACATCACCCGCTGCATAGATGTGGGATACAGCGGTTTGATAGTTTTCGTTGACCAAAATACGACCGCGCTTGTCGGCCTCAATACCTACATTCTCGAGCGATAGATCATCCGTTACACCCTGCCGGCCCGCGGCGTAAAGTATGGTGTCGACACAAATGCTTTTTCCGCTCTTAAGACTGCAGACAACTTTGCCATCCTTCCGTTTTTTGATACTTTTTATTTTTTCATTGAGTCGTAGGTGGATATTGCAATCCCTCAAATGATGGACCAATTCCTCGACGATCTCTTTGTCGACAAATGTCAGCAGACTTTCACTCGACTCCAGTATTGTTACATCGATATCAAGGGCTTTGAAGATCGTGGCGTACTCCATACCGATTACCCCGCCACCAATTACCAGCAACTTTTTGGGTATTTGATCGAGGTTAATTATTTCGTCGCTGTCGACAATGGTTTCACCATCAAATGGTACATTGCCGGGTCGCCGGGTTTTGGTACCGACGCAGATGAGTATATAGTCGGCGCTAAATTCGGATGATATGCCTTCTGCATCTTCTACGATCACACTATGCTCGTCTTTAAAGCGAGCATGTCCATGCATGATATCGACATTATTTCGCATCAATTGATGCTGGATTATCTCGACTTCGTAGGAAAGCGTAGTTTGCAGGCGTTGGGTCAGATCTTCGGCCGTAATATTTTCTTTTACCTTGTAGCTGCGACCATAAATCCCTCTTTGACGCCATCCGGATAAAAACAATACAGTTTCTCTAAGCGTCTTACTGGGTATGGTGCCTGTATGCACGGTAACGCCACCAACAATTTTGCCCTTTTCGATCAGTAAGGCAGTCTTTCCCAGTTTAGTAGCCTGGATAGCGGCTCTTTTCCCGGCAGGGCCGCTGCCTATGACGATCAAATCATAATGTGTCATTATTTTATTTCTCCACTACCAGGCTTGATTCTAGTCGTTCTAAACTGCTACCGATCATTTATTTCATTCCAGATACCGCCGATAGTCCTCGGTATGGGTGCCTTTTTCTTTAAGGTCTCAGGCAATTGCAGGATGTCCTGGTTGGCTTCACGGAGACTCTCGTATACACCATATATCACTCCAAACACTACAGAGTCGCCAATACTGGTTTGGTAAACCCGGAATTTCGATAGGTCAATATTTTTTGATGCCAGTGTTTCCAGATAACTGTAATAAGCATTGGCTTCAAATTTCTTGGAGCTAATCGTCATGACCTGAATTGTAGCCTTGCTTTTATCCTGACTTTCTATCCAGCGTAGTGAATTTTCGAGATCGCGGTGAAAACGGCTGAGTTGTTGGTTTTTGTTACTAACCTCCAATTCCACAGGCTCGTCAACCTTTTCTACTTCGGGTTCAACCTGGACCGACTCTGGTTCTACCGGTAAGTTTTCCTGATTTGTATTTTTCACAGTATCCTGTACGACCGGCTCGGTAACAGGCTCTGCCTCTTGCTCTGGTTCAACAATTGGAGGGCTATCTATCGAAGCAATGGTTTCAACAGATGAACTGGACTGTATGGACTCAGGCTGGTTGATAGCCACTACATCGTCGTTATCCGAAATGATGGTGACTGTTTGAACCGTTATCGATGACGCGCTGTTATCTTTTGAGACTGGTGTCATCCAGTATCGGTAACCGGTACCGGTAGCAATCAGAACTATCAATACCAATCCAACCGCCAGCGGCGTGTTGTTTTTTGATTCCGGGTCAGATTCGGCTTTGATAGAAACCAGATTACCCTGCTGTATTGCCACTTCGACTACCTTACTGAGTATTCCATTGCAACTTCGAAGTTGTTTTTCAACGCTGGATGGGATCGATAAACTACTCAGAGGGTTCTTTGGGAAAAGATAGAAAGCGAGAAAAGCTTCGACCTCGGCCATACTGCATGGTATTAGTTCGAAGCTTTTAATCTGGATTTTAAAATGTTGGGCAAACTCGCGCAGGTCGTCAAAGCTACCGGAAGTAGCTGCAATAATTAAATTAATCTTTTTATTGATTCCATCGATCGACCAGCTATGAAATAGTCTGTGTCTGGACTCGTTTGACGCCAGATCAAAATGATCGACGATGATGATATCGTGCTCATCCACGGCTTCCATCAAAGCTTGAAATTTACTGGCAAAGCCACTTTCATGCGCATCCGGTAACTCGTTTTTCATCCCGGGATCAACCATGCCAGTCTTGAAATCAACCCAATGGAACTTGCGACCAGAGATACCACGATTTGCCAATTCCCGGAGCAGGCGGCTCTTTCCCACAGAAGCGACACCATAGAGTAAAAACAGTGACGAACTCTTGTTTATTTCTCGAGTAAAATCCTCCAGCAGGTTAGCGGTCTGCCTGGTGAGAAAAAATGGATCACTGATTAAGCTATTTTCGGGAACTGATTTCACGGTATCCTAAGTTACTGATAACGGCACAATCCGTATTCGGTTATAGTGTCACGATGAACAGGCTGGCCTTAGACCAGGTCCGTCGGACTGCTAAGCATTCATTCGACAAATGTAAATTTGGGAAGATCTTGAACCACATCATTTTGACTAGAAATTGCGAATTATCAACCTCTATTATATGTCAACTGGATAACAGGGCTTTAGAGATCAGGATTAAGATCGAATTTGCGATCAAAAAGGAACCGACCCATGCTTAGGTCAAAATACAAATTTAACGATCTGGCCGTAGTTCAGAAAATTGTCCAGGAATCAGCGGAATCGAGTCTGAATATCTATTTCAAACAATCCACAGCAAACATCAAGCACGATGGTTCAATAGTCACCGAAGCGGACATGGCAATGCAAAATGCAATGACCAGCGCACTGCGCCAAAAATATCCCGATGTTTTGATGCTCAGCGAAGAAAACACAAACCAGGAACAGCTTGATGTGTTGCAGTCAGGAAACGATTACTGGTGCCTCGATCCGCTCGACGGTACCAATAATTATCACCACACCCTGCCCCTGTTTTCGGTGTCGCTGGCCCTGATCAGCAATAACCAGATCACCATGGCCATCGTATACGATCCGGTCAGGCAGGAATTCTTTTCGACGCTTAAAGGACATGGGCTCTGGATAAACAATAACAAGACAGAATTGCCCAAACAACCAGTCGAATTGAAGCAGTCGATCGCTTTTGTCGATTTCAAAAGGTTGAATATGGAAATCAAATTACCGTTAATCGAACAGGCACCCTACAAATCGCAACGTAACATCGGAACCTGTGCGCTTGAATGGGCCTGGCTTGCAGCCGGTCGCCTGCAATTACTACTCCACGGTAGTGAGAAATTCTGGGATTACGCTGCCGGATATTTATTGATCAGTGAGGCCGGTGGATTTGGCGAAACAATAGAAGGTGAACCCATATTCAATGGCACCTTGTTACCTCGATCGGTGATTGCGGCCAGCAATGAGGTGTTGTTCGAGCTGTGGTCCCAGTGGATCAGACGTTTTTGAGGGTGGCTCTGTTAATTGTCTTTATCCGCAATTGCGGCGTCGCCGAATTAATAGAGCCATCCTTACGAACTTCTATTTCGGCTAAATATGAACAGTTTCTACCTCCCAGGTATGTATCGTTTTTAATACTAACTTGTTTAACCTTGATCTTGTCGAGCCCGCTTTATGCCGGGGAAACTATTCGAATTGCCAGTCAGAATATGAATCGATTTTTCGACAATATCGACAACGGCAAAAATGAAAAAATTTCGTCAGAATCAGAATTTAAAGCGAAGGTAGAAATTGCTACCACGACGATCATCGAACAATTTTCCAAGCCCGATATAATAGCGCTCCAGGAGGTGGAAAATACTAACGTATTATCGAATGTCGCAACAGCATTGCGAAATCGGTCCGGAGCGCGATACCAGGCCGTACTCCTAGGCGGCAATGACGTCTCCGCAATCAATACCGGCTTTTTGGTGAAGCGCACTGTCAAAATTAAATCGGTAAAACAGTTATTTAAACAGCAGCGGCTAAAACTCGATCAGAGCCTGTTATTTTCACGGCCCCCACTGTATCTCGAGGCCTGTAAAGGCCCTGTTTGCCTGTCTTTGCTTAACTTGCATCTACGATCTATGCGCGGCATTCGCTCATCAGCTAAAGGTCATCGGGTTCGCCTGAAACGGCTCGAACAGGCTTCCATTATCGCGCGCTGGATAGAACAGTTTCAGCAGACCCGGCCGAAAAGCCTGTTATTGGTACTGGGTGATTTGAATGGCCTGACACCTGCCGATTCTTATATCGATGTAGTCGGTACTATTCTCGGCAAACCCGATAATTCGAATACCGAGTTACAGGCCGTCGACTGGATCAGCAATGATTTGATTGATTTGACCCGGCACATCCCACGAAAAAATCGATTTTCATATATCTACCGAAACAAGAAACAGATACTCGATTACATGCTGGCGAGTTCGCTGCTCAAACCCCGGCTGGATCATATCTCCTTTAGCCGGATCGATTATGACTTTTCGGATCACGCCGGTTTAATAGCCGTTCTCAAATGGTAAGCTTAGATTTATTACTCGGAACCATGCGCTAGCGCCAGATACTGCTGAGACTGCATTTCTATCAAACGACTTGCGGTTCTTTCGAATTCAAAAGCCAGGCGTTTACCCTGGTAAAGATACTCTGGGCTCACCGATGCGCTGCAAATCAGTACCACGTGGTGGTCATACAATACGTCGATCAATAATACGAAACGTCGCGCAATATCGTCGGTTTGGCTCGACATGACCTCTATATCGGTCAGTATCAGGGTATTGAATAGCCTGGCAATCTCCAGATAGTCGTTCTGGCTTCGAGTCGATTTACATAGCTCTTCAAAACTAAACCAGACAATATCTTCCGCACAGTGTTGAAACTTGAGAATGTGGTCGTTGATGCATAGCTGAGCAGCCTGCGCCTGGTAAGGCGCAACATGATCAGATATATAGGTTTTAAATTCACTCAGCACCGCCTGCGAATGCGGGACCATATATAAACTGGTTTGCTGTAAACCCTGTAGTCTATAATCCTGTTCGCCGTCGAGATTGACAACCTGGCAATGTCGGCCAATGAGATCGATAGCGGGTAGAAAGCGGGCACGTTGTAATCCGTCATAATATAACTTCTGCGGCGGGCTATTTGAAGTCGTAACCAGTATCACACCCTCCTCAAACAGGGCTTCCAGCAATCCTGACATGATCATCGCGTCGGCGATGTCGGTTATCACGAATTCGTCGAGGCAGAGTATCCTGGTTGATTTAGAATATTGACGGGCAATATGTTGTAACGGATTTTCGAGGTTGCCTGCCTGTTTCAGAGCCTGATGAATGTCATTCATGAATTGATGGAAGTGGGTGCGGGTTTTCGCCTCGATCACCAGGCATTGGTAGAATATGTCCATTAAAAAAGTTTTACCACGACCCACTCCACCCCATAGATAAATACCGCGTAGTGGCTGTGAAGGATTTTTAATCGGGATAAGTTTTTGCCACCATCGCCTGGCTGGCTTGTGCAGCAACTCATTTTGTAATTGATCAAACAGAGCGAGCGTGCGTTGCTGTGCGGTGTCGGTTACAAATCCGGATCCTTGCACAATCTCCAGATATTTGTCAGATGGACTCATTAAATTTAAACTTGTTTGTGGGTTTCAGACTTGCTGACAGATGGTTTTTTAATATTAAGGAACCTCTGATCAATTCATGGATGAACGCTTTGTGCCCAAAATGACCAAGTTCTGTGTTGTGAAATTTAGCAATAGCCCTGCTATTACTCGCGTTCCACGCCTTGAGCTTGATCATCTTGAATCACAACCCGATTCACCCAGAATTAATCAGAGGTTTCTTAATTTACCACAGGGCGAATAATTAAGTTATAACACAAGCCAATCGGTTGCCGGATACCTACCGGGATTATAATTCCCTGCCGGCCCGCCACTCACGGTATTTCAGGTAACTTTTCACGCCCAGCGACATTAGTGGTTCTGGAAAAAGTTTCCTCGGTAAGGGCTCGGGGATAAACTCGGGTACCAGGGATTCTGTCATTTCGCCGCAAGCCATTTCAGCCGCGACAATTCCGGCTATGGTCCCCCTGGTGGTCCCTAGTCCATTCTGGCAACAGGCGCTAAACAGGTTTTTACCAACCTTGCCAATTGCCCCGACACTGTTTCGGCTCAGGCATAAACGGCCTGACCAGCGATACTCCATCGAAACATGATTCAACATCGGGAAACGCGAATAAAAAGCGCGATCATGATTTGCTGAGATTCGATCGAGACGGCCTTGTGGCAGCCTCAAATCAGGTTCATAGGTGCAACGATTGCGAATCAATAGTCGATGGCCCCCGGTACCGTTGATACGCCGTACTGTCGATCCTAACGGGTCAGCAGGTGTAAATGCCCAGGCAGAGTCTCCCCCCAGCAAATTGACTTCCTGCTCACTCATTTCGCGGGTCATCGATGCATACAGGTTAAAGTGCAGTAACCGGCGGCGATAATAACCAAAGTTTTCGATGAACCCGTTCACCGCCAGTATTGTATTGGCAGCTTTCACTGATCCGGAATCGGTGGTAACTAGCCAATTATCGCCCTGCCTGCTCAGTCCGGTAACCGCAGACTGTTCAAATAAATGGCAACCTGCATCAACGAGGCCATCGGCAATTCCCCGAATATACATGGCGGGCTGAATCATGGCGGTACCCGGCGTCCATAAGCCGCCCTGATAATAGTCCGTTCCGGTTAATGATTGCATTTCTGCTGCATCGAGCATGCGACTGGGTTCCCCCAGGGTATCCAGATGCCTGGCATAACTATCATTACTGTTCAGCCCTGCCCTTGTGGCAGCGGCGTTTATTTTCCCACCAGGTCGGCAGGCTTCTTCTGGCAATTGAAATGAATCAGCCATATCGCGAGCAAATTTGATTGCGGTTCGATTCATCCTGATTTGATTCTGATCTCGCTTAGCCTGCCCAGCGTAGTGGCTCGAGGACACATCATGTGGCAGGTCAATCATAAAACCGGAGTTTCGACCGGCCGGACCCTCGCCAACCTGACGGGCCTCGAGTACCACAATTTTTGCGCTCTTCTCCAGTTGCATTATTCTCCTGGCAGCCGAGAGACCGGCATACCCGGCACCGACAATCAGGTAGTCTGCATCAATATCATATGCTAGTGCTGGCTGGGCTTGCCGGGTCGGAAGCAGTTGGTTCCAGCCGGCCTGTCCGAGATCTGCGGTAAACTGGGTTACGGTTGACATGTCGTTGAATCTATAAGCTTCATCGTATCAATACCCTCATCATTCATCGCGTTTGCTACCCTTGTAATGACTCTCAATAATATTTCTGGATGTGATTTATTGATCACCAATAAAAAACGGTTATATAGGCCGGAGACGCGAAAAAGATCGGGTTAACGTCTCAGCACTGCAAGCCATCGCCAGAAGTTAAGCAAGCTGGCGAGCGATCCAGCGACATAGGTCCAGGCTGCGGCGCGTAGAATCGAGCGGGCTGCGGGAATCTGGTTTTGAGTCAGGTAGCCCGACTCGAGAATCGGCATGGCTTTGTTGAAACTGGCGTCAATTTCTACCGGTAAGGTCAGTAGCTGGATCACCACCGCAAATCCAATCATTAAAAAAGCGCCTGCAATATTGATTATCGCGATAGAAGGCAGACGAAAAAGAATCACCAGTACCGGTGCGGCAAATAACAGAAAAGAACCGAACTTTTGCGCCCAGACTGCGCTAGTTGCGAGCCTTGTGCGCCACAAAAACATAGGTTCGGCGGCCGCATGCTGAATTGCATGGCAGCACTCATGAGCCGCTACAGTAATCGCAGTCATAGTCCTGCCTTCGAATTTATCAGCAGTGAGGCGGACTGTATAGCTGATCGGATCGTAATGATCGCCAAGATCGGTCGCTTCAACTTTAATCTGACTAAGCTGGTAGCGATCAAGTAAATGGCGGGCGAATTCACCACCGTTACCGGGAAAATTATGTTCTGGCGCGTGGTTATATCGATTCAGCACCCATTGCACCCACCATTGCGGTGCATAGACCAGCAGCAGGAAAAGGACCCCAAACAACAGGTAAATCATAGAATTAATAATGCGAAGATGAATAGACCGGTTATATTATCTGAATAATTCTTCAATGCTAAAGATAATTACTCCAATATTTCCGCTCGGGTTCCAGTATAGTCTTTACGCCCTATTTACTCACTAGCGTCAAATATAAATGCCCCGAATTTTCAGAAACAAAATTTTGGTCTATGAAAATAAAACGCCATGCATGAATTTTTTGTAATAGGACACCGCGGTGCTGCCGGTGAAAAATTTGAAAACAGCCTGTGTGGCTTCGAACATGCCCTGACGCTAGACATAGACGCGATAGAACTTGATGTTCGTGCGCATTCAGGCGAGCTCTGGGTGATACACGATATTGAACTAGAGCGCTTAACCGGTTCAAGCGGCAGATTTGATACCTTTGAGAACCCGGGTAGTTTGCGCTTGTTAAATGGTGAGCCGATACCCAAATTGCGCCAGGTGCTGGATTTAGCCTGGGGGAAAATGCCGGTCAATATTGAAATCAAATCATTCGACACCGCTGGCCTGCTGCTGGATTTACTCGGTCAATATCCCCCCATTGAGGCCGGTTCTGGAATTCCGGGGATATTAATTTCCTCCTTTGATCATCAACAGATACGTGAATTAAGGCGCCAGTCCTGCCCCTGGGCACTGGCACCGATTATTTCCGGTATTCCAACCAATGCGAAACAGTTAATCGATGAGATTAAGCCCTATTCGCTCCACCTTAACGACGAGTTTATAGATTTTACCTTTATCGAGCGGGTTCAAAACCAGGGTGTTCGTGTTATGGTCTTTACCGTGAATGACATGGCCCGGGCACTTAGCCTGAAAAATTCCGGGATCGACGGTATATTCACCAATTTCCCATCCAGATTTCTAAGCCTGGATTGAGGCGTTTCTAACTGACGCTTCATCGCAAAGGACTAGTTTATTCACTCATGAGCAATTCCCAGCCCACGGTTAATCTCGGACAATACAACTCGCTTCGTGTGATCAAGAAAGTTGAATTTGGCATTTATCTCGACGGCGGAAAATACGGTGACATTTTGCTGCCACGCCAATACACGGACGGCAATACGGCTATTGGCGACTCGATTGAGGTTTTTATATATCTCGACTCCGAAGACCGGATTGTAGCAACCACGCTAAAACCGAAAGCAGTTGTTGGTGAGTGTGCCTACCTGAAGGTAATACAGGTCAACCGTATCGGTGCCTTTATGGACTGGGGTTTGCCAAAGGATTTGCTGGTGCCTTTTAATCAGCAACAAAAACCGATGCAAAAAGGGTATTCCTATGCAGTGTATCTGTATGTAGATGAATCGACCGAACGTATTGCTGCATCGAGTCGCCTGGAAGACTTCATTGGTGATGCCCCCGATCGGCTTAGGCCAGGCCAGGCCGTCGATTTGATGATCTATGCAAAAAGCGACCTCGGTTTCAAGGCGGTTATCGACGGCCGGTATCTGGGACAGTTATTTGATAATGAGGTATTTCGCCCACTGCATTATGGGGAAAAGTTGCCGGGTTTTATTAAGAGAGTAAGGACCGATGGCAAGATTGATTTAATTCTACAGCAGGCCACCTCTGGTGCTCGAACTAGCCTGGCGGATTCGATTTTACGGCATTTGAATGAAAATAACGGTGTATCGACGCTTACCGACAAAAGCCCGCCTGACAGCATCTATAGTGCCTATGGCGTCAGCAAAGCTGCCTACAAGAAGGCATTGGGAGCTTTATACAAAAACAGGCAGATAAGAATTGAGAAACACCAGATCACGCTGGTCGAGCCCGCTAATAGCACCAGGGAGCGTTGAATCTGGTTGGGTTTTATCCTGGTTGAGTAAACTATCGTCAATTTTTAATCATTAAATCAATAGCTTATAGCAATTACTTAATGTAAATTACAATTCGATGAACCAGGGTTAAAAAATAATAGTTGAATTTAAAATGATACTGCGCAATATACGCGACAATTCGACCCGGAACCAAGACCATGGCGAGTAATTATTTTTCCAAGATATTTGGCCATTCCCCGTTCACTGCGATGCAGGAGCATATGGCTATTGTCACTCGGTGCGTGCACCTGTTAAGTCCTTTTTTCGAAGCAATACTAAAGCGGGATCACGCCAGTGCCAGAGATGTTTACCGGGAAATTGGCAAACTGGAAAACAGCGCCGACGCGTTAAAGAAAAAGCTACGACTGCAGATGCCAAAAGGTCTGTTTATGCCAGTTGAGCGTCGTGATTTACTGGAACTATTACTGGTGCAGGACAAGGCAGCGAATCAGGCCAAGGATATTGCAGGCCTCACTGTCGGCCGCAAGATGATATTTCCTGATAAGGTTGCCGAGTTATTGCCCGAATATGTCAACCGTTGTGTAGATGCGTGTCAGCAGGCAAGCACTGTGATCGACGAGCTCGACGAACTGGTCGAAACTGGTTTTGCGGGGAAGGAAATCAAAATTGTTACCTCCCTCATCCACGAACTCGACCGTATTGAAAAAGATACCGACAAGATTCAGATAAAAATACGTGCGACGCTGATGAAAATCGAAACAGACCTGCCCCCGGTCGATGTTATTTTTTTCTACAAAATCATCGAGGGAATCGGTGAAGTCGCCAATATTGCGCAACGCATTGGAAGCCGGGTCGAGCTGATGCTCGCCAAGTAGAGTCCTGGTAATAACATCCTGAAATATTAATGGATCACGTCACCATCTATATTATTCTCGCCGGTGCACTTGGCCTATTCATGGCCTGGGGAATCGGTGCTAACGATGTTGCCAATGCGATGGGAACCTCGATCGGCGCCAAGGCATTAACCATCAAGCAGGCCGTGATTATTGCCGCTATATTCGAGTTTTCCGGTGCATTCCTGGCTGGCGGTCAGGTAACCTCTACGATCAGAAAAGGCATCATAGACAGCTCCAGTGTGGCTCAAACACCGGAACTGCTGATATATGGCATGCTCGCCTCACTGGTGGCAGCGGGTATTTGGCTGTTAATAGCTTCCCGTGCAGGCTGGCCAGTATCAACCACCCACACTATTGTAGGTGCCATAGTTGGCTTTGCCATCGTTGGTATAGGTACGGATGCGGTGAACTGGGGCAAGGTCGCTAACATAGTTATGAGTTGGGTGGTCTCGCCATTTTTATCCGGCACATTGGCATTTTTCCTGTTTCGCAGCGTACAAAAACTGATTCTGAATGCTGACGATCCGCTGGCGATGGCGAAGAAATATGTTCCGGTTTACATCTTTCTGACCGGATTCATAATTGCGCTGGTGACCCTGTTCAAGGGTTTGAAGCATGTGGGCCTGGAATTTACACCGGTACAGAACTATGGCATTGCAGTCCTTATTGGGTTGCTAGTCATGGGTTGCGGCAAATA
>Ga0255048_10001969_pt1 | contig 13564 bp, 8 predicted proteins | sample JV7_2_2_MG_FD_183619 | JGI IMG/M metagenome (GOLD analysis project Ga0255048, IMG submission 183619) | Seawater microbial communities from Jervis Inlet, British Columbia, Canada - JV7_2_2 | ecosystem: Environmental > Aquatic > Marine > Inlet | place: Canada: British Columbia | collected 2016-10-06
AGCGGCTTGATCCCGGGGGTAGCCCTCACTGATAAGTGTGCCAATGTTTCGCGCTATTGCTTGAGAACTTTTGCCGCGCTTCAACGGCATCGTCAGTACCGGGGCCGACGTGGCTTCTTCTTGACGGCCATCAGCCAAACAGTTCTTTACGTGCACCGCTGCGCGTCTGCGCACCGACAGGACCGATCCCGCTACCACGCGTGATGCTCGTGACCAGAACCTGACCGGCCTTTACCTTCTTGGGTGTTGAACCATCCCTGTGCATGACCCCTACTTTCCGAAGGGACGGCCACCGAAAGCGGCATTCCCCAGATTGGTTGAACGCAGGTATGATGCAGCCTTCTTAGCCTTCTGCGACATGTCCCACATGTTGAACGATGATGAAGAGTTGTACGGCTGGTCGTCCTGACTACCGAATGTCTCCTCAAACGTGGGGCCGTAACCTTTGCCCTTTGGCATTATGTTTCCTTACTGTAAGAACAAGGCACCGAACGTGTTACCGTCCACCACCCCGTTGACTTTCAGAAACCCCTGCGATTCCTGAAACTTCCTGACCGACGCTTTGGTGCAGCGCCCAAAGATTCCATCCACCACCCCGGCATCAAATCCACGGTCATTCAACCGGGACTGCACCAGCCTGACCGGCAACCCACGGGACCCACGCTTCAACGGTGATCCCTTCACCTGTACACGAAGATCCTTGAAGTACTGAATGATGGCATCCCAATCAACCATCGAAGGTTCCTTCACTGCCCCCATGCCGCCCTCAACCCAGTTCCCCAACCAGTCACCCGGACACGTTGTGGAACCCTTACGGCGATGCGTCTCCACCCACAAGCCCTTACCGAATGTGTGCTCAGCCTCAGCGATCACCGTCTGGATCGACTCAAGAACATTGACATGAGGCTGCTCATCTCCCCAACCGGTGTAGCAGATGGACATGGATTTAGAGTTCCACCCCTTAGTGGCACCTCCGCGCGCTTCCCAGCCTCGTCCCTCAAAAATGGTTCCCGTCTCATCAACAAGCCAGTTGTATGCGATACCATCCCACCCCTTGGACAGATGGTGACGCTCGAATGCCTTCACGGCATTCGTACCCCGTGGACCGTCCTGCACCCCAGAATGGTGGACCACAACTCCCGCCACCCGGCGACGCCGAATCGGATGAAAGCCTTTCCCATTGGGTGGCGCAGTCGCCCCCCATTGGGTGCGAGAAATGTACTTCATACTCATAAGCCCCCGTGTCCCGTCATCGGGTCCGCCACTCAATGTCACCCGTGTCCCTCTGATTCAGGTATCGTTCAATCTCTTCCCGCACCCGCTCACTCTGCTGCTCATACTTGGTGTTCATTCGCATACTCAAACCAGCCAACGTAGAAATCAGAGAAGAAATATATCGCTCCTGCTTCCGCTTCTCCCTACCCGGCAACCCCGGAATCGCCCTCTGCAACACCCCCATGAACGGCATCATATTGCCGATCAGATAAATCCGGTTATCTTGCATCTTCCATTCGCCCTGCTTGTTACGTTTAGACCAACCGATCTGCTCCAACGCATTCATCAACCCCGGCACCTTCTGCATCACCGCTGGAACCTGCTGATACCTTTCCGTAAACGGAATCCCCGCAAACACCTGCTTCCCCGCCCAATACTCAACGGGAGCCTTGGCGATGGGTGTCGTCTGTGACACCAACTGCTCTATCGTGCTGCCAATCCCCCCATACGACGGATCGTATCGAAGCAAGTCTTGGAACGGGGTGTCAGGAATCGAATAGATTTGTGCACCCATGATCTGGAACGGCAACCGCACCCCGAACGGCTCCAAGAAATAGTGAGGAACCGTACCCTCCTCCGGTGTGTTGCGCTCCATCTCGCGCTTCAACGAGAACAACCGATTGTACTTCGCTGGATGCCTCGCCATGAACTCTGCCTGCAACGGTAGATTGTTCCGGGTCCAAGTATAGAACGGGAACGCCCGCCGCATCCCCTTACGCTCAAAGTCTGACAACTTGCCGTAATCGAAATGCAACTTGTGGATCGTATACATGGCCTCCTCCACCGAATCGCCCCACACCTTCATAGCGTGCATCCCTGTAGCCAACCGCATCGCCTCCTCAGCGAAAGTGTTGGCGTGCCGGACAGCAGCCCACGGAGTGAACTCCGCAGACAGCGGCGACCAGACCACACGCGCTCCCGGCTTCTCTATCGTCCTCTGCCCCACGAAGAAGTCAGCACGGCTACGCCCAATGATGCCCACGTCCACTGCGCTCGCAGCCTGCCCACCAGCATGCGCCCCCGAATCAACAAGATCCCGCATCCGCATCCACGCCAACGAATCCGTATTCTTCTGCGACATCAAACGAACCCCGGCAATCAGATCACCGTCGCCCGCCTTATACGCCTGCTGCATCATCTTCCCCGTGCGGATAATCTCCAACGGGGAGATGTCCTTGAACCACATGTTCGTTGCACCACCAAGCATGTTTCTCATCACGAACCCGGGAGTTGCCACCAACTGTGCTTTCAACCAGTTGTGCAACTTGTCGTACCGTCGCAGGAACTGCCCCACCTGCTCCCGATCCGTTATCTTCTGAGCAGCCATCAGAACATCCACCACGGTGCTAGCCCACTCCGCTGCAACGCCCTTATTCGGAGCCATCGCAATCAGGCTCGCCCCCCACCCGGCAGCACCCTCCCGCAACAGCGTCTGATAGCCCTCCGCCGGAATGCGACTCGGATTGAACGCACCGGCAGCGTCCACGTTCCCGACGTTGTGCATCCACGACATCCCCTCCTTGTCGCCCTTCATGTATTCCTTGCGTGCTTCCGCCCCCAGCCACCCGTGATCCAACACCGACTGTTGGGCCATCCCATCCGCCCGTGGGTCCGGAACCAAGTCCGCAAGCAAACGCTTACGCACATCATCCGATATTTTCTTGGGAAGTATCTCCAGCAATCTCTCGTTCAGGCCGACATAGTAGGCGATCTCCGCCAACTCTATGTTGGCTCTCTCCGTCCCAGCGAGAATGCCCTCTACCGCTTCCATGGGGGACAGCCCATCGACCAGCACCTTCGGTGCGTTCGCGCCAAGCATCCCACCGCCCTGCAACACGCCGCCGAACTCCTCCGTGCCCTCAACGAACAAACCTCGAATCGGGTCCCTCTCCGCACCCGCCGTGTCCGGCGCCAAACCTTGTATCCGATCCAGAGCCGTATCCAACCTGCCCTGCGTTGTCTCCACGAAAGCCTCAGTGGTAGCGACCCCCTCAGCCAGTTTCCCCTCCTGCACGGCCCTCTTGGCCGGTATAGCCCCCAACCCTTTCGCCGCCTTCTCGCGTGCGGCGCTCGCCCGCACCAAGGCCACACGGGCATCAGCCTGCTCCACTATCAGTGTGACCACCTCAGCGTCCGCCTTCGCCAAAGCGATCCACTTGGCACGCAACTCAGGCTTCGCCAACAGCGCAGCCTTCAAGCCACTCCCCTGCCCTTCCAACGCATTACCCAACGTGGTGGTCACAGACTGCAACGTCCTAGTGAACGTCCCCTCAGACATCTTAGGGATTATAGACTCTGCCTTCGCCAACGCATCTTCCAAGAACGGTGCCTGCGCCCCCAACTTGCGGAACGGGTTGAGGGCACCTTGTTTCCTGTATCGACCTGAGGACTGTGCCACGCTTCCCCGCACATGCCCACCACGGGCACCCTCACCAGATATGCGCACCCCAAGGAAATCCTCCAAACGCTTCACCTCGTCAATGATCTCCTCATACTTTCGCAGAACAGTCGGAGCCTTCCACTGCTGCTGCGCCCCCTTCACATACGACCCGGTAGGACCAGCCACCGTCAACATCTCAAACAAAGACTCGGCTGCCTGCACCGTCTCGTCCGTCGCCATCTTCTGCTCTTGAAGACGCTTCATCAACGGAATCAGATCCTGTTGCAGATTCGCCACAGGCTCCTCTATCTTCTTATGAAGATCCGTGAAGACACTCTCCAAGATAGACAGGTCGCGTTGCGTCCAAGGAATCGCAGCGATAGCGGAGGGCACCTTCGGGTCGGCAGCCACACGCGCCTGCGCTTCCGTTTCAATACTGTCGACCACCGACTTGACGTTCCGCCTGCGCTTCCCCAACGCAAGCACGTCAGCCAACGCCTTGTCGACCAGATCCTCCGACTGCTTCGCCGTGATCTTCCGACCCCCCGGGGTGTCCAAAGCCTTATCTTCAGCGATGCGCTTCAACCGCGCGTGTGCCTCGTCAAACAGAGCCATTACATCCGCTCGTGCTTCGCCGGGTACCATGCGGGCCGTCGGCCTCGCAAACGACGCATGACCCGCCTGCATCCCGCGCTGTCTCGCCACGTCCTGACTCTGAAACGGTGCCACTCCCAGTTCCGCCGTCACGAGAATGTCGTCATCAATGTTATCCAACGCATCCTGCACGTTGCGATACCCCATTGTCTTGGTAAGCAACTCCACATCCTCGGGTCCCAACTTCACACCGGCAGCGTGACGGAGTTGAACCTCACGCAATCTCGCCGCACGCTCCATCGCCTTCAACGGCGTAAGTTCCGTCAAGGACATCCACACATAGTTCCGTGTGGGACCCGCCGCCTTCGGCGGGCTTCCCATGGCGTAGAACTCCGGGAACCTTGTAGCGAGGAACGCTTTGAGAACCCCCACCGGATCATCTTGATCCTGCACAGCCTGTTCCAGCGTCTTCCTACCCCCCGTGATAAGCCGATGCACCTTCCCCCATTCCTCGTCAGGCGTATTTGGTAGTCGGGTGCCATAAAGTGCCCGGGGGTAACGCAGGGACACTACCCCAGCCCCAACATCCAACAACTCCCCTTCCCCGTACCGTGCAAAAGTAGCCGGTGGATAGGTACTAACCCTCACCTGCGGCTTCTCCGTCAAATTGAATTTACGCCCTCGCCTCGGTCGCCCTTTGGGGACAAGACCCTCCACCAGCGGATCAACCTCTGGAACCACCCCCGCTTCGGGCCAGAGCGGGTTTCGTTTCCCGATCATCAGTTCCCCGGCATCTTCCGCTTCGATTGCTTGCCGGATCCACACATCGAAGTCCGGGGGGATCTCACTTACCAGCGCCGCCCTCGCCTTGCTACCCGTAGACGGTCCCACTACTCCCATATGCTCCAAGAGTTCCATCAGACGCCCCGCCGCCGCAAACCCTATCCTCATCTTGCGCTGCAACAAGGCGTGGGACGCCAACTGTTTCTCTACGACTAGACGGGTAGCCTCCTCAATCATCGCGGGCTTCGATTGCTTATAGTTCGGACGAGCATCAGGTCGTACCCGATCCAGCACTTCCACCGTATCCCGTACCGGCGGTGGCCCCGGTACGCCAGACTCTTTGGCTAGAGCCCATTCAGCACGCGCCAAATCGTCACCCGCCCCACCGACAGTCTCCGGACCTTCCTTTAGACGCTTCTCCAACATTTGCGTGATGACACTCTTGCCGGTCAACGCTTTGGCAGCGGCTTCCGGGTTACCGGCCACCAAGTTTATTCCCCCCCTGTCAACAGGGGCGTGGCCGATCCCCACCGGCCCACCCGGCGGGACAGGTTCTGCGGTCATCCCAATCAGGTCCTTGGATATGGCCCGAATGGGATCCGACTTGATACCAAAGACCCGCTGAACCGGATCGAAGGTACCGGGCGTCAACTCCGCCCCAGTCCTCTGGCGTGTTGGCGCGCCAGCCCAGATCGTAGGACGTGGCGTCACCAGCCCGTACGCCTCCAACTGCAACAGTACGAGTTCGGCCTGCTCCTCCGTCAACGTGCGAGGAATGTTCAGAGTAGCGGCCTCCGCTATGATGAACTCCCTGTCAACAATGGGCGCCTTGCCCGACCTCGGCTTGAACGGCACACCCGCCTTGGTGAGAAAGCGCGGATGCTCACCCAACAGGTTCCCGATCTCCACCGTCACCGGATGCAACTCCAATAGCCGCTCAACGTCGGACTCCGCCTGCTTCATAATCTGATCCCTCACCCCGTCATGCTTCACAGGGGGAGGGGGGCGCATAGGTGCTGCGCCCTCCTCGGGGCTACGCGCCCTGATGTGATCCTTCGTAAGCGACTTCGGATCCGGGTGCCGGTTCGTTATCTTGATGACGTGACGGTTCGCCTTAGGAATATCCGCACCACGTCTCGTCGGATGTTGTGTCTCCCTCAGGGCTGCCTCACCAAACTTCGCCCGAATCAAATCCTCGTAGTTGTCAGGTCGATGCTCGTACCTGTAACCGTAGTTATTAGCCCACGCTCCCATTTCTCCCCGGCGGAACACCACGACGGGTCCACCCGCTCTTCTCCCGTACTCAAAGTCGGCGGCACGCTCTACCGCCGTTTCACTGGGTAGGCTGCCACGGGGCAGCGTCGGGTCAGTCGCAAGGTCGCCATGGATCAACACCTCGTCATCAGCCAACGGAATGCGACGCTTCCTCGTCCTGTAGTTCCAGCGGCTTACCGAATGAAACCATTCCGGTCTGCGGACCGTTTTCGGTCCGGCTGTCAGACCATCCCGCCACGTCCGTTCTCCCGGCATGATCGGAGTCTCCGCAACCACACCACTCTCCACCGACACATCAGCACGCTGGTTAGCCAAAGCATGGTCGCGTTTAGAGCGGGCAGCACTATCCCCAAGATTGTCCCCGATCCGATACTCGCCGGTAGATCGCTTCTCCACCTTCTCCGCAAGTTCCGTTCGTACCTTCCCCAAGTATTGCAACACTCTGTTCGCCCGGTCAGTCAGATCACCCCAGCGGGCCACATCCCACTCCCGTATCAGCGTGCCATCCAAGTCCGGGATGTGCCGTGCAATCTTCGGAGCAGCCTCACGCAACGCCGCAGTAAACAGATCATCCAACGTCGCGGCCGGATGCACCGCCCGCAACGTCCCCATCATAGTGCCTGTCGCAAACCCGACCTCCGCCTGAATACGATGCAAATCAGCCATCGCACCGGCAGCAGCATCAGCAGCCTCATCGAACTGCTGCCTCATCTTGGTAGTCACCACCTCCAAGTCATCCAACTTGGCAGTAATCCTATTGATGTCATCCACGGCACTCTGCTGATGCGCGTCGCGGTATATCTTCGCCACCTCCTTCCAACGTGGCGGCAACGACTCAATAAACTTGTTGAGAGAAATCGCCTCAGGAGAACCAAGCACCTCACGCCCAACGTACCCCCCACCACGGGCACCGGGCCTCGGCGGACCCGTCGCACCTGTGATCCTCCGAACGAAGTCGTCTACCGTCATCCCCTTAGGAAGCGGCCCAACCTGCTCCAAGTACCCCATCCACTTGTCCATACGATCCGCGAACACCTTGTAAGCATTCTCCAAAGCGTCGAACCGGTCAGAACCAAAGATGAGTCCCTCATTCGCCAGCGCCCGCTCAAACGTCCGCATGTGAACATCCTGACCTAAGGCCCGAATGTAAACGTCTTCACGCTTCTGCAACGCCTGTAGATACAGCGACTTGTCGGCATCCAGCAACCCCAACTCGTGAACGTAGAAGTCCATCTGTTGACGCTCCGTCCAACCCAAACGGTTGACCGGATTCGTCCACCCCCGCTGCGCTGCCGCTTCAGATAGGGTCACATCTACGAGTGTGCCGTCCGGCCCCCTGACCGCTGCCTCCACGACCTGTTCGGTTGCACGCTGCAACCGAACTTCAAGGAAGTCGGCTTCGTTCAGTTCCCTCAACGCCCGGTCCCTCAGAGCGTTCATGGAGACACCCATAGCCTCCGCTATCTCTTCCAACCCTGCACCACTCGGCAACATGTCCAGATCGACCTTGGCGTCCTTCACCAGATCCACCAGAATGTCTTTCATCTTCCTGTTCAACTGGGCTTCATACTGGGAGGGATCCACGTAGCGGAGAACCTCCATCAAGTCGATCCCCTCCGGGATCAGACGCTTACCGTCCGGCCCCACACCCCCAAACTTCAACGTCTTACCACGCACGACGATCCCCGAAAGATCACCGGCTAGGGTCTTCGGAGCGAAGTCGATATCCAGAGACGGCCCTCGGACCGCTTCCGTTACCGTCTGTAGCATCTCGTCTGGTTCCGCAGGTATCGGGCGCACCGCCTCGCCTTCCCCGGTACGCACCCATGGTGGCTCAGTCGACGCCTCCGCCGGATGCAACCCACGCGATATACGCTCCTCCTCAGTTATATGCCGCCTACCGGGGACCTTAGCCCTACGCAACCGCTCATCGGGAAACGCAGCCGGATCAAGAAACGGACCATGCAACGCACGCTTCCGGGCAAACCGCCCCTCCACCTTCCCCCGGAACAACTCCGCATCAGGATCCGGCGTCGGACGCCAAGGCTCCTGCCCATCCCCATCGGCACGCCCCCGCCCCTGATACCACACCGACTCCTCATCGGCCTCACGGGTAAACAACTCAGGATTGAGTGACTCCCCGTCACGACCCTTCGCCTTCAAGATCCTGTGACCATCAGTGGTGACAATACCCGCCGTATGCTCTCCCGACATTGCCTCCGTGCGGAGTATCTGCCGCACGAGAGGAGAGTCGGCCCCGAAGATACGAACCAGTCGCTTCTTCCGAGCGACCATGGTTTCATCCCACATTTTCTTTAGAACGATCAGGCGTTCCAGATCCTCCGGCGTACCCACCGGGATGTTATGTCCCCCCGCAGCCAAGTCAGCCGACCACCTCTGAACACCCTCCAGATGGTTCACACCGGCGGCACGGGGACCCTGCCCGACCATCTCCGCCAATGCCCCCTCCAACGTGTCCGTCTGCAACGATGTCAAATGACCCAACGCCACATTGTCCCTACGACGTATAAAGCCCCCCTCCCGGGACGTAGCAGACCGGTACCACTCTTGCAGCCCATACGTTGAATCCGCAGCGAACAACCCCTGCCGGGACGTAGCCGTCCGCTGGGCATCAGACCCCACCAACCCCAGATGCACCGCCGCAGAATAATACTTGTCCTCCGGCTTCGCCCCACGCAAAGTATCATTCAGCATCTTCGTCATGTCATCCACGAACAGGTTCGCAGCCGCCCGACCCATAGCGGAAGGAGCAATCTTTCCGATAGCCAACCCCGGCGCAGCCATGACGTTGAGCGCCACCCCGGGCAACACCGGCTTTGTTGTGATCCACCCCGGTACGAACGGGAACTCCACCGGGGAACGTCCGGTACGCCGAATGGCGTCCGCCAAATCCTGTGCCATCCTATCCGAAACACTCGCCCGTACAGGAACCAACTTGCTCACCGTCCCGTCGGCACTCTTCCACATCTGCTGAACCCTTGTAATCGGATCGTCGCGCCACGACTGCTGAATACCCTCAGCGATAATGTCATCCAGATCGTCGGCATCGACGGCCTTGTTCAACGCCGTCGCCAAGTCCTCACGGTATTTGCGTGGCATCTGTTTCGCCAGACGGCTCGCAATCTTGTTCGGCGCAATCCTGCGCCCCAACCCGCCCAACACCGGACCTGTAAACAATGCGCGCCACCGCAACCCGGCATCCAAACCGAACTCTGCTATGACATCACGGCCAGCCTCCGTCTTACGCAGAGATTTGACACCTACGCTGACGTTGTTGCCCGACAAGGCAATCCTTTCGGCTGCCGTGGAAGCAGCCTCCACAGCCTCGTCCCCGAACTTTGCCAGCATCTTCGGATTCCGAGCAAAGGTCGAAAGGGTCTTGGCTAGTTTTTGGCCCCCACCGACGGCACGCCAGAACAGGGGCAAACCCCCCGCCAGCATCAACGGGTCAGTCATTACGTCACCCGTCAAAGCGGTGACGTAACGCAGCATCTTCTTGCCACCCACCCCCGGCACCCACGACGGGAGCGCCACGTTCTCTATACCCCCCAGATAGTCCTGCTGGTATTCGCCGAAACCGTAATGGCGGTTGACCTGATCTTTCCAATCCGATGCGGAAAACCCTTTACCGGTGGCGAGGTCCGTGAACTCCTTGAGGGTCGACATGACCGCTGCACGCGGCTTATCCAACCATGTGAGGGTCGACAGTACCGCCCCGGGGAGTCCACCACCAGAGTCACCCCTGTCGGGGAACTGGAGCGGCCTGAGAGCGGCGCGAGGCGCCGCAACAGAGGGGGTCACACGTCGGGGGGTGGGAGAGGGGGTGCTCGTGCCTAGTTGTTTATTGATGGCAGCGAGCATGTCCTCCAAGGTTGGAGCAGCCATACGCTAAGAGCGGGGTTGTAGGGCTTGATCCGCCCTCTTCCAAGTTTGAGACATCCTCTCCCACTCAAGACCAGCAGTCAACTGTCTCTTAATGTGCTGTTCTGCCTGAGCCTTAGTCAAACCTTCAGGCCAAGCCTGAGGTGAATACTTTTCTCCATAAACAGTTACCTTATTGCTGTCCGGCCAATTGGGTGTAAGCCATGATCCCCCCGGCTCCTTGTAATCCCACGGATCCCCTGTATCCGGGGTGCCCGTCCATGCTCCACCCACAGGTTCCGCGCTACCCGTGGTGCTGACTGCATCCTGAACAATCGCTTCCGTTCCATCCATGGTGTCAATCAAGTCCAGCATCTGATCCGACTCCATCAAGCCCAGAACCTGCATTATGATAGGCGTCTGCTCCAACGCCATCAAAGCAGCCAACACGTTCTCATCCGACAAATCATCACTACGCATAGTATCAGCAAGATACCCGTCGACCTTATCCATCATCATTCTGACCTCGGATGGCTCACGACCCTCTAACAGCATTACGGACGCAACCTGTGACAGAAGCGACCCCGCCTTCACATCCGCCCCCGCCGAAGCCAAAGCCTTCGCCGTCAAACGCTGATGCTCCCGCTGCTGCGCCGTCGTCATCCCCGCAAACTCACTAGCCGGATCCATCTCCCGACCCAACTCAAACCGCTCCGCCTCCAACCCCAAAGCAGCAGCAATATCCTCACGCCCCGTGGCGTACTGCCCCGCTTCCAAATCCAAAGCATCCTGATACTGCGCCTGAGCGGTGTCGTACTGTGACCCCTCCCGGGCAAACTCCTTGTTCCACTGCGAAATACCGGTTCGTGTCGCCGCATCCTGACGGCCACCCAACCAGTTGAACTGCCGAACAGACTCATCAAACTTGTCCGTAGCAAGCGCCCGATCCAAAGCAGACTCACCAGACGCCCACTCCTGACCCGCCTCACGTTCACTCGTACCATACGCCATACCCGGAACATCAACCCCCGCATACAACGCCGCATACAACGTCTCAGGATCCACACCCGTAAAATCCGACATCCCCAAAGCCTGCAAGCCACGCTCACGCGCCAACTGGCTCTCATCCGCACCCTCAAAGTTGGTAGCCAACCCCAAGTCCCGCATGCCGCTACGCAGATTCTGCTCGTACCCGCCGAAGATACCCTCGCCCATCATGCGACGGTCAGCGTTAGACATCTCCCCGATACGACTCATCGCATCCAGATAGTCCTTCTGCTCAGTAGCACCCCCACGGTACATTTCGTCAATCATAGCCAACTCGTCGCCCACCAGACCAGAGTCCACCCCGGCCGCATTCAACGTCTGCAACAACGCTGCCCGATCCGTGGTGCGCCTACTTGCAGTCTCCTCCTGCTCCGTGTCGAACGCGCCCGTAAGCACACCCTGTTCGGTTAGGAAGTCCTGATAGATTTCGTTCCGCGCCTCATCCCACGCTGTCTGAGCATCACTGATGCTCAACAGTCCAGCCTGCAATGCCTGCTGAATGGACCGGTTCTTTGTCTGTAGCGTCTTCTCCACGATAGATATCTGGTCGGCGGCCTGCTGTTCGATGGCAGGATCGACGCCTACGTTGGGGTCGAATGCGCCAGCCCCATCAAAGATTGGGGTGCAGGTGTTGGTGGCGGAGTTCCACATGCCGTTATTCTGCGCGCATGCCTGTTTCTGCGCGGCGAACGGATCCGTCTCTTCGCCGACACCGCCGGGAGTACACTGACCGTTCTCCCAAGTCCCACCGCCTACGATACACTCCTGCTGCCTTGCCTCTAACGCCGCTGCTTCTGCTTCCAAACCCGCCAGCCGGAGTCGTTCGACCTCCGCTGCTGCCGCTGCCTCTGCCTCTGCCTCTGCCTTTGCCGCTGCCGCTGCCTCTGCCTTTGCCGCTGCCGCTGCCGCTGCCGCTGCTGCTGCCGCACCACCATCACCTAGATCCGCACCACCAGCACCGGAACCATCACCCCGGGCGGCGAACGCAGCCTGAATCGCAGCCATTTCATCATTGAACACCGTCTCAGCATCTGGGCCGCCGGCCCCGAACGATGACGGTGCAGGTCCCTGCTGATTCGGCCCCCACGGAGACGGCGTATTTGCCTGAGCCGCGCTCAGGGCATCCTGTATAGCCCGCTCCCCCGCAACATCCACACCCCACTGAAACTCCGGTATATTGTCGAACTGGGGTCGTGGCGATGCAGGAGTCCCTTGCGCTGCCCAACCATCAACGGCAGCCGGAGGTGCAGCCCTCAGATCCTGCGCACGCTTCCTGCGGGCAGCACCCGCAGCCTTAGCCTTAGCCTTAGCAACAGCCGCAGCAGAAGAAGTCCCCCCCCGCTGTCCCGGATCCATACCCATTATGCCATAGCCTCCCGAATCCGTGCCGCAGTCTCAGCACGCGAAGACGTAGCCCCCAAAGCATCCTCAAACCGCGACCCCGCATACCCCCCATACAAACCCATACGCTGCGCCACAAGATTAAACAAAGCCGCATCCAACCCAGACTGCTGCTCCGTACGCTGCCTCTCAAACCCCGAAGCAGACTCCGCCAACGCCAGATTCCTCATACCCGAATCCTGCAAACCACGCTGAGCAAAGTTCGCCTCAATCTGAGGCGTACGCTTCTTGTACGCTTTCGCCAAATCGAAACGACTCCGCTGATCCTGACGACGCAACCCCTTCTCCTGCATCGACAGCCCCGTCAGGGCTGTCGACAGCCTCTGGGATGGTGACGTACCGTAAGGGTCCGCCACGTTCTGCTTAGCGTACGGGTCAAACGCCATTCTAGTTGAACACGCTCACAGCAAGTTGCAAAGTAGCAGTCTCAGGAACAACATTTAATACAACCGCCCCCGTAGACCCGCCACCCGACAACGCGACACCAGCAGTCACATCAGTAATGTCACCAGTCGAAACCTGATCCACAACCCTCTGAGAAATCCGATTCAAACCCATAACTACACTCCAAAGTAGGTTACGAAAATAGTGGAACTAGACGCGCCTACACGAATAAACCTGATAACGCTCAAGTCGTTATTCACCAACTCCGCTGTACTATACGGATTCAAGTAATGACCAACAGATGTAGTGGGTGTACCCCACCTCATCCTGATCGCCTCAGCACCATTCGTAATCATTGCCGCTACAGCACCAGAAGGGATGGAAGCCAACCCAATCGACGCATCAGCAACAGTCAAAGACTCGTCACCCAGTTTGCTCCCCATTTCTGAGGCTGCCTGTCTAATAGCCATGTCTCTCCTACGGCTCTAAAGCCGCTACTCGCGTTTCGAGATCGTCCAGTTTTTCTTGTATCTTCCGCAACTC
>Ga0255048_10001971_pt1 | contig 13557 bp, 17 predicted proteins | sample JV7_2_2_MG_FD_183619 | JGI IMG/M metagenome (GOLD analysis project Ga0255048, IMG submission 183619) | Seawater microbial communities from Jervis Inlet, British Columbia, Canada - JV7_2_2 | ecosystem: Environmental > Aquatic > Marine > Inlet | place: Canada: British Columbia | collected 2016-10-06
CAGTGGGACGCGACGACAACCGAGCTGATCAATGAGCGCGAGGTCGTGGCTGGCAATCAACAACGTAACGCCGACTTCGTTGAAGCGTCGAAAGATGCGCATGACTTCGAGAGACAGGTCTGGATCGAGGTTTCCGGTTGGCTCGTCAGCGATCAGGAGCTTCGGCCGGCTAACGATGGCGCGCGCAATTCCGACACGCTGCAATTCGCCGGCGGATAGCGTTTCAGGCCGCTGTTTTTCCTTGGTTAGCAAACCCACCTGGTCGATAGCCGCGCGGACACGTCTGGCGGCGTCACGATGACCAATGCCGGAGATGATCAGTGGCAGAGCGACATTATCGAATACGGAGCGGTCATACAGCAGCTTGTGATCCTGAAATACCATGCCCATTTCTCGCCGGTATGCGGGTATTTTTCTTCTTGGGACCCGGCGGGTATTTTGACCATCGACGATCACCTGACCGCTCGTTGGTCTTTCGATAAGCGCGATCAGTCGCAGAAGCGTGCTTTTTCCGGCTCCCGAATGGCCGGTTATGAATACCATTTCCCCCTTTTCGATCGACAGGGACAGACCCTTCAGCCCTTCCTGACCGCCGGGAAATCTCTTGGTTACATCTTCGATTCGAATCACGAGAACTTAAGACTCCGAATATCGATCGGTTTGCAACAAAGCATCGACATATTCTCCTGCCCTGAAAATCTGCATGTCCTCTGCTGCTTCGCCAATACCGATAAAGCGAACCGGCACGCCGAGCTTGCCCGCTATCGACAGCAGAATACCGCCCTTGGCGCTGCCGTCCAGTTTGGTGACTACAATTCCGGTCAATTGCAGCGCTTCGTGAAACTTCTGCGCCTGCACCAGAGCGTTTTGACCCTGGCTCGCGTCGAGTACCAGCATGATTTCCTGCGGTGCTGCCGCATCATGTCGTGACAATACCCGCTTCATCTTTGAGAGTTCGTCCATCAGACCTTTCTGATTCTGCAGGCGCCCGGCAGTGTCCGCGAGCAGGACGTCGATGTTCCTGGATCTGGCAGCCTCGTACGCGTCAAACAGTACCGCGGCCGGGTCAGCTCCCGCTTGCTGTGCAATGACGGGAACCTCATTGCGTTCGCCCCACACCTGTAATTGTTCAACGGCGGCAGCACGAAAGGTATCTCCGGCCGCCAGCATCAGGCTGTGTCCTTCGCCCTTCAGCCGCTTCGCGAGCTTACCTATGGTTGTCGTCTTACCGGCGCCGTTAACACCGACTATTAGTATGACGAACGGGCTGGTGCTCTCCGGAATGACAAGCGGCTCCTGTATCGGCTCGAGGATTTTGGTCATCGACAGACGCAAACCCTCTGTCAGCGCATCAAGGTCTTTCAGCTCCTTGCGCGCCAGGCTTTTCTGCAGGCCACCGATAATTGTTTCGGCCGTCTCGACACCGACATCCGCCATGACCAGGCGGGCCTCCAGATCTTCGAGTACGTCCTCATCGATCTTGCCGCCGGGCGGGAGATTGGCAAGATCGTAGCTTAACCAGGAGTCCCCGCGATTGAGTCGGGCACGCAAGCGCTTGATGAATCCACCACGCTTGCTAGAGTCCAATGTGTTTTCCGACTTGTGCACCGTTAATATTCGCGCTTCAGGCTTTGTATGCGAAGGAATTATGGCGAGAGCTAAGCGCCCAGACCACACGCTGCCGGGACGGCTGCGTATTGTAGCGGGAAAATGGCGCAGTCGTGTGTTGCCGATTACCGATGAGCCCGCGTTGCGGCCGACGTCTGAGCGGATCCGTGAGACGTTGTTCAATTGGCTGGCTCCGACGACACAGGGTGCACGATGCCTGGACCTCTTCGCCGGCACAGGGGCGCTCGGGATCGAGGCCCTGTCTCGCGGCGCCGCACACGTCGTATTCATAGAAAAGTCTGCAACATTGGCTGCCGGGATACGCACAGCCCTGCAACAGTTGGAGGCAAAAAATGCCAAGGTCTGTGAACGAGATGCCACCGACTACCTGAAGAACGCTGAGCCGGAGCCGTTCGACATCGTTTTTCTCGATCCGCCCTTCAACACGAGATTGCTCGGGGAAGCGTGCAGTCTTCTGCAGAAATACGGCTGGCTGACGGCGAACACGATCGTCTATCTGGAACAGAGCAAGGATAGTGAGAAAGTGGCGCTGCCGGACGACTGGGCCGTATCTCATGAGAAAGTTGCCGGGAAAGTAAGCTATTCTCTGGCGAGCACAGGAACGCCAACCTGAAGGAGCGATAGATGGCTGTCTCTGCAATGTATCCAGGCACGTTCGATCCGATCACACTCGGGCATGAGGATCTGGTAAGGCGTGCAACCCGATTGTTCGACAAGGTCGTCGTCGCGATCGCCGCCAATCCCAGCAAGGAACCCATGTTTTCCCTGGAAGAGCGGGTCGCGCTTGCCGAAATCGTGCTCGACGATCTGGACGGCGTCGAAGTGATGGGCTACTCCGGACTCACCGTTGATTTTGCAACGGAGCAGGGCTTGCAGGCCATCGTCAGGGGGCTACGCGCCATATCCGATTTCGAATACGAGTTCCAGTTGGCCAATATGAATCGCCACCTGACGGACGAAGTCGAATCGGTTTTCCTGACACCCACCGAAACCTACACGTATATTTCGTCCAGCCTGGTGCGGGAGATCTGCGCCATGGGCGGGGACATATCCGAATTCGTCTCGCCCAAGGTAAAACTTGCGCTGATGGAGCGCTGCGGCAAGACTTGATACGAGTTTCTTATCGCTGGCAGTTCTTGCAGTAATACGTCCTTCGTTGCCCCTGCACAACGGCTGATATCAATCGCTGACATCGCAGACACGGCTCATCATCGCGGCCGTAAACTTCGAGTTGTTGCTGAAAATGTCCGGGCTCGCCGTCGCCGTCGTAATAGTCGCGCAATGTGGTGCCACCTGCGTCTATGGCATTACTCAGCACCATCTTGACTGCATCAGCCAGTGACTCCATGCGAATCAGAGAAATGCGTCCGGCCTGTCGCTTCGGGTGAATAGCAGCCACGAACAAAGACTCGCTCGCATAAATATTGCCGACGCCTACGACCACGGATCCATTCATCAGAAACTGCTTGATGCTCACCCGGCGACCTCGAGCGGTCTTGCGCAAGTACTCCCCATTGAATGCATCATCGAGTGGTTCGGGCCCGAGATTTCGTAGCAGAGGATGCTCATGCGGTTCTTCGGCCCAAAGCAGTGAACCGAAGCGGCGCGGGTCCCGAAAACGCAGCGCCTTGCCGCTGGCGAGCTCGATATCCACATGGTCATGCACACCGGCGGGCGTACCGATATCGATAACTCGCAAGCTGCCCGACATGCCGAGATGTAGCATGGCCGTGCCGGCGTCTGTGCCTATCAACAGATATTTGGCACGCCGGCTGAGTGAGCGGATTCTCTGCCCGGGCAGCAGCCGTTCGATCTCGGCAGCGACCGGCCAGCGAAGATTCTGCTGGCGCACGACGACGTTGCTCACATCCTGATCCTCGATCCAGGGTGCAATGCCGCGCTTGCTTGTTTCGACTTCCGGTAACTCAGGCATTTAGGGAACCTCTGATCTATTCATGAACTCGTCTCTTGCGCTCAAAGTGTCCAGCTTCTGCGTTGCGAATCTTCGCAATAGCCAGCTATTACGTGCGATCCGCGCCTTGAATCTGGACATTTTGAATCACAATCTACTTTGCCCAGAATAAATCAGAGGTTCCCTAGATTCAGTAGGTGTGACGCGCTGCATACAATAGCGTTACAACACCTTACCAAGAAGGCCCGAAAAAGACCGCGCATTCAAGGCCTTCCTGCCCGCTTCGCTCATTTTCGAAACTGCGTCATTTGTTCTTGGAGAGCATTGACACATTGGCTATAGTGACAGGCACTATCCTGAATCTTGAATAAACACATGGAATATCTGTACGGCGTGCTCGACCTCTCCTTCTGGGGTTACGTTTTGGCGACGTTCATCATGATCCAGATTACGATGATGTCGGTAACCCTCTACCTTCACCGCGACCAGGCCCACAGGGCCCTGGATTTGCACCCTCTGCTGCGACACTTCTTTCGATTCTGGATATTTTGCACATCCGGAATGCTGACGAGAGAGTGGGTTGCGATTCACCGCAAGCATCACGCTTTCTGCGAGACGCCGGACGATCCGCACAGTCCTGTGATCTACGGAATCAGAAAAGTTTTGCTTGAGGGCGCGGAACTCTATCGGGCGGAAAAAAATAATCCGGAAACGCTGGAAAAATTTGGCCGAGGAACGCCGGGCGACTGGCTCGAAAGGAATTTTTATCTTCGCTTCCCGTACGCTGGCATCTTATTGATGGTCTTTACAGACCTGCTGCTGTTTGGTGTTCCCGGCATCATTATCATCGCCTTCCAAATGATGTCGATGCCGGTATTTGCGGCTGGTGTCATCAACGGTCTTGGGCATTACAGCGGCTACAGAACCTTTGAATGCGATGACGCTTCAACCAATATCGTGCCATGGGGCGTCCTGATCGGCGGCGAGGAGTTGCACAATAATCATCACGCCTTTCCGACCTCCGCGAAATTTTCGGTGCGGCGCTGGGAATTCGATATCGGCTGGCTGTATATCCGTACGTTCCAGGCTCTCGGCCTGGCTAATGTGAAAAAGGTAGCGCCACGACCGGTGTTGCAACCTGACCCGCCAACGCAGGTTGATCTCGAAAATCTTCGCGCCATTATCATCAATCGCATGCACGTGTTGCGCGACTACACCAAACAGGTGACGCTGCCCGTTCTCAAGAAGGAGAGAGCCATTGCTGCCGGCGGTGCGGCGCTTCGCAAGGCGAAGAAACTTCTGGTGCGCCAGCCGATGCTGCTGGACGAACAGGCGAAGCGCAGGCTGGGTGAAATCCTATCGGATAATGCTGCCCTGGAAACCGTTCATGATTTTCGTGAAAAACTTCGAGACCTCTGGAGCGGTGCTAACGTCAGTAACGAGAAATTACTTACGCAGCTAAAGGAGTGGTGTGCCGAGGCGGAAGCGAGCGGCATAAAAGTTTTGCAAGAGTTTGCGGCCAGATTGCGGTCGTATCAACTGGCCCCGGCATAGCAATAACGCAAAAAAGGTGTCAGGTTTATTTTTTGAAAAATCAAAAAATAAACCTGACACCTTTTTTACTACTTGATCTTGGCTTCCTTGTAGATTACGTGTTTGCGTGCTCGGGGATCGTATTTCTTGGTCTGCATCTTCTCCGGATGAAGCCGCTTGTTCTTGGTGGTCGTGTAGAAGTGGCCGGTGCCGGCACTTGAAACAAGTCTGATTTTCTCTCGCATGACTTAAACCTCCGGAGCGCTCAGATGCGCTGACCCTGCGCACGAAGATCCGCAAGGACTTTCTCGATGCCGTGCTTGTCAATGATCCGCAGACCCTTGTGTGACACACGCAAGCGAACATAGCGTTTCTCTGACTCCAGCCAGAAACGCTTGTATTGCAGGTTCGGCAAAAACCGGCGACGAGTTTTGTTGTGGGCATGAGAAACGTTATTACCGCTTTGCGGGCGCTTCCCGGTGACCTGGCAGACTTTGGACATGCTATAAGTCTCTGATTTTATAAATGTTGCCCGCGCCTGGCGGGGCAGAGAGCGGGACTTTATACCAGCCAGACAGCCTCTTTACAAGATTCCCCGGCGGGCCAGCGAAATGGCAGCTCCATCACCGATTATCAGGTGATCGAGCAGGCGAATGTCGACGAGATCGAGGGCAGCCTTTATGCGCCTCGTTATCCTCTCATCGGCCTGGCTGGGCTCGGCGACACCGGACGGATGATTGTGGGCCAGGATAATAGCGGCTGCATTCACCGAGAGGGCCTGTTTTACGACTTCGCGTGGATAAACGCTCGTGCCGTCTATAGTGCCGCGAAACAGCTCTTCGAAGTGAATGATCCTGTGTCTGTTATCCAGATACAGGCAGCAGAATAGTTCGTGCGGCAGGTCTCTGAGTCTGGCCATCAGGAATGCTTCTGTATCGGCCGGGCTACGGATCGCCTGTCCCGTTGGCAGCGTTGCCTCGAAGTACCGCCGGGCCAGTACCGGAAGCGCCCTGAGGATGGCAATTCGCGACGCACCGATGCCGTTTTCGGCTGCGAGTTGTTCGTCCCGTGCATGCAGCAGACCCCTTAGGCCCCCAAACCGCACCAGCAGCCGGCTGGAGATCTCGAGCGCCGAATCCGCGCTCAAGCTGCCGCGAAGAAATACGGCAAGCAATTCAGCCTCCGGCAGCTTTGCTGCAGCGTGCTGTCCTTCTGTACTCTTCATGGAGGCTCCCTGCCCATCGGTATCCCTGTGGCCAGATTGCTGTCCTTGTCGCTGCCCGGCAACCGGCGAAAAAGGCCTAAGCGGACCTATTTGCTGGCAATGTCACCGGCAGAACCTTAAGCTCGTGGGCATGGCAAAGCAGAACATTATTCTCGGCGTAACCGGCGGAATCGCTGCCTACAAGGCACCGGAACTCGTGCGGCGCCTGCGTGAACGTGGCGCCTCGGTGCAGGTCGTCATGACTGGCTCGGCGGGGCAATTCGTAACGGAAACCGCCCTCCAGGCCGTATCCGGCCGGCCCGTGCGGCAAAGCCTGTGGGACTCCGAGGCCGAAGCAGCCATGGGACATATCGAGCTGGCGAGATGGGCGGATCTTGTTTTGATCGCCCCGGCGACGGCCGAATTCATGGCTCGGCTCGCGGCTGGCGCGGCACCTGACCTGCTCACTACCCTGTGTCTTGCGAGCAAGGCGCCGATAGTCATTGCTCCCGCCATGAATCATGTCATGTGGGCCAACCCGGCAGTGCAGGCGAATCGCAAACTGCTCGAGGAACGCGGCGTCCGACTGCTCGGCCCCGAGGATGGCGATCAGGCCTGCGGCGAGACCGGTGTGGGGCGAATGATGCAGCCGGGTGACATCGCGGCGGCATTACAGCCGGTCGCAGCAGGATCAACCATCAGTCCCGCGCTACTTCTGGGAAAGACGCTCCTGGTTACCGCCGGGCCGACCCGGGAAGCCATTGACCCTGTTCGATACATCACGAACCGCAGCTCCGGGAAGATGGGTTACGCCATTGCCAGGGCAGCAAGAGATGCCGGAGCGAAAGTCATTCTTGTTAGTGGCCCCGTCGGTTTGAATGAACCAGAAGGTGTTGAGCGTGTTTGCATAGAGACCGCAGAGGAGATGTTCGCCGCGACGCATGAGCACATACAGGGCGTCGATATCTTCATAGCTGCTGCCGCCGTGTCCGACTACCGGCCGGAAAGCCGGCAACAGAACAAGATAAAGAAGACCGAATCAGCGATGCAGCTCGGTCTCGTAAGATCGCCCGATACGCTGGCGGCTGTAGCAAAACTGGCCGACGGACCGTTTACCGTCGGATTTGCGGCGGAGACCGAGCTGGTTCGTGAATACGCGCTCGGCAAACTCGAAAACAAGAAACTCGACATGATCGTCGCGAACAAAGTCGGGCCGGATTGCGGCTTCGATACCGAGGACAATACTGTGGACGTGTTCTGGTGCGGTGGAGAACAGTCTTTTCCGATGACCGCCAAAACTGAACTCGCAGGACATCTGATTCAATTGATTGCCGAACGCTATGTGGCAAGCGAGACAGGAAAGACCGACGATAAGTGGCCGCGCGCCGTAAGGTAAGTCATTGCGAGCGATCGAACTCAAGATTCTGGACTCCCGTCTCGGGAAGACCATACCGTTGCCGAACTATGCGACCGATGGGTCTGCCGGCCTGGACATGCGTGCGTGTATCGATGAGCCCCTGACCGTCAATCCGGGAGATACCGAGCTGGTCCCCACCGGTCTCGCGATTCACATCGGCGAGAGTGACCTGGCGGCGGTACTGCTGCCGCGTTCCGGACTGGGACACAAGCACGGTTTGGTGCTGGGCAACCTGACCGGCCTCATCGATTCAGACTACCAGGGACAGGTGTTCATTTCGTGCTGGAACAGAAGTAGCAAGGCCTACGTGATCGAGCCCGGCGAGCGTATTGCGCAAATGGTGTTCGTGCCCGTCGAGCAGGTCCGATTCGTGGTGGTTGATGAATTTGAGAACAGCGAGCGCGGTGACGGCGGATTCGGCCACTCGGGAACTGGGTGAGTCCCCCTAGTTGTTCACATTCGTCAGAGTTTTGAAGCGGCTGATATCGCCATCGAAGCGGTGGATTATGCTCTGCTCGTCTTCGCGGAAGCGCGCCAGATTCGCCTGATGGCGCTTGATCGTAGCTTTGGTGACAAGAATGTCTTCGGCCAGTTCCGGATCGATCATCTGGGCCTCGGGATTTTCGCTGTACGGACGAAATCTTGATGCCTCTTCGCGCAATGTGGTCATGCGGTGCATCATGTTTCGAAGATAGAGTTCCGTTACCCTCGATTGAGCCTGGAACAACTCGACGCGCCTGTCGCGGTGCATGATGATCTCGTCTACTGAGAGATATGTGGCAAGAAGCGCCTCATCCTGCTGTCGCTGCAACCGCGCTTGACGGCGAAGTTCCGCGATGCGTTTATCTTCGGCAATCTCTTCGGCTGTCTTTTTGCCACGCACGACACCTACTGTCACGCCGTGATTGTTGAGGACCTGTTTCTCAGCGTCTGCGTATTTTGCCGGCACGCTATCGCCGTAATGCACGACCCCGTTGGCATCTACCCAACGGTACAATTTCTGCCCCTCACCGGCCATTGAGGCCAGCGGGACCAGTAGAATCGATGCGGTTGCAACTATGAGTAATCGCATAGTGTGAAATATCACACAAAACGCAACACGCGACGAGGGACTGGTTCGCGAATTTAAAGCCTCGTCACCAACCTGCGTTCTGTAAACTTACTATAAATACACATGAAAACAATAACTTATGTCTCTATGCCGTATTTACTCCGGTATTCGACAATGGGAGGCAGGAACTCATTGTACTCTTCCGACTCCTCCAGCATATCGATGAGATCCTGGAGCAGTACGATGCTGATGACCGGAATTCTCAGCGTCTGTTCCACCTCCTGAACGGCAGACCGGGAGTCCTTGCCGATTTCCTGCCGGTCGAGCGAAATAACCAGGCCGGCAACATCTGCGCCTGCCGATATTACGATCTGTTGAGCTTCGCGCGCTGCCGTCCCGGCGGTAATAACGTCGTCGACAATAAGCACCCTGCCGCTTAGCGATGCGCCCACAATACTGCCTCCCTCGCCATGCGCTTTGGCCTCTTTCCGGTTGAATGCGTAGGGCACATCAATGTCGTGATGCTCTGCGAGCGCCGACGCCGCCAGGACGGCGAGCGGGATGCCCTTGTAAGCCGGGCCGAACAGCATGTCGAATTGAATATCCGAGTCCGCAATTGCAGACGCATAGTAGCGACCAAGCTTTGCTGCGGCATAGCCGGTGCTAAAGAGGCCGGCATTGAAAAAGTAAGGACTTTTTCGACCGGATTTCAGGGTGAATTCACCGAAACGCAGAACACCGAGCTCGAGGGATAGCTCCAGAAACTCTCTTCTATACGCTCGCATATTGTTGGACTAACACTCAGGTTCTGTATGATTGGTCGCCGCAGGGCCCGGCAGTATGCCATACCGTTGCCGGTTCAGATATGGGAGAAAAAGTGTTTCGTGTAATCAGTCTGAACGCGAACGGCATTCGTGCCGCAGCGAGAAAAGGTTTTTTCGAATGGATGAGTAAGCAATCGGCTGACGTCGTGTGCATTCAGGAGACCAAAGCTCAGATTCACCAGCTGACCGACCCCTGCTTTTCCCCGGCCGGTTACCATTGCTTTTACGAGGATGCCGTCAAGAAAGGTTATAGCGGCGTCGCCATCTACTCGCGCCTCGAGCCGACCGACGTCATTCGCGGTTTCGGCGAGCAGGAATTCGACGACGAGGGCCGATATCTGGAAGTCCGCCTTGGCAAAATGAGTGTCGTATCGGCGTACCTGCCTTCGGGCTCGTCGGGCGATGAGCGTCAAGCGGCGAAGTACCGCTTTCTGGACGCATTTACGCCACACCTTCAGAGCCTGCAAGAGCGGGATTCGGAATACATATTGTGCGGTGACTGGAACATCGCTCACAAGGAAATTGACTTGAGAAACTGGAAGGCCAACCGCAAGAACTCCGGTTTCCTTCCAGAGGAACGGGAGTGGATGGACAGGGTTTTCGGACCCGTGAACTATGTCGACGCGTTTCGTGAAATTAACCCGAATCCCGACCAATATACATGGTGGTCTAACCGAGGACGGGCCTGGGACAAAAACGTCGGGTGGAGGCTGGACTATCAGGTCGTCACGCCGGGGTTGAAGGACAGAATCCTGAGCGCCGATATCTACAAGGCAGAGAGGTTTTCGGACCATGCGCCTTTGACCATGGACTACGAGTGGAGTCATGCCGGAGGCTAATAACACCAACCCGGGCTGGCGTTACTACTTGCAACAAAAGATCGTCGTTATCTTTTTCCTCGGCTTCTCGTCGGGGCTGCCGTTTCCGCTGGTGTATTCCACTTTGTCTTTTTGGCTGGCGGAGGCAGGCGTTCAGCTCAGCACGGTTTCCACATTTGCGTGGTTGGGCTTCGCCTACAGCCTGAAGTTCATCTGGGCGCCACTCGTCGATTCGCTGAGCCTACCCGTGCTTACCCGGATATTTGGCCGCCGCCGTGGCTGGATGTTACTTGCACAGCTGTCCATCGGCGTCAGCTTGCTGATGCTGTCCGGCATCGACCCGAAGCAACACATTGAAGCCTTTGCTCTGGTCGCGTTTGCAGTTGCCTTCTCCTCGGCTACGCAGGATATCGTCATCGATGCCTACCGAATCGAGTCGGCCGAGGATCGTATGCAGGGCGTGCTTGCCGCCGCGTATCAGTACGGCTACCGTGTCGCGATGCTCGTCAGCATGGCCGGGGCGCTGGCGCTTGCCGAATATGCATCCTGGACGGAAACCTACATGGCGATGGCTGGGTGCATGGTCGTCGGAATCCTGACAACACTCTGGTGCAAGGAGCCGGTCGCACAAGTCAAGCAGACCTTGTATGCAGGAAAGTCTGCGTTAGAGAAAGTCGTGCAGTGGTTTACGCACGCAATTGCCGATCCGTTTTCGGATTTCTTCAAACGCTTCGGCCAGTTCACGATCGTGATGCTCATCTTCATTTCGCTGTACCGCATCAGTGACTACGTGCTGGGCATACTTGCCAATCCGTTCTATTACGAGATCGGCTTTTCGAAGTTACAGATCGCAGGCATCGCCAAGTTTTACGGTCTCTGGGTATCGCTTTTCGGTATCGGCGCGGGGGGCTGGGCTGTGGTGAAGTATGGTGTTACTCGCTGCCTGGTCATCGCAACGATATTGATCGCGAGCACGAATCTGTTCTTTGCGGCGATGGTCCTGGTCGGCCCGGAACCATGGATGCTCGCGGTCACGATCAGTGCCGATAACTTCGCACAGGGCTTGTCGGGTACGGTATTGATTGCCTATTTGTCGAGTCTGACGAACAGATCATTCACGGCAACGCAGTATGCGTTGCTGAGTTCATTCATGTCGTTGCTTGGCAAGCTTACGGCAGGCTATTCGGGCAACGTGCAGGAGTCGATCGGCTGGCTCGGCTTTTTCTTGTATGCGGCGGCGCTCGGAATCCCGGCAATCATTCTTGCCACTATCGTAGCCAGGCGGCATGCAAAATTCGTTGAACACACAAATAACTGAGGAAGTGGCGGTCGGCAGGGTTGATGAACTGGAAGATCCCGGTTCGCGCGAGTTTCGCATCGGAGAGGGCGATTGGCCATTCAGGGGTTTTGTGGTGCGGCAGGGGCAAAATGTATTTGCGTATCAAAATTCCTGCATGCATCTTGGCCACCCGATGAACTGGAAGCCCGACAGTTTTCTGACTAAAGATCGTGCGAATATTATTTGTTCGTCGCATGGAGCCATCTACGAAATTCCCACCGGCCTGTGTACTGCCGGGCCGTGTCTGGGCAAGAGCCTGCGGGCATTGCCGGTAGAGATTCGTGATGATGTTATTTTCGTGCGGGGACCGCTCGGTAAATAGACAAATCCGGTCAGTCGGATTTGTCGAGCATTTCGAAGGGATCGTGCCAGCCCAGCGGTAGTTCGCCGTTGTCCTTACCGAGGTAGTCTTCGGGGTCCATGTCGACTGATCCGGACCAGTCCTCAGGTGCGCCCACAGTTTCGATTAGCAATTTCGGCCAGGTTTCCAGATCGACTTCATCAATCGTGCCATCAAAGAACTGCAGTTCGACCGTGCCGTCTTTTTCGTCTACGGCAACAACTTCAAAGAGAGTTCCGTTACTGCGTCGGTACCAATGTCCGATAACTGGATATGCAACAGCCATTTACTTGCCTCTACGTCAGTTCGTTTCAAAACTCCAACTCAATTCCCGTTACCTAATTTATAAACAAATCGAGACATTGTGCAAGCCGACTTGCAGGGTCATCCTGCCCTCGATTTGAGTGTGTCCCGGCAGCCCACTGATACTGCTCAGGATATTCGAATCAGTCGCCAATCCCAGATTTTGTGCCCGAGCTCGCGACCGCGCCGCTCGAACTTGGTTGTTGGCCGATCCAGCGGATCGTCCCCGCCATGAACACGCTTTTCGGACAATTTGAAGAGCGTCTGGGGCTCCATGAGTGCGTCGATTTGTTCGGCATAGTTTTCCCAGTCGGTCGAAATGTGAAAAGCGCCTGCGGCTTCGATCTTTTCCGCGACAAGCGCCAGAAAGGCAGGCTGTAATATGCGCCTCTTGTGATGACGCTTTTTCGGCCACGGGTCTGGAAAGTATAGATTGACGCGATGCAACGAAGCGTCCGGTATTTGATGCGTCATCACATCGATGGCGTCACCACGAATAAGCCTGAGGTTTGATATTTCGGCTGTCGCGGCGTGCAGCATGCAGTGGCCAACGCCCGGCTCGTGGACCTCGATGCCAAGGTAGTCCGTTGCAGGATTCGCCGAGGCCTGTTCAATGAGCGTCTCGCCGTTGCCGAAGCCGATTTCGAGCACTCGTGACGCCGACCGGCGAAAAATCGAATCGAGATCCAGTAACTCTTCCGAAAACGTGATGCCGAATTCGGGCCAGAGTTCACGCAGTGCACGCTCCTGGGCCGCTGTCATGCGTCCGGCGCGCTTCACAAAGCTGCGGACTGTACGCCTGCTTTCCTGTTTATGAGCGGACAACACTTCCTCCGTTTCCGTGCGCTACGTCAAGGTTATACCCCGTGACCGGCGTCACAATAGGTTTTTTTCGGCCGCGGACACCTATTTGACCCCTCCTGTCTCATATATTCTCGTCGCGTCAGCGTTGATCAGCGCAATGCTCTCGGTGATCTTTTTCCTCGCTTGGAAAACGCAGGGGCAAAACCGTATGCGCTGAACTGGTCACTGGCATTTCTCGCCGCGACCGGCCAATGGTCATCTATTATTGCGCGCAGCGATTTTTCCAGCTTCGAGACCTACTGGCTCGCTGTCAACGCCTTCGGACTGGCGGCGATCACCCTTGCACTTAGCGGCCACTGTCAACGTACCAATTGTCGAATTCT
>Ga0255048_10001979_pt1 | contig 13531 bp, 26 predicted proteins | sample JV7_2_2_MG_FD_183619 | JGI IMG/M metagenome (GOLD analysis project Ga0255048, IMG submission 183619) | Seawater microbial communities from Jervis Inlet, British Columbia, Canada - JV7_2_2 | ecosystem: Environmental > Aquatic > Marine > Inlet | place: Canada: British Columbia | collected 2016-10-06
TTTAACCAAGATAATTAATCAACTCAAGAGAATAATTTAACCCCCTCAGACCTAAGCAAGTCAAGAAACTGCTTAAGGAGAAATTAAAATGCGCGAATTTAAGGTCAGACCAAAAGGGAGCATTGAAAAATGGGAAGATTTGCCAGTGGTTGAAACATTTCCTGAAGATCTAGACTTAGAGGGTATCCTCTATACCCTAAGACAAACTCTAGAAAACATTGTAGAAATACGATGGAATTTCAGCAGATCCATGCAAGGGCATTACGCGCCAGGGAATGTTAGCCGATATGATAAAATATCATGAAATGCATATTGCCGTATTCAAAGTGTAGCCATCTTTTGAGAAATGGAAACTGCCAAGATGGACAATCTGCACCTTTCAATGATGATGCAAAATGTGCCCGCATCTCTGGCAGGAAAAAAATGCTTATCAGATCCAGGGCGAATACAGGCAATCACCTGTATAATCCATTACCCGTTGCTGCTACCAAAAGAGCGGATGAGATAAAAGTTTTTGTCGGAAATTTATGCGTAGCCCGTCTCGAAGGAGTGCGTGATCCCCTAATTAAACATATTGATTGGGTTTTCACATTTGACTACACTCAAACGATTATGGGTAATAATGAATTGGATGCCGTTGAGAATGTACTAAAGTATTTAGGATATTCAGATTAGATAATCTATTTTTAGCAAAATCCAAAGTAGCAAATCATCACCATAGAAAAAAGCGCCTTTCTCATCAAGAGGCGCTTTTTTCGTTCAGAAGACCATTGAAAAGGATTAAAATGTTTCAATCTCATAATCGAGATTCAATGAAACAGTCAAGACTGAAATGATTATAGCACAATCATTTCAATATGTAAATTATCTGCTTCTCGTTTTCCGGGTTAACACGACGGGATAAAACTGGCAATCCTTCTGCGTATTCATTTTGAAATTCCAATCCATCATCATCCATGTTTTTTAATTTCTCCTCTATTTTCTTTTCCTCCATCTCTTTCCGTACACGCCATCCGCATAATTGCTTAATGGCAGGAGTATCATATCCATATTCCCTACACTGAGAAAGCGCATAAGGTATATTGCTTCTATCCATATCAAGCGCCGCTGCCATCTCATCCATAGTCAACATTTTCGTATTAAGGCGCTTTGCCTCTACATTCAATGCGTCTGCATATCGCTTGTATCTCACTACTGCTCTGTCCCAAATCGGAGGGGGATCGCCTAATTTGTACGTTTCAAATGTCTCAAAAATATATCGTACATTTTTAGTGCCAAGCAGTTGATAGCAATCTGCCAGAAACAATTTGCCATCGTTTTCGTTGTAATAATTCCATAACTTTCTATACCTCTCCGCTGCTAACTCCTTGTACTTGCTCATCTCTTCTCCTACATATTGTAATAAAGGCAACGACTGGCCGCCATTGACAAAGCTACAGCAGCATCTATTTTCTGGCTAGCAGACCGCTTAATTAATCTGATCTGATCCTTGGCCTCATACTTCTTCAAATCAGCATTATCTATATGTTGCCTCAAAAGCGGATTGCCATCGTGTGTTATTCGCCTCGCCATAATCAAATCTTGAAATTGCTTATCTGCCAATTGCCTATCCTGACCTTGATTAAATGCCTTAAAGAATGCCACCTGCTTCGATTTGAGCGTGGTAGCCATATCATGAAGCTGGTATGGATCATAGGCAACTTCTAAAATGGAGAATTCTTTACATAACCTTATCAATTCCTTTTTTATCGGCTTAAAATCTAACAATTGACCTGGCGACGCTTCCCAAATGCCGCAGTATCTAATCATTACATCATTAGCTCGATCAGGATGTCTAGTCACCATAACCATAGCAAAGCAATCGGCAAGGTAACTCGGATTTTCAGATCCAGTAGCAGCGTCTAAAGCTATAATAGCCGGCTCACTCCTGCCAATCGCTCTTGATGCCTCCTGGCAATTATCCCACCAAATCATATTGACAAACTTTTCAATATCGCTTTCGTCTTCCCAGAGCGCCTGAAGCAAAACTCTGGCTTCCGCTTCATCTAATGTCTGAGCGCGTTGTCTGACAAATTCAGGATCAATGTTGGGATTTTCAGAGGTCAACACAGTAGTCACAAGTGCATCGCGCTTAAAATTAGCATGCTGGGCCATTATTTTCTCAGTCACTAATGACGCCGAGATTTCATCGCCCGAAGCGCCGGCAAAATATTCAAATAGCCAATGCTTACGAGGAGTAGTAGTCAGATATAATTGCGGCTTTTCCCCATTAGGCCCTAAAATTCTGATCCGGCCATCAAACACTTTGAGCGCTCTAGGTGTCTTGTGTCCTCTGGCTTCATCAAAATGAACAAAGCTAACATTTGGGCCCTCCCAAGATCCAATCTTGTCCTCTTTAGCGCCACCGCAAATCAAATCAGAGAAGCCGCCAACTTCATTCTTAAACGTAAGAGTAAACGCCTTGCTTGGCTCCCATCCTTCGGATTGCCGATAACGATGGCGCTCAATTACGCATTGCCATGGTATCCATTCCTTAGCAGTAGGCCATATGGATTTTTTGAAATGCTCAAGATCGGTACTGACCATAATGCCAGACATGCCACGCCGGAGCCGATCGAGATCCTTGATAACGCCAGCAGCAGATTTGCCGCCACCCTCGCCACCTTTTAGCAACATATAGCGAGGCGTATCATTCTCTATAAATTGTCTTACCTGCTCGTTCTGGGGGATATACGGGGAATTAGTACGTGTTGATATATATTGCTCTGGCCATAACGAAACTTGCTCTAATCGTCTTTTTTCTAATCTAGCTCTCGCCAATTTTGGCAAGTACTTTAATGACACGCTCATAGGTATCCGTATCTAAATTACTCTCTAGCAATTCAAGCAAATTCTCTAATTCATTCTCGATCTTAACATCAATTTTATCAGTCAATAATCCATGATGTTTAGCTAATATATTAAGCGCTGACTGGCCATCATAGAAATCCACTCTAGTACCATTTTTCAATGGCGTGTAGCCTTTGACAAGATGGCCTTTGCCATCATCAAGCAATTGCTTTAAGTTTACTGTGCCATCAGAATTTAGGTATTGATGATAATCTGCCTTGGCTTGCTCGCCTAGCCTGGCTATAACTTCATTAGATGTCATAGCGCTTTCATCAAGGCGCAACTTCACCTCTTCTGCTATCTTATCTTTTCTTAACAGCCTGAAACTAACCTGAGATAAAGTGTTACCATTGCCTCTGTACCCGGCTAATCTCGCTGCTCTTGTGGCATTAAAATTAGCTTTGCCAAGATAGGCGTCTATAAACTTTTTCTGTTTGCCAGTCAAAGGTCTGTCAGTCATATCAAAATGCCATCTTCAGTGCTGAAATTCCACTTTCCATAAGGACATTGTACCTAAAAATACGAATTTGGTCAATGCAAAAAGGAGATGGCCGATTAGGTAGCCATCTCCTTGGGGCAGAATCCATCAAAAAAAGAGGAGAATTAAAGAATAATAGTATTATAGGCGTATCCTATGCTATTGTCAATTTGTATAGGAAATATCTATTTGACAGCGTTGTAAAGTCTGTTATAATATGAGAGGTGGGGGCGAGAATCCTCTCCCTAAAAGTCATATTGAACTCTAAAAATTCAACCCGAAAGAAAAGAGGATCATAGTATGGCCAAAATATTATATCAATACGTGATAGCCAACATCTGCAAATGGTGCAACGCAAAAGATGCGTCCTGCCTGCATTGCGTCGGCACAGGAGATCACGACTTTCGAGTCAATGGAGAGATTACATACAAGAAAGTTAGAATAGGAAAAATATTATGAATAATCGCAGTTTTGACATAATCTACTGGCTCAATCATCACAAAGGCGAGATATTCTTGATTGCCTTATATGTTGGCTTGGCAGCATTTACTATTCATCAAGCTATCATTGGCGCTCCTGGTGGCTCGATTTTGAAACAGTTTGGAATGTGGATATTAGGATATTGATGAAAATGCCTTGGATAGAAAAATGGCCGCAAGAGATCGAGCTAACACAAAATGCCATCCTGCGGTTATTTTTATTCATCTTCATTATATTGACGTGTTATTTTGTCACGGATATAATCACTGATGAAGATTGTTTAACCGTTCACCAAATGCAAGAGTTACTTGAAAGGAGGTGATGCGAACCTGGTACTACTTTAATGTTTCAAAAACTATTTCGCCCGGCGTTGTATTGGCAGCGGTATATAGTATTGCTCCTTGCCAAGCCGGGCGATTTTTTCAGGATATGGCAAAATTGAAATGATATTGAAATCAGGGAAATCAACATATAGATACAGATCAAAGCTACCATCACCCGAATATGGCGATGCGATAGCTGATTATTTATCTTGTTTTAAGTTGAAATTCAAAATAGAAAACGGATACATTTACACCATCCGCAAATTAACGAATAATGAACTTGGTAAAATAACCGGCTATTGTAATGCAATGATGCATTTTTGCGTATTGGATATTTGATGACAATAAAAGACAGAATATCGGAGTATTTATCAAGCCATCCTGGCCGATCTTTCGTGCATGTCAAGCACCTGCACTGGAATATTTTCAAGTATACTGTTTCAAGGTCTGCTGTAAATCGAGCGATGAAGCAGTTGGAGACCGAAGGTGTACTAGAAAAATCAACTCGTATGAGAGGCAGAAATCAAACGTGGAGAGTTAAATGAGAAAAGAAAGTACAACCTATGAAATTCAAAAGAATTTAGGCGAACAATGGGAATCAATCACTTGCAATTTGCATTCTATCTATCAAGCCAGATCAGCATGCAAGGCATTTCAAAACGACGCTCCTGATATTGAACTTAGAATTATTAAACGAGAAATTATCGAGAGCCTGGCAAAATGATTAACCTCACGCAATCCAAATTCAAACACTGGCCATTAAAAGAGTGGACTTGTTCGCATTGCAACAACAATTGGCAATTGCTAATGTCGCCTAAATTTCCAGAACGTGATAATTTTAAGCCAAGATGCGACTGTCTACACTCGTTAATAGATGAAGCGCTCAAAGAGGATTTATTCAAATCCAGAGGTGAAGCTATCATTTGCGCCAGTGTATCCAGTCCAATTGTGCTAGGCCGGCGCAGACCAGACATTGACAGCTTAAGAAATACGATTGAAATTAGAAGGAAGCATAAGAAAGGAGTTGAAAGATTGTGGGCATATTAGATATAGCTTGCAGAGTGGTAAATTCAAAAGCCTGGCAGCAACTCGAAAACTTAGCCGCTCCAACTGAGCTTTACGATCTAGCCAGAGAAATTCCTGGGGCTCACACTGTTGAAGCAATTGCCTGGAAGGATGTGAAGGCATATGAAAAAGCACTAAGAAAACATGGTATCAAATTCTGGGAATCAAGCAAAAAACATAGCTCCGATGTAAAATATATCTGCAGGTATTAAAAAACCATGACAGCATTTACACCGTCAAGCGATAAATTATGAAACTTCTTGATTTATTCTGTGGCGCAGGCGGATGTTCAGTGGGCTATTATCAAGCTGGCTTTACTGATATAGTTGGCGTTGATATTAATCCTCAGAAAAACTATCCTTTTAAGTTTGTGCAAGCCGACGCGCTGGAATATGTGATTAAATATGGGCATTTATTCGATACAATTTCAGCAAGTCCACCTTGCCAATTCAACTTGACAAGAAAAGGAAAAGGCCATATAGACCTAATCCCCGATACTAGACAAGCAATAAAATCAACGAATAAACCATATATCATAGAAAATGTAATCAATGCCAATCTTATTAATCCACTTTTGCTATGCGGAACAATGTTTAATCTTGAAGTAATAAGGCACAGATTATTTGAGACTAATATTGATATTAAACAATCAACTCCTCAATGCAATCATATCAAGAGTGTAGTTAAACATGGCAGACCGCCAATCAGAGCAAAAGAATATCACGGTATAACTGGCCATTTCTCAGATGTCAAATATGCACGCATCGCAATGAGCATAAATTGGATGACTAGAGATGAACTATCCCAGGCTATCCCTCCAGCTTACACAAAATGGTTAGGCGAACAAATTCTAAGTCAAATTTGACTTAACTCGAATTATCCCTTATAATCACCTGAAATACACCGATTGCAGCGGTAAAGTAACTAACTTAGAACCAATCTCTTATTTTTTGGGGATTGCTGGTCCTTATCATATTTTCTAAGTGGTATGATAAGGCTGCAACCAGCGCTCCCCAAAGTGTGAGAGATTTTTTTATCCCCCAGAAAAGGAGAATTGAATTATGAATGCATCTATTATTCTAAAAAACGCCTTAAAAATCATCAAAAGACGTTCCAACAAAGTCCCAACATGGCATACGGTATCAAAAATATGTTTAGTCGGAGCAACTACGGCCATTGAAATGTGCGAAAGCATAGGCGTCAATCCGCATTCAGATAAATTTGAATTACTAGAGGAGTCATATGGTGCTAATCACGCGAATGAAGAATTATTACATCCGTATAAGCCATTAGAGGAGCAAGCAGAATGAAACCCGGTACTCAAATAATTTACGTGCCTACTCACGCAGAAAATGACAAAAGCCATCAGGACTGTGAAACTGGCTTTGTAACCAGTATTCACAAAAACGGCGAAGCTGCATTTTGCCGATACTGGAAACATAGAAATGGACATGGCGGGATGCTAAGAACAGTGTCGTGTAGCGAATTAACACCGCTCGATATGCTGGTCGTTGAAAACACAGTTCTCCAACATGTAGTCGAAAAAGCCTTAAATGAAATAGCAAAGGAGCAAACGGAATGAAACGGTCTGATTTTCCAAAAACTCACAATGAAGTGGAAGCGCTTTTGAAAGCAATGAACCAATGGAAACCTGAAGATCATATGGAATTTAACGCCAAAAATGCAGCCGGCCTACAAGAAGCGGTTCAAATGGCTTTATGCACCTATCAAAGCGGAGCTAGCGCTATTTACAAGAAATTCGACGGCAGCAGCGGCAAAAAACCTTTCTGGTGCTACATATGTCCGAAGTGTCTACAAAAACAGGCAGATGGCCACCAGAAAAAATTTAATGAAGCAGAAAGCATAGCCAGAAAAAATAAACCTGATGGCCAGTGGCGAATGAAGCTAGTAGATAAAAATTCAACTGAAGGCGATTCGCTAAAAAAACGTATTAGCCGCAATCAACAATCGTCCTATATGACAGTGGATAGTATTGACCATCCAGGCAAAGAAGAAATTTGGTCATTTGCTGAAAATGAGCCAGGTAAGGATACACACGCGATGGACACGACTTATGGATCTGCAAACACTCCTGCTATGAATTTCGATAAAATCAATCGTCAAAACAAGATCACCGGAAGTAAAATTACATACGCGAAGGGTATTAGACCACCATCTAAAGGGCCAGGCGAAAAAGATACTGTAAAAATGATGGTGCCTGAAGCAATAATTAAGTCTGAGGAGGACCAAAAAAGAGCAGAGAGTATCATAAAAAATACAAATCTCTTAGAGCTCGCTACTGATGCTAAAAACGCTCAGCATCTAATTATTTTACAATTCCAGTATATTCTGATACAGCTTGAAAAAGAGAATATACCAGTGGAGGCCGTCAGAGATGGATTTTATAATATCAACGAGGAAGAATTACTTAGGCAATGGAATGACAACGTAAATGGATGCTTGTCCCTTTACAATGCTTTACTAGAAAAAGGAGAAGCATTAACGACGGACATGCTAGAAATGGTTAAGCGCTTTTATCAGCCAATTTCTCCTGAGAAAACAGAAAAACTGGCCGCTTAAGACCAGTTTTTCGTAGGAGAAAAGAAAATACAGACTAGAAATCTAAAGCAAGATTTGCTAGGAGCATAAACGCTTGCTTGTAATTATTATAGCAGGTTTTTATTGTTAAGTAAAGTTAGATTATTCGCTCTCTTCAATCTGACGATCTTGGTGTTCTTGAATATCATCACTGCAAACCCAAAGTCTGCCGTCTACCACCCAAAAACCGGTATCCTTATCGCTTGATTTTTTTCGGCAGATAAGGCAAAGGCATTTCTTTTCAACTGCGTCATATGCCAGGGCGAAAAAGTCATCTAATGCAGTCATTTGTTTATCCTTTTTGTTTTTGGTCTATTATGACCTAGTAATATAATTGCACTTGCTAAGCGCTTGCCTTTTTTTAATTATAGCTTGAGCCATTTCGCTGTCAACCTCGCTTCGCTCAGTACTCCACTGCGTTTCGTCCCTCCGGGTGACATGCTTCATTAAACCTCAAGCTATCTAAAGGCAATCAAGCGCTCAAAAAGGTGCTTCTCTTTTTTTCTATTGGCTGATTGCATAAAAATAGACCATCATTGAGACTGGCCTATTGTGTATATTTAGTTACAGGCTATTTAGATATTTAATTCGTTTTTCCATATGTGCTTTGACTGCCTCCTTTGCCAGATTTACCTTTTCTTGATCTTCTTCATTAATCCACTCGGTTGCATAATTAGCACCGAGTGGAGTATTTAGATCGGTATCGAAAAAACTGATACTGTCGCCATCTTGAAAATGTGCAGTGATAGTAGGCGTAGATCCATTGTCGTAATTTTTTCGTGTGATTTTCATATTACCCTACTCCCATCATTTCATTAGCTATGGCCCACACTCCTTTTTGGGCGTTTTCTTTGGGGCTTATTCGTCCTGTTTTGTTGCCACAGTACGTTAATGTGGCTCCCTCTTTCGGGGCGTCGGTATTCGGATTGAACACAAAACTGTAATCTAATCCGTTGAAATTAAATTCTACTGTCTTTTCTCCGTTCAAATCATCAACTTTAACTTCAACTGCATCTCTTGCAACATTTGGAAACATTTCATCTCCTATCACTATTTAATTTAACTTCACACCTCAGCCCGCCTGACGACGGGCTGAAATCTGGGGTTAAAGTTCGAATGCTTCTTTAATCGCATGCTCCCATCGTGCATTTACTCTGTTCTTGCATTTCACGAATCGACTTTCATCATTTGACCAGCAGGCTTGAGGCATTGATTTGCCACGATTGCCATTTTCGATTAGGGTGAAGTAGATGCGGCTCTTGCCATGATTGGTCCATTCCTTTGCCTCGATTTCAAATCTGCCAATTGTCTTAGTTTCTAGCATTTTTAATTCTCCTTTTCTGTTAGTTTTCAACATTATTGCATTTTATCTTTACATACTGGCCCAATCCCATTCTTGATACTTTCTGGATTGGTTAACTCTTTTCCGCATCTGCCACAATAGCCCATGTGATAGATTGTCATTTGATCCAAGTCTCCATTAAGGATATGCTGCCAGGACCATTTGAAGGCTATTGCGCTTGGAGCGTTTTTACCTATTCCGCTTTTTTTGCCGTGATGGTAGTTGCGCTCATTGAAGATTGTCCCCAGGAATTTGAAGAATGATTGCCCATTGTGGTTGATGAGAACTGATACGAAATGCGGCTGATCTTCTTCGCGCTGTCTGATTGTATAAGTGAAATGTTTACCAGTGGCATTTGACTGGATGGTAAATGTAGCGTTGCCAGCGAGTATGAAGGAGAGAGGGGATGTTAGATTATTCATTATCATTTTTTCCTGTCTCCTTTTATTTATAATTTTCTCATCGCTGTATCAAATCGGCTGTACATTTTATTTATAAATGTCTCGTTTTCTTCACTTGAAAATTTGATATTAGCTTCAACGAACGAGCCATCTTTGAATAACCTGGTGATTGTATTGGCTTGATTGTCGTCAAAGCCGTACTCTTTACATTGACGTTTCAGATAATTGAGCATTTTTTCGACTTTTCTATCAATGTCGCTTGCTCTATCTTCTTCAGCCTTGAATTCGGTACTCATTTCTAGCCATTCTGCTGCTGTGTATTTGTTTCCGTATTTAGTAGTGTGGCTCATTTTTCTTTAATCCTTTTTCTTGCTAATCCTGCTCTCAAATCTACCTATAGTGTACGTTATTTTATAGCCTAAAGATATAGTACCTATCTCCTATATCGCATCTTTTTAAGGCAGACTTGACAGCGTTGTAAATTTAACGTAAAATAACTTGTATTGATATTCAATTGATAGTTGGGCGGAGGGGAAAAATGATACAAGAAGAAGTGACTGTGATTGTGTTTGATGTTTTGCGCAAAACATCAAATAGGGATCCGAAAGTGGTAATGAGGCAAATCCGCCTTGAATTGCCATCTGATGTCACAGAGGACCAAATTAAAAAAGCGCTAGAGTATTTATGGGAGAAGAGATAATGGATGCAGATAAATTGATAAAAGATTTGCAATCTACCAAATTATACTATGACGCAAATCTTAACAAATGCCAGGCTATTGGGCATTTGATAATGAAGCGCACTCGCAAGCGCTGCAACTGGAATCAAAAGCAATTAGCTGCTTTCTTGAATTGCTCAGAGGGATATATAAGCAAGATAGAACGCAAGCACTATAAGATTACCTTAGATATTCTACTGAAACTAGGCGAATTGACAAAGGAATTGGAGGATATAGATAATGATTTCAAAGAATAAAATTATGGAGATCGGGCTATTCCCGCTTGCTGGTCAGTATTTCAATGACGCGATTAAGGCTATCAGTCATAGCTTATGGAAAGTTACTGTTTTTTTATTTGGGCCTCGCAAGGAAATAGCCGAATTGACATCAGAAGAATTGAATCGGTTGTATCTCAGATTGACTATTACAACAGGTCTTTCGACATTTGGCATTGCCATTGCTGCATTTGTTGGTAATTTTAAGCTAATTGCTAATTTGGCTTTTGAGCATGGCATTGATTATCCAATGGCTTATCTAATCCCGATAGTTCTGGATAGCTTTGTGATGATTTCAATCGGCATTGTACTGGGGGCAGCGCTGGTAGGGCAAAAAGTTAAAGTGATCAAATTGCTGGTCTTGATGTCCTCATTGACTGGAGTATATTTTAATGTAGCTCACGTCCTAAGTGGTACTGCGGAAATAAATCTAATGATTATCTTGCTGCATAGCATTTTGGGTCTATTTCTTTATTTGACAGTGGAGGTGACTGCTTTCCAGATCACGAACTATATCAAGCGCCGGGCGATGCTTAAAACTAATGAGGTGTTACGAAGCGAGATAGATGCGCTTAATATGCAGAGAGATGACTTAAAAGATCAAGTCCAGGCAGAATATGACGATTTGTCTGCATCTGTGTTGCAACCTATTCTGTCTCAAGTGGCGATGGCCAAAGAGGAATTGAACCAGATCAAGAAGGTTAGTGTTGCTAAAGGATTTACTGAGGATGACATCAAAGCAGCTTTTTTGCTAGGTCAAAATCCTAAAGCTACTGGCAAAAATGTAGGCTTGCTGGTAGATAAATCAGAGGCATCAGGCAATAGCATCAAGCGGAAAATTAAGCCGATTATTAATGGAGCGATGGCAAAATGAAATATATTTTAGAAGGTAAAATCCCAATCGTCGAGTCAAATGTTATCAAGTGGGGCAAGTGGTATAACAAGGATGATAACAGGCGAGTTGCACGTACTCAAATAGAAAATGACGAATATGTTTCAACTATATTTTTAGGATTAGATTATTCTTTTGGAGACGGTACACCTCCTTTGCTATTTGAAACAATGATCTTTGGTGGCAAATACAGTAATGATTGTTGGAGATTTTCGACTTGGGAGCAAGCTGAAGTTGGACATAATCGAGTAGTGAAAGGTCTAATGAATGGAGTTGATATGAATACAGAGGATTTTTATGACAGCGTCTACGCTTGATTGTGATATATTTGTTAGCATAACGACTGCCGAAAGCCAAACGGTGATAGATCTACGAGGCGCTGAGGAAATACAATCAGCCATTCAATATATCCTGTTAGGTTTTGTCAGCTATTGTTTGGCTTTTGTCAGCCAAATGTTAGATAGACCGGTTGAAATGTTGGCTTGGAGCCTAATAGCAAGCGAATGGATTAAAGCGTATGCCATAGAGTTGGCAGGAGTGATATTATGGAAAGGATTGTTGAAGCGAGTGATAGATCAAGAAAAATTGTAATATTAGCCATTAGCTTAGTTATTGGCTTGTATGTTCATTGGCTAATTGGCGATGCAATAGCCAAAAGTCTAATCTATATCTGGTACATTTTTTTGATTATAGCCGGGCTGATTGGTATTGCGATTATCTTGTATGGCTTCCGGATAATGGCTACAAAATGGCAAATTCAAGTGTCATTGGCTCAATCGGCTATAGCCGAAAGTCGGAAAGCAAGCAGGGACATTAGGACATTTGCCAGAGATGAACAAGTTTATCAGTTCGACATTGATCCTGATGAGATAGGTAGAAAATTAGATTTGATTGTTACTCCCGAATTCAATGGAGCACTTCAAAAGCCATCTGATCAAGAAGTGGCAATTTTTAACCTTGTCAATCAAACTTTCAACCAACAGATTAACAATTACGGCAATGAAGGCAATGAGCAAATCTATGATGGAGTGCCATTGCTTGAAAGCGGGATGATTAACAACGATACATCTTGGATTGACAGTCAGATGTTAACTGCTCCTCATATTCATTTATGTGGACCTACGACATCAGGTAAAACCACGCTTGGCAAATATATCATTGAAAAAATGCAATCTGCCAGTAATGGATCTGAATTCTGGCTGATTAATCCTAAGCACGTTGCTTATAAAGATCAATGGCCACTGAAGCCGTTTGTCGATAATATTGATGATGTGTTAGGCGGATTGCAGAAATTAGCAATGATGCTAAAAGATAGGATTGCCGATAAAGATTATGATCCTGCTACTTATAAAAATGTTGTGATTGTAATAGATGAGTGGGATTGGATCTATGAGCATCACCGGAATAGTGCGGTATCTGCATTGCGCCAATTGATAAAGGTTGGCGCAGAATTAAATTATAAAATCCTGCTATTAGGGCAGTCGCCATTGAGTCAAGATACTGGCTTATCAGGTAGCGATTATCATAATATGGCAAGAGTGGCAATCTGGGCCGCTGCTGATAAATTGATAAATGGATTGCCAATGAGCGCTAAGGAGAAAGCGCCAATAAAGGCTCAAGTCGCTGAATTAAAACGCCATCCTGATAATATTAGATACGCGCTTGTAGTGCTGTTAAACGAGCAGCCGGCGATAAGAATTATTCCTAATCTGGAAGTGTCAAATTTGATAATTGAGCAGCCAGAATTGATAATCGGATTGACAGAAGATCAGCAGGAATTGGCAATAGTAGAGGCGCTAAAAGATGGTGCAAGCATCCGTGAAGCTGCTAAGATTCTGATAGGAGACAGTGGCAAAGTCCACAATGGATCTATCAGTAATAAAGTTGTGCAAATTGCGCAAAAACACGGGCTAGAATTGTAAATTGCACAGCATATTGCACAATTGCTCTCTTCATTAAAGCGGCAAACTTTCAAGCATAGCCGTGCGCTGTGCATTTTACTTGTGCAGTGCTTCTTTTCATCCCTCTGCACACTGCACACTTTTTATCAGGATTTGGATTTTCATTGTC
>Ga0255048_10001982_pt1 | contig 13521 bp, 8 predicted proteins | sample JV7_2_2_MG_FD_183619 | JGI IMG/M metagenome (GOLD analysis project Ga0255048, IMG submission 183619) | Seawater microbial communities from Jervis Inlet, British Columbia, Canada - JV7_2_2 | ecosystem: Environmental > Aquatic > Marine > Inlet | place: Canada: British Columbia | collected 2016-10-06
CAGACTGCAAACAAGGTGTTTCTGCGCCAGGCTGAGCGGAGCTGGAGCTATCGTGTTTTCCGTGACGAGTGTGTAAGAACGGCTCATTTCCTGCTACGGCGTCTGGGTGGAATCGACGAGCAACGCCCCGGACACGTGGCCATGCTGCTCGAGAACCACCTGGAGCTGCTCGCGCTCTTCGGTGGCTGCGGCTACGCGGGGCTGACCCTGTTCGGAATCAACACCGGGCTGCGCGGCGACACCCTGGCGGGTGTCCTCAACCAGTCCGGTGCGCGCCTGCTCGTACTCGATGAGCGCTTTCTGCCCGAGCTGGTACGCATCCAGAAGGATCTTAAACACATCGCTCCCGAGAACGTGCTGGTGCTGCGCACCCAGGGAGGCGAGATTCCGAGCCATGCGGACTTCGTGAGCTGTCTCTCGAGCGAGGTCGGCGCGCCGGGGACCTCCCTCGACGCCCCGGCGCTGAAGGTACCTCCTGAGACCAATCTGATGGTGATTTATACCTCGGGCACGACGGGCTTGCCCAAAGGCATCAACAACAACCACCTCAAGCTCTGCATCGTGGGCGTCGCTGTGTCCGGCAATATGGGTCTGGCCATGGACGACGTGGGTTACGCCTGCATGCCTCTGTTCCACTCCAACGCGATGTTCGTCGGCTTCATGCCCGCCCTCATGGCCAGCGGCAGCCTGGGACTTCGAGAGCGTTTCAGCGCGAGCCGCTTCCTGGAGGACGTCTTTGGCTACGGGGTCACCTTCTGGAACTACGTCGGTGAGCCGGTCCACTACGTACTGGGAGCCCTCGAGAAAGCATACGGCGGCGACGAGGAGCGGATCCGGGCCGAGGTTACAGACAATCCACGGAACCGGATGCGCTACGCGATCGGAAACGGCGCCGCCCCACCCGATATCGACAGGTTTACGCGCTGGATGGGCCTCGAGGAGATGTTCGAGCTCTACGGCTCGACCGAAGCGGCGATCAGTACCTTCCGCCGCACGGGGGATCCACGCGGCAGCGTCGGCGAGGCCACCGATCTGAGCGTTCAGATCCTGGACGAGAGCGGCCAGAAGTGCGCAGCGGCGAAGCTCGGTCCCGACGGCAAGATCACCAACTACACCGAGGCCGTAGGCGAGATCTGCCGCGTCGCACCCGACACCGGACTCTTCCAGGGCTACTTCGACAATCCCGAGGCCAACTCCTCGAAATTCCGCGACGGCGTCTATCACTCGGGCGACCTGGGACACATCCTGATCTGCGAGGGCAAGCGCTATCTCTTCTTCGATGGACGCACCGACGACTGGATCCGCAAGGACGGAGAGAACTTCTCGGCGGCGCAGGTCGCGCGTCTACTCTCGGAACACCCCAAGATCGTGCTGGCCGCGGCCTACGGCGTGCCCTGTGAGGTCTCGGACGAGCTCGTCATGGCCGCGCTCAAGCTCCACCCCGAAGCCAGGTTCGATCCCCGGGAGTTCTTCGAATTCTGCGAGCGTCAGGTGTCAGAGGGTTGCATGGACCACAAGTGGCTGCCGGACTTCGTGCGCGTGATGGATGAGTTCGAGTACACGAGTACGCAGAAGATCCTGGTGCGCAGCCTGAAGCGTGTGCACTACGATCGTCGACGCCTACCAGACGCCCCTATCTTCTGGCGGCAGCGCGGCGACACGAGTTTCAAAGCTTTCATGCCGGAGGACTACGAGGCTTTGCGTAAGCGGTTCGAGGCAGCCGAGCGACTCGAGCTACTGGACCGCTAGCAGGCCTCTAAGACGCCAGAACCAGCTTGAACTTGCGCTTTTCCAGTCGGTGGCGCGGCTCGTAGCCAAGCACGGCCTCGAGTCCCGTACCGGCCAGCACACGATCGACCTCGCGTCGCTCGCCTGGGGAGAGAGCCCCATACACATCGAGCGGCCGCTGCAGCATCCAGAGCGTGTAAGCACTCGTGTAACGCTCGAACTCGAGGTCGCGCAACCGGGTCCGATGAAAACCCACCACACGCGGTGGCTCCGGATTCTCGCTCCCCTGCAGGTCCGCCCAGCTCTCGAATGCTCGAGCCGTATCCAGAAGCACGGGGATCGCATCCCGACCGATGAGCTCGAGCAAGGGCCGCAGTGTAGGCGCGAGCTCATCCTGGATCAGGAAGCTTCCGCGCCTCGGCTGCGGCTCGTTCGCGCGTTCGATCCAGGCGCACACGAGCGGCGCGGTCTCACGCAGCAGGCGGCCGGGAACCGCGTCGAGATAGAGATGCGCGTAGAGCGGACCCAGCAGCGCGCAGTCCGCGAGCGACATGCCCTGTCCGAGCAGGAAGTCCTGAGCCTGAAAGTGGCGGGAGAGCACGTCGAGGAGCTCCCGCGTGTGGGCCTCGATCATCGGGGCACTCTCAGCGTTGATGCCCAGAAGCGGAAGCGATCCCTTCATGCGGTCCGCGAAGCGGCTCGCGGCTTCAGCATCGCCGGTAAAGCGCGCGAAGTCCTGGCGTGCCTTGGCCTCGCTCTCCTGAAAGCTCCAGCGATAGTGCATGGCGGGCAGTAGCCCGAACTCGTCTGCATACAGCTCGATCAGGTAGGCAACCACGCGCTGCACGGGCGTACTGGGGTACAGGGGCGGCTCGGGAACGCGCTGCTCGAGTGCGTCCAGAATCGAGCTCGTGTCCTGGAGCACCTCGTCATCGGGCGTGACCAGAATCGGGATGAACGCCAGGCCGGTGCGCGGAATGATCACATCCCGATACGCCTGCGGCGATGGCGCGAGCTCCTGGTACGGAATTTCCTTGTAGCGCAGCGCCGGACGCACCTTCGCTGAGAAGTACGAGACGTCGGCCGCATAGAATTGAAAGGGCTTCGTCTCCCTCAAATCGGTCTCCTGCTCCTAGCTCGCCAGCTCCGGACGCCGGTACATCGCGACCACGGCCGCTCCGCCCAGTCCCAGATTGTGCTGGAGTGCTACCCGCGCCCCCTCGACCTGGCGCTTTTCGGCCTCTCCGCGTAGCTGCCAGTTGAGCTCCGCACACTGCGCCAGACCCGTCGCGCCGAGCGGATGTCCCTTCGAGATCAGCCCACCCGAGGGATTGACCACGACGCGGCCACCGTAGGTCTGCGCACCTTCGTCGACAAACTGACCACCTTTGCCCTCGGGACACAGCCCCAAACCCTCGTAGGTGATCATTTCGTTGCACGAGAAGCAATCGTGCAGCTCGATCACATCCACGTTCTCGGGTCCGAGACCCGATTGTTGGTATACGCGCTCAGCCGCTTTCCGGGTCATGTCCGCACCTATCATCTTGATGCAGCTCTTCTCCTCGAAGGTGCTGGCAAGATCGGTGACCATGGCCATGCCGACGATCTCGACGGCCTTGGCTCCGAGCCCGTGCTTCTTCAGAAACTCCTCGCTGCACAGGATCGCGGCGCCCGCACCATCGGACGTGGGGCAGCACTGCAGCTTCGTGAGAGGCTCGTAGACGACGGAGGCGTTCAGGATCTCATCCAGCGTGTATTCGTCCCGAAACTGTGAATAAGGATTGTTGACGGAGTGCTTGTGGTTCTTCCAACCGATCTTGGCGAACTGCTCCTTGGTCGTGCCATAGCGTTCCATGTGCTCGCGTCCGGCGTTGCCGAACATCTGCGGCGCGGGTGGCGCCTTTGCGAAGCCGCGCAGCTCCACCATGAGCTGGAAGTGCTTGTCCATCGGGTTGATTCGATCCGTGTACTTCACGCCGAGAGAGCCCTTCTCCATCTTCTCAAACCCGAGTGCCAGCACGCAGTCCGCGCTACCCCCTTCGACGAACTGCTTCGCCATGAACAGAGCGGTCGAGCCCGTCGCGCAGTTGTTGTTGACGTTGTAGATGGGGATGCCCGTCAGTCCGAGCCCGTAGACCGCGCGCTCACCGCAGGTGGAATCCCCGTAGCAGTAGCCCACACAGGCTTGCTCGACCTCCTCGTAGGAGATCCCCGCGTCTTCCAGCGCCTTGGTACCCGCTTCCTTCGCCATATCCGGGTAGTCCCACGCGCGCGAGCCCGGCTTCTCGAACTTGGTCATGCCGACACCAACTACGAACACTTTTCTGCTCATATTCGCCTCTCCCTTCTCGAGCTTGGCACTAGCTGCGGACCGTGACGGCCGCGTTTGTGATCACGGGCGTACCGCGCTCCTTGGTCTTGGCCTGGAGCAGGATCTGATCGCCCTCACGCCACATCGATGTGACGATGGTCTCTCCCGGATAGACAACGCCCGCGAAGCGCACCTTGTAGCGAGCGACCTTGCTTGTATCTCCGTCTAGCGCGTGATCGACGACTGCCTTGCACACGACCCCGTAGGAACAGAGCCCGTGCAGGATCGGAATCTCGAAGCCACCGAGCTTCGCGAACTCCGGATCCGCGTGCAGCGGATTCTTATCGCCGCAAAGCCGATACAGGAGTGCCTGCTGCGGAAGCGTCGGCGACTCGGCCACGAGATCCGGCTCGCGCTCGGGCGGGAGATTACCGGGCTTGGGACCTGGCTCCCCACCGAAGCCACCCTCGCCGCGTATGAACAGCGTGAATCGATTCACGAAGAGTGTCTCCCCGGAGTCGTCCTGGCTGGGGATCTCGAGCACCACCACCGCGGCCTTGCCCTTGTCGTAGATCGCCGCCACCCGACCCGAGCTCGTGACCTTGGCCTCCGGCGGGATGACCTTGTGGATCTCGAGGTCCTGCTCCCCGTGGAGCAACATTGCGGGGTTGTACTCCAGGCCGGGGATCTTGCCACCCAGCGCCCCGAACACCGCGAGGACCGCGAAGCTCGGCAGCACCTTGAGATTCTTCTCGTAGGTGTACTCGAGCTCCTTCGGATCGGTGGGAGGCACCCCGGCGCCAATGCCCAGGTGATACAAAATGACCTGGTCCTTGTCCCAGCCACCCGGTCGTGAGGCGAGCGGCGCACCCAGTGCTTTCTCTGGATCGATCGGCATCTTCTGCTCCTGACTAACTAAGCTTTGAGAACCTTGTAGAGCAGCGCCATCTCGTCGGCAGCGCCCTTTGGAATGATGTAGTCATCCGTGTTCAGGATCTCGCTCATGTGGTCGTGTACGTCCTCGACGCTCGGAGTCACATCCCGACCGGCGTACCAGCCGGGCACCACACCGACGAAGGCACGCGCGTAGCGACCACCGCCGACGGAGATGACCTCATGCGTGATCTCGCACTGCTCGGAGCACAGATAGGCCGTGACCGCCGAGACCTGCTCCGGGTCCAGCAGCTCGGCGAGCTCCCCCAGGATCTCCTCGGTCATGCGCGTGCGAGCGATGGGTGCGATGACGTTGGACTTGATGTTGTACTTCATACCCTCGATGGCGAGTGCGCCCGAGAGACCCACCAGACCCATTTTTGCCGCGCCGTAATTGGACTGGCCGAAGTTGCCGAAGAGACCCGCCGCCGAGGTCGTGAAGACGAGGCGTCCGTAGTTTTGCTCCTTCATCACGCGGAAAGCCGGCTGCGTCACGTAGAAGGCACCGCGCAGGTGGACACTGAGCACCGCCTCGAGATCCTCGGGCGCCAGCTTGGCAAAGGTCTTGTCGCGCAGGATGCCCGCGTTGTTGATGACGATGTCGATCTGCCCGAAGTTGTCGAGCGCGGTCTTGATGATGGCCTCCCCGCCCTGGGGCGTGTCGACCGAGTCGTAGTTGGCCACGGCGGTCCCGCCCGCCTCCTCGATCTCCTTGACCACGGCGTCGGCCATGCTTTGGCCGCCTCCGGTTCCGGCCACCGTGCCTCCGAGATCGTTCACCACCACCTTGGCACCGCGTGAGGCCAGCAGCAGCGCATGGCACCTGCCGAGTCCTCCGCCCGCACCCGTAATGACCGCAACTCTGTTATCGAATCTGATCTCGCTCATGAGCTGAACTCCCTCCCGGTGTTTGTCCTGCAATGGTATTGAGCCAACGCGCGCGAGAGCGGGTGATCCACCACGCGGACCTGACGCGGGCACGCACGCCCCGTGCCGCAGCGCTCCCCCGGCGCTCGGCGACTCCGGGTCAGGGGGGCGATCACGGCCACGGCTGAAACACTTTCCCTGCCACACGGCGCGCTCGGGCCGTCGGGGGAAAAGCGAGCGCTAGGGTATGCGTGCGCCAAGACAGCGTCAAGCTTGGGGATTCCGTCCCGGGCAGCGGCGCCCTCGGCGCGAGCGCTGCCCGGCTCGCCCTATATGCGCGGGGTGCGTCGGAGCTTCTCATTGTCTATAACAGTGTTATAGTACTATAACACTGTTCAATGAATATTCTACCCGCAGAACGCCGCCGCCATCAGCAGCGCCTCGAAGCGCGCCGCGCGATCCTCGACGCGACCGAGAGCATTCTGGTCGAGGAAGGCTACGAGCAGCTCTCGATGCGGCGCGTGGCCGCGCGCGGCGGCTACACGGTCCCCACCCTCTACCATCACTTCGGGGACAAGACGGGCCTGATCGACGAGCTGCTCGAGGAGCGCTTCGCCCGGCTGCTCCAACGCGCGCAGCGCGTGCAGCTCTCGGACGACCCGGTCGAGAATCTGCTGCGCTACGCCGCGGCGTTCGTGCGCTTCGGGCTCCAGCACCCCACACACTACCGGCTCATGATGACGCCGCGTCAGCAGCCCTCCGAGCCTCCTCCCTCCGCCGAGAAGACCCGCGCGCTAATGGAGCAGCCCCTGCTCGAGCTGGCGCGGGTGGGGCGCCTCTACTCGGATGACGTCAAGGCCTGCTCAGAAGCGGTGTGGGCGCTTATGCATGGACTCATCTCGCTGCGCACGAGTCGGCTAAACCAGGAGTGGTCGAAGGCTCAAATCGAGGTGGCGCTGGAGTCGATGCTGCGCGGGATGGTACGACCGGCGAAGCCCGGCTCGCGCCGACGGCGGAAAAAGACATGAGCCTGCCTCGGAACTGGATCTCTACGCTGCTGGGTCTGGCCCTTCTGCTCGCCGCCTGCAGGGCGGATGACGATGCCGGCGTGATCGCCGCACCACCCGTGACCGTTACACCCGTAACCGTGATGGATGTGGTGGATCGGATCGAGGCAACGGGAGAGCTGATCGCGCGGGACCAGGCCAAGATCGCAGCCGAGGTCGCGGGCCGCATCACCGAGATCCTGGCCGACGAGGGCAGCGCGGTCGAAGCCGGTGACACGGTGCTCGAAATCGACCCGGAGCGTCGAGAGCTCGAGCTGGATAAGGTCCGAGCGCGCATGCTGGAGACGCAGGCAGAGCTGCGCGAAAAGGAGCGCGACGCAGAGCGCGTCCGTAAGCTCCACAAACGACAGGTCGCGTCGCGGGCACAGATGGACCAGGCCGCTACGGATCTAGAGCTTGCGCGCGCGCGCCTGAAGGCCGCGCAAGCGCAGCTCGGCGTCGAGGAACGGGCGCTGCGCGACGCCAGCGTAAGCGCGCCGTTCGCCGGCCTGATCGCACAACGGCTCATCAGTGTGGGAGAGTTCGTGAGCACAGGCCAGCTGCTGTTCGAGCTGGTCGCACTCAATCCGATCGACGTCGAGTTCCATCTGCCCGAGATCGATTCAAGCCGCGTAGAGGTCGGCCAGCTCGTCGAGGTTCGCGTCGCACCCTATCCCGAAGAGGTCTTCCATGCGCGCGTCGGTGTCGTCTCGCCCACAATCGACCCCCGCACGCGTACGTTACGGGTCAAAGCGGCGCTCGAAAACTGTGACTCACGCCTGCGTCCCGGTCTCTTCGCGCGGGTGGATCTGGGCGTGAGTCGGCGCAGCGGCGTTCGAATGATTCCGGAGGAGGCGATCCTGCGACGTGCGGACGGCGCCGTCGTGTTTCGCCTGGTTGAGGACAACCGCGTGGAACGCAAGATCATCGAGACGGGTCGCCATCGCGACGGCAAGGTGGAGGTGCTGGACGGCCTCGCTGACGACAGCCAGGTCGTCGTGCGGGGCCATACGCGACTCGTGGACGGCGCGCTCGTCGCCCTGCGAGATGTCGACGGCACCCCCGTCGTGTCCAGCCCGCCCGCGCGCGAAACAAAGAGCCCATGACACTCTCCGATCTCTCGATCCAGCGACCGGTCCTGACCTGGATGATGACACTCGGGCTGATCGTGTTCGGCCTGCTCGGCTACAACCGTCTGGGGGTCGACCAGTTTCCATCGATGGAGTTCCCGGTGGTGATGGTCTCCGCGATCCTCGAGGGCGCGAGCCCGGAGGTGATGGAAGAAGATGTCACCGACGTACTCGAGGAGCATCTGAACACCATCGCCGGCGTGCGCTCCCTGCGCTCCAGCACCTGGCAGAGCACCTCGGTAGTGGTGGTGGAGTTCGAGCTCGGACGCGATCTCGACGCCGCTACCCAGGACGTGCGCGACAAGGTTGCGCGTGCGCGGCCACGGCTGCCCAACGATCTCGAGCCGCCCGTCGTGGACAAAGTCGGCATGGGCGACCTCGCGATCCTGTGGATTCCCTTCCAATCAGACCGACCCGCCGTCGAGACCAGCGAGTACGTGAGGCGCAATCTCAAACCCCTGATGGAGACCATCCCGGGCGTGGCCTCGGTGATCGTCTTCGGGCGCCGGGATCGCAATATCCGCATCTGGCTCGATGGCGACGCGCTACGTGCTCGCGGTCTCTCCGCAGGAGACGTGCTGAGCGCGCTGCGGCGCGAACACGTAGAGGTTCCGGGGGGACTCGTCGAGAGCAATCGTGTCGAGTACACCGTCAAGACAGACGCCGAATTCGAGTCGATCGAGGAGCTCGAGGGCCTCGTCGTTGCAAGCACCGACGGCGCTGTCATCCGCCTGCGGGATGTCGCACGCGTGGAGGACGGCTCGGAAGATGAGCGTACTCTATCGCGTTATAACGGATCGACCGCGGTCGGGCTCGGCATCCACAAGCAGTCGGGGGGCAACACCGTGGCTATCGCGGACGAGGTCTACCGGCGTCTCGACCAGATTGCGGAGATTCTACCGGAGGGCATCTCCCTCGACGAGGGTGACGCACTGATCGACTTCTCTCGCCCCATTCGCGAATCCGTTCGTGAGACCCAGTTTGCACTCGTTTTCGGAGGCCTGCTCGCCATCTTCACGGTATTCGTGTTCCTGAGACGAACGCGCCCCACCTTGATCGTCGCCGCGGCGATTCCACTCTCACTGATCGCCACCTTCGGCCTGATCTGGCTCGCCGGTTATACCCTCAACACGATGACGTTGCTCGGCATGACACTCGCGATCGGGGTGGTAATCGACGACGCGATCATCGTGCTCGAGAACATCGAGCGGCATCGCGAGATGGGAAAGCCCGCGCAGCAGGCTGCCTCGGATGGGACGCGCCAGATCACCTTCGCAGCTACCGCGGCCACGTTCTCGGTCGCGGCGGTCTTCCTGCCGGTGCTCTTTGTGGACGGGATCGTCGGCAATTTCCTGGGCGAGTTCGGACTGACCGTGGCCGGATCGGTTCTGATCTCGCTCTTCGTCGCCCTCACGCTCACCCCGATGCTGGCAGCGCGCATCCCGCGCGCGCCGGAGCGCGAGCACGGAAGCATCTATCACCGTCTGGAGCAGGGTTTCGAAGCTCTGGAGCGGAGCTACCGCAGCAGCTTGAACTGGGCCCTGCAGCACCGCGCGCTGACGCTCGGGATTACCGGCCTCTCGCTCCTGATCGCGTTGCTCTTCGGCCGCGCGCTCGGCAAAGAGTTCTTTCCCAGCGCGGACCAGGGACTCTTCTACGCGCGTATCGAGGCGCCGCCGGGCTCCACCGTCGATGCCACGCTCGAGTATCTCGAGCGGGACGAGGCCTGGTTGCTGGCCCAGCCCGAGGTGGCGGGACTGTTCGCGGCGGTCGGCATTGCGGGACCACACAGACCGGGGCGCCCCAACGAGGGCATGATGTTCGCCACCCTCAAGAGCCGCGACGAGCGTGAGCGGAGCGTGCAGGAGCTGATCCGGGAAGCCCGCGAGGTATTCGGCAGGATCCCGGGACGCAAGATCAGCGTCTTCGACTACTCGCAGATGGCGGGTGGAGGCGGTGACGCTGGCCAGTTCGAGGTGGAGCTGCGCGGCGACCTGGCGCTGGTCGATCTCGAGCGGCTCGCCAGTCAATTCATCTCTGCGCTCGAGAAGCGAGGTGGATTCGTCGACCTCGACCAGAGCTTAAAGCTCGGGCTGCCCGAGGTGCGCGTGATCCCCGACCGCGAGAAGGCCGCGGCCCTGGGTGTGGATGCGCGCACGCTGGCAACGGCCGTCCAGGTCATGATCGGGGGCATACAGGTGGGCACCTTCAAGGAAGAAGGCCGCCGCTACGATATCCGCGCGCGCCTGGAGGAGCGGTACCGCAAGAACCCTGCGGCCATCGAGAAGCTCTATGTGCGCGCCAACGACGGCAAGGTCGTGGAGCTGCGCAATCTGATCCGGATCGAGACCGGAGCCGCGGCCTCCGAGATCACGCGCAGCCATCGCCAACGCAGCGTGACTGTATCCGGGAACCTCGAGAACAAGACGCTCGGTGCGGCAGTTCGCGACGCTTTCGAGATCGCGCGTGAGCTCTTGCCAGAGGAGGTCACTCTGGCTCTGGCCGGGCAGGCGGAGGCCATGGCCGAGGGAGGGCGCCAGCTGACCCTCGCGATGCTCCTCGCTCTGCTCGCGATCTACATGATGCTGGCGTCGCAGTTCGAAAGCTTCATCCAGCCTCTCACGGTGATGCTGGCCGTGCCCCTGGCCATGGTAGGCGCGCTCGGAGGGCTCTATGTCACCGGCATGACCCTGAACCTGTTCAGCCTGATCGGCATCATCCTGCTGTTCGGGCTCGTGACCAAGAACTCGATCCTGGTCGTCGACTATACCAATCAGCTACGTGCCGAAGGCATGGGCAAACTCGAAGCGGTGCGGCAGGCCGCACCGGTTCGCATGCGCCCGGTCCTGATGACGGCGCTCTCGATGATCTTCGGTGCGCTCCCCGCTGCACTCGGGCTGGGTCCAGGTGCCGAGAATCGCAGGCCGATGGCGCTCGCCACGGTCGCCGGGATGTTCTCATCGACTCTGCTCACCCTACTCGTCATCCCCGTCTTCTATGTGGTACTTGACGATTTCTCAGACCTCGTCAAGCGCGGCGTTCGCAGACTGCTGGGACGACCGGATCCAAGCCATTTGTCTGCAACCTAGTCGCGCGCGATGCGCAGGGGACTGTGCCCCGGGGCTTCGGCGGCGCTCACAGATAACGGTTGACGAGATTCTCGAGCCGCTCCTGGCGACCCGAGACAGGGACGGGCTCGAGCTTCTCGGCCTCCACGTACTGCGCGAGATCCGCGAGACTGCGTTCCCGCTTCAGGATCGCCTGCCCCAGGTTATGGTCCCAGCCCGCGTAGCGCTCTTCGAGGAGAGCCTGAAGCTTGCCGTCCTGGAGCATGCGCGCAGCGTTCAGCAGCCCGCGCGCGAGCGTATCGATGCCGCCGATGTGTGCGTGGAATAGATCGTTCGGGTCGAGGCTCTGACGCCGCAGCTTCGCATCAAAGTTGAAGCCGCCCGTCGTGAGCCCACCGCCGCTCAGGATCGTGTATAGCGCGAGGGTCGTTTCCTCGACACTGTTCGGAAACTGATCGGTGTCCCAGCCGAGCTGCGGGTCGCCACGGTTGATGTCGACGCTTCCGAAGATATCGTTGGCGAGTGCGAAGGCCAGCTCATGAACGAAGCTGTGTCCGGCGAGCGTCGCGTGGTTGACCTCGACATTGATCCGAATCTCCCGCTCGAGTCCATACTTTTGAAGAAAGGCGTACACAGCCGCAGTGTCGTAATCGTACTGGTGCTTGGTGGGCTCCATGGGCTTGGGCTCGATCAGGATGCTGCCGGGAAAGCCGATGCGATGCTTGTGCTCGACCACGAGCTGCATGAAGCGGCCGAGCTGCTCTGATTCCCGTCTCATATCGGTGTTGAGCAGGGTTTCGTAGCCTTCACGCCCGCCCCACAGCACGTAGTTCGCGCCGCCGAGGCGATGCGTCGCCTCCATTGCGTGCACAACCTGGCCCGCGGCGTAGGCAAAGACGTCCGGATCGGGGTTCGTAGCGGCGCCCGCGGCGTAGCGCGGATGTCCGAAGAGATTGGCCGTACCCCAGAGCGGTTTCACGCCACTGCGCTCCATCGCACGTTCCATGCGCTCCAGGATGCGCTCGAGCCGGGTCCTGCTTTCGGCCAGCGTGGCACCCTCGGGGGCAACGTCGCGATCGTGGAAGGTAAAGAAGTCCACACCGAGCTTCTCGAAGAACTCGAACGCTACCTCGAGCTTGCGCTCGGCCAGCACCAACACATCGTCTCCCTGCATCCACGGTCGGGCGAAGGTGCCCTCGCCAAACACGTCACTTCCCGGCCAGCAGAAGCTGTGCCAGTAACATACGGCCGGCCGCAGGTGGTCGCGCATGCGTTTCCCCAGCACCACACGCTCGGGATCGTAGAAGCGGTACGCGAGGGGATTCTCGGTTTCGGGCCCCTCGTAACGGATGCGCTCGATCCCGGCAAAAAACGGCTCGGACATGATGGGTCTCCTCGTGCGCGTCAGCTGTGAGGCGCCCGGTCGGTAAAGGTCTCACGCAGTGTGCGATACAGGGCTCTGTAGCCAGGCAGTCGCTCGCGATAGAACTCGCGCAGCATCGGATCCGGCGCGATCACGCGTTCGACCTCGGGCGTGCTACACACCGTAGCGAGCGACTCACCCGCCACCGCCAGACGCGCGAGACGCGCGACGCCGAAGGCGGGTCCGATCTCAGCGCCCGCCGCGTAGTCGAGATCGCGATCCAGCACACTGGCCAGAATCCGACCCCAGAAGGGGCTGCGCGCGCCGCCCCCGATCACCCACACGCGCTCGATCCGCGTACCCGCCGCCAGCAGGGCGGCCTGCCCGTCGGCAAGAGCAAACGCGACGCCCTCGAGCACCGCGCGCCCAAGATCCCCACGCTCGGTCTCGTGGGTGAGCCCGAAGAAGACGCCTCGGGCATGCGGATCGTTGTGCGGCGTGCGCTCGCCCGAGAGATAGGGCAGAAACAGCAACCCACCCGGATCGCGATCGATCTGCTCGATCTCGTTGAGCAAGCTGACCTCGTCGCGCACGCCCGTGAGCGCCGCGGCCCAGCTGAGGCAACTCGCCGCGCTCAGGATGACCGACATCTGATGCCAGCGTCGGGGCAGGCAGTGACAAAAGGCGTGCACACCGTCCTTCGGATTGGGAGCAAAGGCGTCGCCCGCGACGAAATACACGCCGGACGTGCCGAGCGAGAGGAAGGCCTGACCCGGCTCCACCACGCCCGTCCCCACCGCACCGGCCGCCTGATCGCCCGCGCCGCCCGCGATGACGACGTCCTCACGCATCCCCCACTCCTTTGCCAGCGCCCGCCGCAGCGTGCCCGTGGCCTCGGAGCCTTCGTAAAGCTGTGGCATGACGTCGGACCTGAGCTCCGTCGCCGCGATCATCTCCTCGGACCAGGCGCGCTTCGCCACATCCAGCCAGAGCGTGCCGGCGGCATCGGACATGTCCGTGGCATACTCCCCCGTGAGCCGCAGGCGCAGGTAGTCCTTGGGCAACAGGACTTTCA
>Ga0255048_10001984_pt1 | contig 13520 bp, 10 predicted proteins | sample JV7_2_2_MG_FD_183619 | JGI IMG/M metagenome (GOLD analysis project Ga0255048, IMG submission 183619) | Seawater microbial communities from Jervis Inlet, British Columbia, Canada - JV7_2_2 | ecosystem: Environmental > Aquatic > Marine > Inlet | place: Canada: British Columbia | collected 2016-10-06
TGTCCTTCCCCAGATCATTGATTATGCGAGCGTTTGGGACGCCATTACATCTCTCGACGCTTCCGCGTTTGCCCTTTTGGTGGCACTTGGAGTTTTGTCTTCTTGGGTCGAGTCAGGCATATACACATCGTTGATTCCCGATCTGAGCTATCTAGCTGGATGGAAGGCATTCCTCGGTGGGAACTCCGTTGCCGGATTCGCACCCTCACCCTGGGACATAGTTGTGCGATACGCCATGTACCGCGGATTCGGCGTCGAGGGGTCTGCAGCTGGAGCGAGTGTCATTGTGGGAGGTGGCTTCCAGATTGCAATAGCGGTATTGGCTCCACTTTTGGTCCTCGTCGGTCTGGTGGCGACGGGTCACGGCGAACAGACGGTTCGAGTTCTAACTGCCATCGGTGTTGTGGTTGTGTTGGGGATTCTGATCGTCATTGCGTTGATATTGAGACGCGAACGACTTGCCAGTCGAATTGGCCGCTTTCTTCAAGGTGCCGCTGATTGGCTCCTACCAAAATTCAAGCGTGAGCCGCCAACCGATCTCGTGACTCAGACAATGGAGTTCCGAACCCTTCTGCTTATGACTCTCGCAACACGCTGGTGGCTTTCGGCAATCTTTCTCTTCAGTTCTCACATCATCAAATACCTCGGCATGCTCTATCTGTTTAGAGAGATGGGTATTGGGCCGGAGATTGTTCCGGCATCAGAGCTTCTCGCGGTCTACGCCATTGGAATGTTCATGGCCTTGATGCCGATTGTTCCCGCAGGTCTTGGTGTTGTGGAGCTCACCTACATCTGGTTGATTGCGGGAGATGATCCTGTGTTGGCTGACCTTGTGGCGGCAGCGACGTTCACCCATCGCATCTTCTTTTGGCTGCTCCCAATCCTGATAGGGCTGGTGCCCCTGATTCGGTGGATAAGAAGTGGAAACACCATGGCCGGTTTGGATGTAGATACCGATATCGGTTCGTTCACACAGACCACCGAGGATTAGGGGGGTTCAGTCGCTGTGCCGATTGTCATCTCTTGTTTGTATGTGCTCAACAGCTGACCTCACGCTCGGGAAGAGCCTTTCGGTGGCCTCTGGATCGAAGCCTTCGATAGTCGGGATCAGAAACTCCCGCACTTGAGCGATCTCAAGAATGAGTCCCCGAGTTTCGAGATCCTGACGCAACTCCCTTAAGCCTTCGTGGGCAGTGGTGTCAATATCGGTGATCCCACGTGCATCGATTACAACGGCATGGACCCCTGGTTCAGCAGCAGCTTTCTCGACTGCGTCGCGAAGGGCGTCGATGTTGGCGAAGAAGAGCGGTGCGTCGAATCTCACGATTTCGATGCCGTCGGGCGGCGTCAGATCCGGATGCTCGTCGATGTCGAGATAGAGCTGTGAGGCCTCGTCAAAAGCCAGTCGCGCTGTATTTGGACTGATAGCCCGGCCCATCAGTGCAGCTAGAGAGATGGCTACGCCAATTGCCAAACCAGGCAAAACGCCTACTACCAACACTCCCAGAACAGTGCCGATCGCTGCGATCGAGTCGGACCGATATGTGCGCCACAGTCGAACAAACTCCTCTGAACTGATCAGGTGCCACACCGCATGAATCACGATGGCCCCAAGTGTCGCCTCAGGCAGGCTGTGGAAAAGCGGTGTTAGTACAAGCATGGTGACAATGAGGAGAGCAACCACCACCAGTCCTGACACTTGTGTCTGCTGTCCTGCGCTGTCGCCGGCAGCGGTCCGCGAGGTGCTTCCATTGCCGAAGAAGGCGCCAGTCAACCCTCCCGCGACATTGGAGGTACCGATGGCCAGCATTTCTTGGTCAGGGTCGACCGTTTCGCCGTGCTTTCTGCCAAAGGATTGTGCGACTGCAATGGTTTCACCAAAGCCGACCAAGGAAATGGCCAATGCGCCAGGGATCAGCAGAGCGATGTCCCCTGCTGCAATGTCGGGGAGTCCGAGCTGTGGCAAACCGCCTGGGATGTCGCCGGCAACTTCGAGGCCAAGGGCTTCGAGACCGAGCAGCACGGTGATTCCGATAGCGCCTACAACTAGGAACAGGGCCCCCGGGAGTTTTGGAAAAAAGCGATGGGCGGCCCAAAGGAATGCCAGTGAGCCGAATCCCACCAGGACCGTCAAACCGTGTGCATCCGGAATCTGAGTGATGAGACTCCAGGCCTCTGTGAAGAAACCTTCCCCTTCGAGTTCGATCCCGAACAGTTTCTCCGATTGTCCGAGGGCGATGTCAAGAGCAACGCCGACGAGGAATCCCGTGAGCACCGGGCCCGACAGGAACTTTGCCACCGCTCCGAATTTGAGCAGTCCGCCCAAGATGAGAATCACACCTGCAAGAAGGGCGAGCATGATTGAAAGCTGGATGAACCTTCCGGGGTCACCTTCAGACAACGGGAAGATCGTCGATGCCGAAACGGCGGCAGCAGCTGAACTGGGACCCACGGTCATTCGTTTCGACGTGCCGAATATGACGTAAGCCAGGAGCGGCGCCGTTGCTGCATACAAACCGGTTTCGGGAGGCATGCCTGCAATCGACGCATAAGCCATCGATTCCGGCACCACGATCGCCCACACCGCCAGAGCGGCGAAGATGTCTAGTCGAAGATTGGCTCCCTCGTAAGAGGGCAACCAATCGACAATTGGGAAAAGTCGTCTCAACCGGTCACTCTGTGTTCAGACTCCTGCACACTGGCGCGTCATGATCCGATGGTACGTCTGTGCCGAATCTCGGTATGACTGTAGGGTCACCGGCCCTCAAGATATCAAGGAGCGAACAGTGAGTGCAGAGCGCGAGCAGCGGCGGGTGGTTCTTCCAATTCCGGATCGTGTCCGTCCTGAGACAGCGATGATCGATGCCAAGGATCCCGATCAAGTCTTTCCCAAGATCGAACCGGTTCGTCCTCCCTCGGGTGCGCCCAACGTTCTAGTCGTACTCATCGACGATGTCGGATTCGGAGCATCGTCCCCGTTCGGTGGTCTCGTAGATACCCCTACTGCGGACAGGCTGGCTTCTGATGGTCTGCGTTATACGAGATTTCATACCACCGCCCTCTGCGCTCCCACGCGCGCGGCGTTGCTCACCGGTCGCAACCATCACACCGTCAACATGGGAGCAATCACCGAACTAGCGACGAGTGCTCCTGGTCAGACGTCGGTGCGTCCACAGGACTGTGCGCCACTCGCGGAGACGCTTCGTCTCAACGGCTATGCGACCGCTCAGTTTGGCAAGTGTCACGAGGTCCCTGTTTGGGAGACCTCCCCGTTGGGGCCACACGACCGCTGGCCTACCGGATCGGGTTTCGAACACTTCTACGGTTTCATAGGTGGCGAGACCAACCAATACGAGCCAGCGATTTATCTAGACACGGTCCCCGTCGAACCGGACAAGACACCCGAAGAGGGATACCACTTCACAGAGGACATGACCGACAAGTCGATCAACTGGATTCGTCAGGAAAAGGCTCTGATGCCCGACAGGCCGTTCTTCGTCTATTGGGCGCCCGGCGCAACACACGCTCCTCACCATGTGCCCGAAGAGTGGTCTGCCAAGTACAAAGGAAGATTCGACGATGGGTGGGATTCGGTTCGCGAGAGGATCTTTGCCCGCCAGCAAGAGCTTGGAGTGATTGGGCCCGAGGCCGTCCTCACCCCAAGGCCGGATGAGATTCCTGGTTGGGACGAGATGGACGAAGACCTCAAGCCCGTTCTCACGAGGCAAATGGAGGTCTACGCCGGATTCCTTGAGCACACGGACCACGAACTGGGTCGACTCGTTGACGCATTGGAGGATCTAGAGATCCTTGATGACACGTTGATCTTCTACGTGATTGGCGACAACGGGGCCTCCGCCGAAGGACAAATTCAGGGAACGTTCAATGAATTGTTGGCGCTGAACGGTGTTCCTGAACTTGAGACAACCGAATTCATGGTGGAGCGCATCGATCGGTTCGGCACGCCTGACGCCTTCAATCACTACGCAGTTGGTTGGGCTCATGCCATGTGCACTCCGTACCAGTGGACCAAGCAGATCGCTTCTCACTGGGGGGGCACCAGAAACGGGACAATTGTTCATTGGCCAACGGGGATCGACGCCAAGAATGAGGTGCGCCATCAATTCGGCCATGTCATAGACATTGCACCTACGGTTCTTGCAGCTGCTGGCATCCCGGAGCCGGTACAGGTCAACGGCTTCGATCAGCATCCGTATGAGGGGTTTGCGCTGAACGATACGTTCGACAACGCGAACGCCGAGGAGAGACACCACACTCAATACTTCGAGATGTTCGTCAACCGAGGGATCTATCACAACGGTTGGACAGCCGTCACTCGACACAGCATCCCATGGTTGCTAGCGGAGAATCCTCCTATCGAAGATGATGTCTGGGAGCTTTACGAACCGGGAGACTGGACACAGGCCAACAACGTCGCAGCTGACAATCCCAAGCAACTGAAGCGATTGCAGGACCTGTTCTTGTCTGAGGCTGCTCGACACAGCGCACTGCCTCTTGACGACCGCCGCGCCGAGCGGTTCGATCCGGACCGTGCCGGACGTCCTCAGTTGATCACAGGGAAATCACAGATCCTGTATGGATCTATGGGTCGTCTCAGCGAAAGCAGCGTTGTCAACATCAAGAATAAGTCCCACGCGGTAACAGGTCAGATTGTCGTGCCAGAGGGGGGTGCCAGTGGCACGATCGTGTCTCAAGGCGGTCGGTTTTCCGGTTGGACCGTCTACTTGACCACTGACGGGCGGCCCGCGTATTGCTACAACCTCTTCGGTCTTGATCTGTTCAAACTCGCAGGAGAAGACCCAGTCCCTCCGGGTGAGCACCAAGTTCGGATGGAGTTCGGTTATGACGGTGGAGGAGTTGGCAAGGGGGGCGAAGTCACGCTGTATGTAGACGGAGAAGCGGTGGGTACCACCCGAGTCGACGCGACGGTGCCGGGCGTATTCTCAGCCGACGAGACCACCGATGTCGGCACGGATACCGCTACGGGTGTGACCGACGACCTGTCCAAAGAAACTGTCAAGTTCACGGGAACTGTTGAATGGGTCCAGATTGACATAGGAGACGCTTCCGAGGACTTCGACCACATGGTCACCGCTGAGGAGCGCTACCGAATCGCCATGGCTCGGCAATAGAACCGGGCCACGGCGGGAGGCTGCGCACCGCAACGAAACCGTCAACTGTGTGTTGGTTCTGGCCAGCTGTGGCGGAGCGGCTGTTGACCCGAATGATCTCCTCTGTCAGCTGACCAATGAGCGATTGACCTGGCACGGTGTGACGGAGGTCTGGGGACGTTCCGAGGGCGAGGGTATGGCAATCAGTATTGCCGTCCGCTGGTCGCATCCTTTGCGGTTCGCCGGCGTGGTCAGTCCTCGGACGGTTAGTAGCGCTGGTCGACGAACGTCTGCTCTCTGAAGGGCGGACGCACGTAAGCGATGTCCTCTTTTTCTGGTATTTCAACCGGATCCGGCATCATGTCTTCGTATTCGAACTGGTCAAGTAGATGGCCTATGCAGTTGAGTCGGGCCCTCCGCTTGTCGTCAGACGGAACCACATACCACGGTGCCTGTTTGATATCGGTGAACTGGAACGTCGTGTCCTTCGCCATCGAGTACCTGACGTACTGGCGGTGTTCTTCCAGATCCATGTCTGACAGTTTCCAGCGCTTGATGGGCTCCTGATTTCGGGAAGCAAACCGCTTCGACTGTTCCTCATAGCTGACAGAGAACCAGTATTTCACGACGGTGATACCTGAACGAACCAGCATCCGCTCGAATTCTGGACAAGATCGCAGGAACTCCTGGTGCTCGCTTTGGGTGCAGAACCCCATCACCCATTCGACATTTGAGCGGTTGTACCAACTCCTATCGAAGAGCACCATCTCACCTCCGGCCGGCAATTGGTTGACATAGCGCTGGAAGTACCACTGTGTTTTCTCGCGTTCGGTCGGTTTGGGGAGGGCGGCCACCCTGACGATTCTGGGACTCATCCGCTCAGTGATCCTCTTGATCACCCCGCCCTTTCCTGCCGTTCCACGGCCTTCAAAGATCACGGCAACTCTGAGATCGTTCTCAACGATCCAGTACTGGAGTTTGACCAATTCCTCTTGGAGACGGGTCAGTTCATCGGCGTAGTAACTCCCCCGGAGCCGGCCCTTCTTGGTGTAGTTTTTTTCGCCTGCCGGCGTTCCATATTCGAATATCTCATTGGCACCTTCAGGTACCGAGTGCATAGTTCCGGCGGTCATCGCTCATACCCTACGAGGACAAAACTCGAGAAGTTCACTGACTTAGTCGCTCTCCACTTTGCTCAGTTTTGTGTATGGCCTTCCCAGAAGTGAGACGACACGGGCAACCACAACAACCAGATAGATTTGTCCGACCAGTGTTTGCATCACCACCAGTGCCCGCGGAATAGCCGTCAACGGTGTGATGTCGCCGTACCCAAGAGTGGTCATCGTGACGAAACTGAAATAGTTGGTGTCGCCCAATCTCGGGTCTGCCATGTTGGCGAATGCCCCTGGATCTGCCTGATAGACGGCGCTGTACATCAGACTGAATGCCAGACCGAAGGCGAGGTAAGCGGCAATAGCGCCCCAGATTGTGGTGGCGGACACCTGATCGTGAGACCCGATTCTCCTCAAGATGACTGCAGGAGTGGCGAGCATGCCGACTGCCAGTATGACCGCGGCTGTAATCCTGACTTCATCGGGAGTTCCTTCGAAAAGCACGGCGACGAGAACGACGAGGCCTGCTATCCAAGAGATGTGGATAGCCCAGCGCCGGACATTGGATGCAGCCATCGACAACGTCACCGCGGCCCCGATGATCACGGCGCTGATAATGCCTTCCATGCGTGGGGAACTCTGAGCGAGAATCGGCAACACAATCAGCAGGAAGAGAAGAATCGTGACGGTCAGGTAGGCGTCGGATGATCTCTCAAAACGGCGCCACTGATCAGTGCTGTGGGTCAATTGGCGCCTCCGTCCATGTAGGCACGTTATGAACGGATGCCGATGTTTCTTGGGATTCGGGACTGAGTAAGGTGCCAACCAAATTCACGAAAGGAATTGGTATGGAAGAAATCGGACCTCTTCAGATTCTCGTAGTCGGATTCACCGATCCTCAACTCGACGGCAGTGTTCTAGGAGAGCTCGAAGCCGCCAGCGAAACGGGAGCCATCAAAGTCGTGGATGCCCTTGGTGTCTACAAAGACGATGAGGGGAACATTCTTGCTGCCCAGGCCAGCGACCTCGATCTCGAAGAAGCCATGGTCTATGGAGCTTGGGTCGGTGCACTCGTCGGGCTCGGTGCCGGCGGGGAAGAAGGTGCCGAGTTGGGCGCTGTTGCTGGAGCCATCTCAGCCATGGATGAATACGAATACGGTCTCGATGCCGAGAGCATCCAGTCGATTGCAGAAGACATTCCGGCTGGGGGTGCCGCGATGATGTTGGTCATCGAGCACACCTGGGCTATTCCGCTGAGAAACGCATTGCGTGGCAGCGGCGGGATTCTGATCGCCCAGGACTTCCTCAGCCCGGAAGCCCTCATCGCACTCGGAGCAATGGGCGGCTAGTCACCCAATATCAAGGGAAGAGAGGCACTACCGATCGGTGGCGCCTCTGTTCGTCCCAACGACAATCGACTAACCGAGAAGCTTCTTCTTCTCCGCAGCGAACTCTTCTTCCGTAAGGATCCCAGCATCCAAAAGGCCCTTGGCCTCTTTGAGCTGCTCGTAGGGATCTACCTCTTCAACCGGCGGTGCTGGTGCTGGTGCTGGTGCTGGTGCTGGCTCGTCGTAATACTCGGGCTCCGACGAACCACTCATCGCGTCTTGACGTCGATTGACTCGACGTGAAGTACGACGTGAAGTGCGTCTGGCGGTTCTTCTCATTGCGCCGGGCATGATTATCTCCTTCGGGTGGCTATGACTGTACTGGTCGTCTCGGCTAGAGCACTCCCTAGAGTGCCTCCGAGACCGTGATCAGCATCAGGAATTGGGCCAAAGGCCTCTACAACCGAGACACGATCAAGCAAGACGCGGTGGCTGGGGTCGTGCTCGGAGTCGAATCGGTGCCCGATGGACTGGCTGGTGGTCTCCTCGCGGGGGTCAACCCGGTGTTTGGCTTATACGGATATCTCTACGGCACTCTGGGCGGCGCACTCTTCACGAGTGCCACTTTCATGGCCGTTCAAGCGACGGGTGCCATGGCCATTGTCGTGGCAGACGTTCCGCAGGTGCAGGGGGAGTCGGGAGAGAGGGCCCTATTTACTTTGGCAATCATGACCGGTGTGGTGATGCTCGTCGCCGGTCTCTTCAAGCTCGGCTCGCTGCTCCGCTGGGTGTCGAATTCTGTCATGGTCGGATTTATCAATGCAGTTGGCGTGAACATCATCCTTGGCCAGCTCGACAACTTCAGTGGTTACGAGGCTGAGGGCGCCAACCGGGTCATACGAGCCTTTGATTTGCTGTTGAATTTCGGTCAGGCGCATTGGGGGTCGATGCTTATCGGGGCTGCAACGGTGGTTCTAATTGTTGTGCTTGAAAAGTCCCGTCTTGGTCCCCTTGGCATGGTTGTGGCGATCATTCTTACGTCCTCCGTCGTTGTCGTCTTGGGGATGGAGGTAGCGCAGCTGAGGAGTATCACGGAGGTGCCGGGCAGCCTTCCTTGGATCACACTTCCGGATTTCGGCGCGATGACGTCTTTGATCATTCCTGCCCTGGCCCTGGCATTCGTTGGTCTGGTGCAAGGCGCCGGAATCTCTGCAGGCATGCCCAATCCCGACGGAGAGTTTCCGGACGCTTCTCAAGACTTCATCGGTCAAGGAGCAGGAAACGTGGCCGCAGGTCTCTTTTCCGGGATGCCGGTCGGCGGATCGATGAGCGCAAGCTCTCTCGTCAAAGCTGCTGGAGCCAAGTCCAAACTTGCACTCATTATTGCCAGTGGAGTCATGGCTTTGTCTGTCTTGTTGCTTAGCGGTGCCGTGGGATATATCGCGATGCCGGCTCTGGCGGGCCTGCTGATGCTCGTGGGATATCGAACCATCAAGCCGGGTGATATCAAAGCCGTCTGGCGGACCGGAGCGACCCAAGCCACCGTGATGTCTGTCACGTTCGTGCTCACGATGATCATCCCGCTGCAGAACGCTGTCATGGTGGGCATCGGCATCTCCTTGATTCTGTTTGTCATCAAACAATCGAACCGGATGACCCTGAAGCGTTGGGTCCCCGATGAGGGCGGCACCCGGATGAAAGAGGTTGATCCACCCACTGAAGTGGGTGTTGATGAGGTGGTCATCCTGCAGCCCTACGGCAGTATGTTTTTTGCGTCGGCTCCCGTCTTTGATGAGGAACTGCCTGACGTTGTGTCCGAGTCGTCCAATTCCGTTGTGATCATCAGACTTCGAGGCAAGAGCGATCTGGGTACCACCTTCATGGATGTTCTTTCCCGTTACGCCTACGCCCTGAGATCGGAGGATTGCAAGCTGATGATCACCTACGCGGACGACAAGGTCAGCGACCAGCTGGTTGTGACTGGGGCGAGGGTCGCTTTGGGCGAAGAGAACATCTACGAGTCGGACGAGTGGCTGGGAGCGACCGTCCGGCGGGCGAACGAAGACGCCAAGGCTTGGATTGCGGCAAACAGACGAGCTGACTAGGAGCTTCGGCTCTACTCTCTCATTCGGATGAGTAACCAGTCTTTTCCACGAACAAGAGCCACTTTCTCTTTGCTATACGACTCAGCACAGTCGTGGATCGACGAGCGTGCGTTGCGTTTGGGGGCAGGAGTCGCCTACTACGCGCTGTTCGCCCTAGTCCCGGTGTTGTTCCTCTCTATGGCATTTGCTTCCTTCTTCCTCGGTCAGGCAGTACGCGGTGATGTCGAAGATGCCTTGGCCGACCTTCTTGGCGAGGATTTCGCCAGCACCCTTCTATCAACAATCGATTCCATCGATTTGGGTGACACCCAAACCATCGTTTCCTTAGTCAGCTTGGGGGTTTTGATCTTCACCGCGACGTTGTTGTTTGTCGCCTGGAAGGAGGTTGTGGATCTGCTGTGGGGGATTCCCAAGGAACGTGGAGCCCGTGCATCCGTGATGCGCAGGCTCTTTGGACTGGCGGCCGTTCTCGGTTCTGGGGTGCTACTCACCCTGAATCTCGCCGTCGAGACCGTCATCGCCGGAGTCGACCAATTTGTGGACAATGATCTCCTCGACCTGCTCCTCAAGATCATGGGATCAATTCTGCCGGTGCTTCTCGGGGCGGTATTCATTGGTATCTTGTTCAGGTTCACACCAGATATCGACATATCGTGGCGCAATGTCTGGTTCGCCGCTTTGGTGAGCATGACGATGTTGTCGGTTGGAGCCTGGGGTTACGGGATCTATCTGGACATATACGCCTTCTCATCAGCGGCTGGTGCAGCTGGCGCCCTTCTGCTGGGTTTGGTGCTGGTCTACTACGGGATCGCGATCTTGCTTTACGGCATGACCATCGTGAAGCTTGCTCATTCAAGTGAGGGGTTCGTGCCACTTTCGTTCAAGTGGCGTTTGAGTCGATGACCCGTAGCCGTTATCTGATTGCCACGACCGAACAGCCGCGGGTACGACGCGCTGTTGACGTTACGCGGGTCGTGTTCGGACTCTTGGTCGTTTTGTGGTCATGGCGCCTCTATGTCAGGGTCGAGGACCTCGACGCAGCGGTCCTCGAAGCAACCAATTGGATTCCGAGCTGGCTCTCCGGAACCTTGTCGGTTGTGTACGGAATCGCCGCGCTATTTGCCATCGGGCTATTCGTGGCGGTGCTCTTGCAGTGGAGGGATCGCTTCGACGCAGTTCGGGACATGGTTCTGTCTGTGCTGATGACCGCGGCGCTCGTAGTGGTGTTGGTTCGGCTGATTGGGGGCGAATGGCCCACATTGCTGCCGGAGTTGGGTCTTAGCGAGCCGGTACCGCAATTCCCCATGTTCCGAGTGGCACTGGTGGCAGCAATGCTCCGGGCGGTCGATCCTCACCTGACGCGCCCCATGCGTCGCGTGGGGTGGGTGGTGATTGTGATGGCGGGCATCGCGGGTGTCGGTCTTGGATTCGGCCTGCCCAGCAGTGCGGTTGGTGCGATAGCACTCGGATCTGCGGCTGCGGCGGTCGTGTTGTTGGTGTTCGGGTCTCCCCGTGGCTATCCCGACATGACGTCTATTGAGGACGCCCTGGCCGGTTTGGGCGTACCAGTGTCGAACGTGCGTCTTGACGACGATCAGTCCTGGGGTGTTCGCCAACTGATTGGCGATAGCGAGGAGTACGGACGGGTCGAGATCAAGGCTTACGGCCGGGATGCCACCGACTCCCAGCTGTTTGCCCGCACTTGGCGCTACATCTGGTATCGCGACACTCAGCCGACCCTGGCCCTAACTCGGATGCAAAGCGTTGAACACGAGGCGCTGGTTTCGATGATGGCGGCCCGGACTGGTGCTCCTGTTCCCGAGGTATTGGCAGCCGGTCTCGGTGGGGATGATGTGGCGATTCTCGCCGTTGATCGCTCGGGCATTCGGCTGTCCCAAGTGGAGTCGGAGAGCCTGAGCGATGACATGATTGTTGACGTATGGCGATCAGTGGCCGAGCTGCACGGTGGAGGGATATCGCATGGTGCATTAACGGCGATTGCCGTCTCGATAACTGACGACGGCCACCAAATCGGCGACTTTGCCTCGGGGACTGTTGGCGCCTCGGACTCATTTCAGGCACTTGATGTCGTCGAGCTGCTTTTTGCCCTCTCGCTGATGGTCGGTGTGCAGAGAGCGGTGGAGTCGGCCCGGGTCGGTCTGGGTGAAACGGTCCTGGCCGCGGTTCTCCCCTACATCCAACTCCCCGCCATTCAGTCGAGCTCACGCCGACATGTCGACAAGCCAAAAGCCTTAGTAGCCGAGATAAGAAGCGAGATAGAAGGAATCACTGGGGCCCCCGCCGAGGAAGCCATTCAGATAAGACGGGTTCAGGTCAAGAACCTGGTTATGACCGGGCTGTCTTTGTTTGCGGTCTACTTCCTGATCTCGCAGATGTCGGGTATCGACTTTGCGGCGGTTTGGGCTGTTGTCGAAAGCGCGACATGGGCGTGGATTTTCGTAGCGTTCGTTGTGGGGCAATTTGTCTTCTTCCCCGAGGCGACAGCGATGTTGGCGGCAGTGGGTCACCCAATTCCGCTCAAGCCTTCGGTCATTCTGCAGTCGAGCATCAAGTTCATCAGCCTGGCTGTTCCCAGCTCGGCGGGTCGCATCGGCATGACTGCGGCTTTTCTACGCAAGTACGGGATCTCCTTCACGGCATCGTTGGTGCAGGGGTCGATCGACACGATCTCGGGGCTTATCGTTGAGGCACTGATCATTGTGTTGGCGGTTCTGTTCGGTGACTTGAACTTCGGATTTACCACTGGCGATCCCGAGTGGCTTGTGATTCTGATAATTGTTGGCGTGGTCGGGTTTGTCGCCGTGACTCTCGTCCAACGAGTGAAAAGACTTCGTGAGTGGATCATGCCGATCATTGGCGAAGCCTGGGGGGCACTGGGCGGAGTCCTCAAAGATTCCAAGCGGGCCCTTGCCCTTCTCGCTTCTGCGTTTGGTTCTCGTTTCATACTGGCCATCAGCATGTGGTTGATTCTGCAGAGCATGGGTGTGTCGCTGGGCATCTTTAGCGTGCTGGCGGCCACCGTGCTCACTGGTCTTCTGGGAGGCATCGTCCCGGTACCTGGCGGTATTGGGGTTTCGGAGGCGGTGCTGACTGCCTCTCTGGTCATCTTCGGGGTCGACGAGACCACGGCGTTTGCAGCCGCCGTCGTTTACCGAGTGGCCACGTTCTACATACCGTCGGCGTACGGCTGGTTTTCGATGCGCTGGCTCGAGAAGAACGGCTATGTCTAGCACTCCCGCCCCCGGGCTGTAGTCACGACGAGCACAAGAAGAAGCCCCCGGTTGTCCGGGGGCTTCTTGCTGGATATAGGTGAGATTGCTCCTAAGCGAGAGCCTTCGCCTTCTGAGCAGCAAACTCCTCGTCGGTCAAAGTGCCGGCGGCGTGGAGCTTGGCCAGTTTCTCGATCTCGTCAGCAGAGGAAGAGCCTCCACCACTCGAGACAGACTGGATGTAGTCACGCTGGGCAGCCTCCATGTCAGACGCCTGCTTCATGGCACGGTCCTGCATGTTTCCACCCTGGGCGATGAGATAGACCAGAACCCCGAGGAACGGTAGAACGACCACAAAGATCACCCATCCGGCCTTGGCCCAACCCGACTGCTCGCTGCGGAAAATGTCAGCAAAGATCGTGATCAGTAGCCAGATCCACACGAAGAACAGGAAGAACCAAAGCATGGTCCAAAAAAGGTCAAGTAGCGGCATTCACACTCCCTAATAGTTTTCGATTCATTGAGTTGTTGCTCAACCAGCATGGGACACTACTGACAGACCACGTTGCGGACCATTCGGAACTCGCTAGTTGTGATAGCTGGATCATTCGAG
>Ga0255048_10001985_pt1 | contig 13519 bp, 7 predicted proteins | sample JV7_2_2_MG_FD_183619 | JGI IMG/M metagenome (GOLD analysis project Ga0255048, IMG submission 183619) | Seawater microbial communities from Jervis Inlet, British Columbia, Canada - JV7_2_2 | ecosystem: Environmental > Aquatic > Marine > Inlet | place: Canada: British Columbia | collected 2016-10-06
GAGCGTGTCGACGACGGCATCGCCAAATGCTTCGCGTCGCTGCGGCCAGTTCGGCGCACCATCTTTGATGTCGTACGGCGCGTACTGAACAAAGCAGCTAATTACGTGCTTGCCTGGAGGCGCCATCGTCGGATCGACGAGCGTTGGGATGACCATATTGATGTAGGGCCGCTCCGAGAAATCGCCATATTTAGCCTGGTCGTAAGCCTTCTCGAGGTATTGGATGCTCGGCGCGATGGCTACATCACCGTAGAGGTGCGGTCCATCACCAGGACGGCTGGCAAACTCGGGCAATCTGTCGACAGCGAGGTTCACTTTGCCGGAGCTGCCACGGAATTTGTAGTGCCCCAGTTGCGTGGTGACTTCGTTATCGAGGTGCTCTTCACCGATCAGACCCAGGTACGTTCGGCGCGGGTCGAGTCCGGAGATGATTGTGTCGGCGAAGATCTCGTCACCATTTGCAAGCGCGACGCCAACGGCCTTGCCGTTCTTGATGATGGCCTTGCTGACATCAGCCTCGGTAACGATCTCCGCTCCGTAAGCTTGCGCGGAACGAGCAATCGCGTTGCTAATGCCGCCGGTGCCGCCTTTGGCGGAGCCCCACGCACGCATTGCGCCATCGATCTCGCCCATATAGTGATGCAGCAAGACATAGGCGGTTCCCGGTGAGCGCACGCCCAGGAAGGTGCCAATAATTCCGCTGACGCTCATCGGCGCCTTGAGCACGTCACTCTCAAACCACTGGTCGAGGAAATCTGCGGCACTCATTGTGAGCAACTTTAGATAAGTAAAGCGTTGGTCCGCGTTCGCCTCTCTGAGGCCCTGGCTGGTACGCAATGCCTGAACAATTTCGCCCGGGTTGAGCGATGCGGGGTTCGGCGCCGGATTGTCGATAATCGATTTAGTGAAACGTGCGAGCTGCGACATCGCCAGCGAGAATTCCGGGTAGATCTCAGCGTCTTTTGCTGAAAACCGAGCGATCTCACGGCGCGTCCTGTGTGGGTCTCCCCAACGACAGAGTGAGTCCCCATCGGGCAGCGGCGAAAACGAGGCTTCGAGCGGAATGATTTCGAGACCGTGGCGTGCCAACTCAAGGTCGCGCACGATATGCGGACGGAACAAGCTCACAACATAAGAGCACACCGTGTAGGTAAACCCGGGAAACACCTCTTCGCTCACGGCGGAACCACCAACGACCGGTCGCTTTTCAAGTACCAGGACGCTCTTACCAGCTTTCGCCAGGTATGCAGCGCACGTTAGTCCATTGTGTCCACCGCCGACAACTACAGCGTCGTAGCGCGAGTGTTCTGATTTAGTTTTGAATTTCATCACCGTCCTCACGCTTTCTTTCTGGGGGGATCAAAAAACGGGGTTCTTGTGATGATGGCGGGCACTCGTCGTCGCTCGTACTCGACAGTGACCTCGATCTGCAGGACTGTACCAGGTTCTGCATAGGCAGGCTTCACAGTCGCCAACGCCAGATTGTCTTTCAGCATTGCGGACCATGCCCCACTCGTGCCTTGGCCGACTTGCAGGCCTTTTCGGTCATAGACCGGGACTGGGGTGCGCCAGGCGCCACCTGGCAGTTGCGGTGGCAAACCGAACTCATCGAACAAGCGCTCAAATGCGGGCCAGTCGTAGACGAGCCCGACGGTCGCCCACGCCGATCCGTTTGCCTTTTCGGCCTTAAGGGCATCTTGCCCAATGAACGCGTTGCGGTTGAGGTCCACTGTCCAGCCAAGACCGATTTCATATGGTGTCGACTTTCGGGATTCGATTAGACAGGTATTCGCACTGAAGTAGTCGACACCATTCATGATGTAACCCGCTTCGATACGCGTGACGTCCATCGCATCGAGACCAACGGGCTGAATTCTGTAATCGCGACCACCGGCCATGATGGCATCGTAGACTTGGAGAGCCTGTTCACGTTCAACCCAGATCTCATATCCGAGATCACCAGTAAAGCCCGTTCGAGAAATGACGAGTTCAACACCGTCGACCCTGGCATTCGTCAGAGCAAAGTAACGGAGGCCATCTATGTCCGCGTCACTGACTTTTTTCAAAATTTCACGTGAATTCGGACCTTGAAGCGACAGCGCGCCGAATCTGTCGGTGCTGTCTTCGATCGTGACGTCGAATCGGCGCGAATGACGCATCAGCCATGAGAGCGTCGGCTCAGCCGCGGTGACGCGGAAGTAGGTATCTTCCAGTCGAGACACGGTTCCGTCGTCGAGCACCTTGCCGTCGTCATCGCACCAACATAAATAGGTGCAGCGACCAATCTCGAGTTTACTGATGTCTTTGACCATGACACGCGAGAGAAAAGAAGCGGCATCTTTACCATACACTTCGTACTTGAAGAGAGGGCTGACATCGATCAGCCCGGCGGCATTTCTCAGCGCGTAGTATTCACGTTCATGGCACGTGTCGTATGAGCTGACCGTGTGGTAGCCCGCCCAATCTGTGAAAAAAAGGCTGGTACAAAGCTCTGACGTGCGGGGATGAAACGGGGTCCCGATAGGCATAAATTACTCCAGAGAGGCTGACGGTAATGAAGCTCAGGTCTGTGGACAATGTGGTTTATACGTATCGATGACCGACAGATCGCGCACATAGCCTGACTCATTTCCCGGTACATTCGCCGTTGCGAATTTCTCTGTCTTGCCACGATCCGTGGGATAGAATCGCACGGCTTTTGATACCACACCAAGGAACAATCGTGATAGCACGCACCTCGATGAAAATCGTCCCTTTGCTACTCAGCATGATGCTGCTTGTCGCTTGCGGCCCGGCAGAGGACACAGCGCAGCCCCGGGCCGGCGCTCGCAACGTCATTCTCTTGGTCGGTGACGGTTTCGGGGCTCCCCAAATGTCGCTCGGCATTCAGACTGCGACACTTGTCGAGAAGCGTCAGCTCAATATCGAGTCACTCATGCTCGACGGAAATACAGGTTACGCACAGCTGCTGCCGTTCGAAAACATCGTCATCGATTCCGCTGCCGCTGCGACGCAGTTGGCGACCGGTCAGGCAGTCCGGAACGGCACCCTGGGGCTGAATCCCGATGGCTACCTAATTGAATCGATCCTGGAGTGGGCTCACAAACGCGGCCTCGGCACCGCGCTCGTCACAAACATGCGCATCACCCACGCGACCCCTGCGGCGTTCGCTGTTCATCAAAGCTCGCGCTACAACAGCGAGCAGGCATTGCTAGACGATCTCTTGCAGGAGGGCGATGTCGACGTCCTTCTCGGCGGCGGAGCACGGGCCCTGGTGCCCGCCGGGTCGCGGGTATCTGAGGCTCTTCCGGGTATTCCCGAGGATCTGGATGGCGAGTCGATTCGTGATGACGCGTTTAACTGGCTCGAGGAATTGACGGGTCAGGGCTATACCATCGCTTCAGATGCTCTGTCATTGCAAGCGGCTGCAGGCCACGCGACGAAACTCCTCGGTATGTTCTCAGCCAGCAACCTCCCGTATGTCATCGACCGTCGACATATGAATGTCTCGAGCGTTCCGACCCTGGCCGAGATGACGAGTGCTGCGCTCGACGTCCTGTCGCGACGCGATGAAGGTTTCTTTATGCTCGTGGAAGGAGGACGTATCGACTACGGCGGGCATGCGAACGACGCGGGCACCATGCTGCACGAGATCCTGGACTTCGACGAAGCCGTGGGCAAGGCTCTGGAATTTCAGCGAAACCATGCGGACACGCTCGTTATTGTGACGGGGGATCATGGTACCGGCGGATTTTCGTTCACCGACGCTAACTTGGGTCCGGCCGCAGACCTCCTACTCGATAGCGGGATCGTTTATCAGCCGGGTAGCCGATATCCCTCCAGGGACCAACTCGAAATTCTCTTCCGACAGAAAGCATCCTACTCATTTATCTTGAAGCAGGCCGACATGGACCCGGAAAAGCTCGTCGAGCTCGTTCTTGAACACACCGGCCTCGAGATGACAATGGATGAGGCCAGAGAGGCGCTGGTCAGAGACGAACAGGGGCTCGCTGGAACGAAAGACTTTCGTCATTATCACGGTGATCCCGATGACAGTGCCTCTGCGGTGCTTGGGCTGGCTCTGGCACGGCATACCTATGTTGTGTGGTCGACGGGAGAGCACACGAGTGACCCCATCCCGACATACGGGCGCGGACCGGGCGCTGAGAAACTGAGGGGAATCTACCCGAACACGCACATTTACTCGGTGATGCGTGAAACACTGGAAGCCGGTCTTTGATCGGGAAGTCAAAGCTACGTCGTGTAGTGCGCCGACACCACGCGATGGTCTCGCCCGAGTTCGAGTCGCACGTCGGCTTTCGTGGCGATCGATGCCAGGTTCTGTTTTGTAATGCGTTCATAGTGCTGGATGAATCGCTCGATCTGTGATTTTGTCATCACATGTGTCTTGCTCTCGCTGGCGCTCACCGCCAGTTTCTCTTCCTGCTCCGTTCGCCAGCGAAGTACACACTCGAAGTCGGGTGCCGACATGAACACCAGGACATCGAGCATTTCAAAGAGCGGCGGATAGATTTCTTTGAGTTGCTGATTAACGTATGCACGCCAGATTCGATTCGGATCCTCGTCAGCCTCGAGATCATTGATCGCATTCAACAGTTCGTCATCGGTTGCAGGTTGGGAACCGACACACCAACCTTCGAAGATGATCACATCGACCGGGCCACAGACCCGAGTCCATTCCAACTCGGCGCAACGATCATCCGTGGACTTATCGAACCTCGGCACAAGCTGGCTTTGACCTTGTTCGAGACGCTGCAGGGATCGAATGACCGAAAGTCCCAACTCAACGTCGTGTGTACCTGGCACGCCACGCGTAGCAAGCAACGGGTGTACGTCTTTCGCCAGAGCTTGCCGCTCTGCCCGAGGCAGGTACAGATCATCGATCGACAAGACCACCGTGCGTCGGTCATGCACAACAGCCAGGAATTCGCGAATGAAGTCAGCCAGCGTTGACTTGCCCGTCCCCTGCGCACCGTTGATACCCAATATTAATGGCTCGCTACCCTTTCGCTCTGATAGCCGCTGCTCCACCCACCGCCCAAGGGGCTCATAAAACTCAGTCTCGATGCGCGCGAACGATTCCGGAAGTTGATGTTTGTCGCGAAAAGCAGCAGTCATTTCACAGGCCTCTGCATTTAGGTGTTACTGCAACCTGCCAAGGCTATTCTCGGCACGAGTATGGCACTGATTCAATCAAAACGGCCGGGGCATCGACTATACTTGGCGCCAACGTGAGCGAGAACAACAAAGAGCGGTCATTCCTGCAGGAGCTATCCCGACGTCGAGTAGTCGGCAGCGCGATAGCATACGTCCTCGCTGCATGGGTACTGATACAAGTCGCCGACGTTCTTGGCGATGGCTTCGGCGCACCCGGTTGGTTTGTAAGGGCACTTACCACCGTCCTCCTTCTGATCTTCCCTGCATTTATCGTTTTCTCCTGGGAGTACAACGTCACCAGGAAGGGTCTTGAGCGCACGGACGGCGACCTGGATCGAGGATTCAGCGGGAGGCCAGTAGTGCGGCGCTCGATTGTCGGCATTGTCGCCTTGCTGTCAATAACCGCGATCTGGTGGACCTGGCAAGCAGGTGTCCTAACGGATGAGTCCTTCATCAAGAGGGACGACGATTTTCCCAAGATCATCGCCGTAGACGGTTTCCAGACTTTTGCTGCAGAGGGATCTGGGTGGCTTGGCGACGGCGTATCCAACCTCGTGCGTGACAACCTGGCTCGATCACGCTTTCTACGCGTCATATCGCTGCGCCGCTGGCGCGCGCTTTCGGAAGGCGGCGACGCTAAAGACGCCGTGAACGTCGCAGCATCCGCAGACATCGATTACCTTGTCCAGGGAGAGGTCATCGGGAGTCGCAGTGGATTTGTACTTACTATTCGTCTTACCGATACCCAGGATGGTGAACAACTCGATTCCCAGACCTATGAAGTTGATGAAGAAAGTCTGCTGCTGGAGCGCGCAACGTCGATAGCGCAGAACGTACGAGCCCAGTTAAAGGTACCAGTGCAGGAACAGGTCGATATCTACGCCGCGGACTTCGCGGCTGACAACCCGAGCGCCTATCGTGCGTTCACAGGCGCACTCGATTACTGGCTCAACTACGAGTTTGCGCAGGCGGAACGATTGTTTGGCGCCGCAATCGAACTGCAGCCGGATTTCACGATGGCCAACTATCACCTGGCGCAGGTTCTGACCAGCCAGGACAAGTTCGATGAAGCTGTGGCTGCCATAGAGCGAGCCGCAGCGAACGCCGAAGGAAGAGAGGCGGAGTACATCGACGCTTATACGTACCTGCTGAACCGCGATGCTGTCGCTGCCATATCAGCTTACGAGAAACTTGTTGAGAAGTACCCCAACGACACCGAGTTGCGCTGGTTGTTCGCCACCGCACACGAAATCAACTACGACAATGTTGCGGCCGCAGATGTCTACAGAATGCTCACAACGCTGGAGCCCGAAGTACATGAAGGCTGGAGTGCGCTGGCTTACTACGAGATACAGAACGGAGAATTTGACACTGCGAAATCGGCACTGGACGAATTCATAAGACTCGCACCGGCCAATCCCAACGGGTTTGTTTTGCGCGGCGATCTCAACCGGGCAATTCGCAACCTGCCGGCGGCTCGTGACGATTACCAGCAGGCAATAAGTATCGGCTCGGAATTGCAGGAAGCCGACGTTTCACTTGGTCAGGTGTACTACCTGATGGGCGAAACAGACAAGGCGCTCGCCGCACTTGATGCACTTATACGCGATACAGATGCTATTCCCCGGTATCGCATCGCCGCAACTTTTGAGGCCGGCGGAATTCTCAACAGCCTGGAACGACATGAAGACTACGTCGAGTACCTGGATCTTCTCGAGCAAGAGTTCATCGCCTCCGAGATCTTTTACGCGAAGGCGCTGAGCGAAAAAGCAACTGCATTGCTGTGGAGTTCGGGCCCGAACGACGACGTTGTCGCACTCATTGACCAGTCTATCGCGAAGTCGCCGGGCGTTCCGACGCGTTACCTCTTCGCAAGAGGTCTGCTCGAGCTGGCGCGTGAAGACTATGCAGCAATTGAGAACACGGCAGCGGAGATTCGCTCCTTCGCGTTGCCGCCCGAGGATCCGGACCGCACCGAGGACATGGCGGCGGACTATTTGCTGGGGCGCGCAGCGCTGCGGCGCGGCGATGTGGAAATCGCTGTTGAATTGCTGCAGCGCGCGACGAGTCTCGATGGCCACCAATACCGACTTTACGCACTCGCCTACGCTGAGGCGTTACTCGCAGCAGGAAAAACACAAGAAGCCTTGAACCTACTCGAGACTGCAACGCCGGTGAGCGATCCTGTAGACCCCCGCCTCGATCTCGAGCGAGACCGACGGCTCGCCCGCGATCTGTCGCAGTCTTATGTTAAGCCGGCGTCAGATCGATCGTAATCGGCTACACTCTGTGCGGCTCTGAGAACAACCATACTAATTAAAACAACGATAACAATGGAGAGTGAAGACCATGGGGATTGTGCGAGTTGCGTTTCTTTCGATTTTCCTTTTCGCGGCACCGGCACTTGTGCTGGCTGGTCCCGTGAACATCAAGTTCACTACAGCAGACATGACAAAAGAAAAAGTTCCTGGCCACAAAACTGGAAAACCTGTCTTCGAGATGGCCCCGACACTGCAGTACTATGACGGCTGGCCGCTGACCCTCAAGCTTGAAGTGAATAACGAGCTGGGCATCGCGATTTCGGAAGGCGGAGATCCGTTCTTCCCGCACCGCGGCAAACCCGGGTTCATTCTTTTCGCAGATCCGGACGGCGTGCTTTGCATGGACACACCGAGTTGGGGTGACCCGTTTTATATTTGCAACCCGACAGACGGTCCCTCCATTGCGTCGGATGAAACTTATCTTGAGTTCACACCTGATATCGATGACCTTGGCCTCCCCGACAACGCCGGTCACGATTCACAGCGAATGCTGCTGGTGGACTCGTACTCAGCGGGACTGAGTGGCTTCAACACCTGGATTGGAGCGCCAACCGGTGTGCGGCAAACTGTGTATAACCCTGATGGTAGCGTGGCTGGCGAAGAAGAAATTATTGACGGCTATGGCAGGGGTGCGGATGACGACTTACCCGGGCTTGTGCTTGTAGCCCAGCATGGTGCAGGCATCGTGTGGGACGATGACTTCACGATGAAGATGCCCATGGAACTGGTCAATCTTTCCGGCTACACGAACGCCGTCAGCTACGGACTGAATGACAAGAAATCGAAGACCTTTGTAATGGCGCAGATAGTCGTTCCGGGGGGGTTGTTCGCCCCGTTTGCTGTCTACGACACCTGTTATACAGGTGGTGACCCGATCCTGCCGGATGAATCCAACTGCACAAAGGCCTGGATGGTCGAGGGCGGCGAAGTGGTCGGGTTGCCCTTCGGCGAATTTGACCTTCACCTCCCTCCAAAAGGACCTTATCGCGAGGTCTTCGAAGACACTGTGTACACGGTGAGCGCATTTGTCGTCAGCGGCAAAGCTCCCGATCGCGTCATCGACATGGACGGTGACCTTGACATCGACGACAACGACCTTGAGCTTATGGGCTACGACGTGCTCGGTTCAAAGAAGTCGACTTCATTCAAGCAAGTCTCCGGCGATGACTGCTTCGGCCCGTTTGGTGGAAGTCTCATGTATGCCGACATCGACAACAGCGGTGACGGCGGACTGGAAGACATTTGCGGTCCGACGTCAGGCAGCATCACCAGGGTTCCCAGGTAGACACAAAACGCCCCTTAACGGGGCGTTTTTTTTCATCAAACACCTTGCTCTTGACAGCTAGCTTGCGGGCTTTCTATGCCGCATGTATTCCCGCGGCAGTCGAATTGTCAGCTGCTCGCGTATTCTCGCATCCACATCGTCCGGGATATGCGAGGGACGACCGCCGCCCAGGATATCGTCAACCCGCTTCCTCGCCCGCTGCAAAACATCCGTTGCGCCTTGCTCGGCCCAGTCTTTGGGACTCAGGCGATCGCCAACGTCCGGGTAAACATAGTCTCGCTTCATCAGGTCCAGGGTTTGTTCGTGGCCCAGGTAATGCACCGGCCCGTCGATACACACGTCTCGCATCGCCTCGACTGACAAGCTGTCCGCGTTGACTTCGATACCACGGATGGTGCGATTGATGGCGCCCAGCATGTCATTATCTACCACGTAGCCTTCGAGGCTCGTACCTAACAAGCTGGCCTGCATGCCCGCCGCTTCATAGATGAGATTTGCGCCACAATGACCGGCCAACGTGTTGGTATATCCTTTTTCGTAGCCCGACTGCGCATCGGGCAGCTTCGAGTCCGCCATTCCCGCGGCGATACCGGTCGGCAGGTCGTAGTGTCGCCCCATTTGTCCGCAAGCGGCCATCAGCACGGCCTGTTCGCCGCTGCCTCCGCTCATGGCGCCGGTTCTCAGGTCGGAGACAAACGGCCAGGTACCGAAAATAGCCGGATGTTTCGGTACCAGCAGATTGACATAGACCAGGCCGGCCAGAACCTCCGCGACTTCCTGCACGACCGCTCCTGCCAGTGACGCGGGGCTCGTCGCACCGGCCTGGCCGGCGGCCAGTAACAATATCGGCATTCCGCCACGGACACAGGTTTCCATCACCCGGCACGCATCTTCGGCAAAACGCAATGGCGGCACCACGAAACAACACGACAAGCTGGCGAACGGTCGCGCACGCCACGCATCCTCTCCTCCGGCAATGGTGTGCAACATCGACAGCCCCGCTTCTGCATTTTCCGGCTTGATAAAGCTCAGTCCCACATGTTTGCTGGTACCGGAAACACAGGCATAGCAGGTGTTGATATCCACATCCATGGATGAGGCCATGTCACGCGGTACGAGCGAGCGCTGGTAGAAATGAATGTGCTCCATCGCATCGACAACACACGCGACATCGTAAAGATCGGCCAGTGTCGATTCGCGATACTCTCGCGTTTCGCAGTCGACCATATGCACCGCCGCGCCGGCGGTACCGAAGTAAGTGCGGGTGCCGGTCAGTTGCATGTCGTGCCCGGAGTCCTGTCCGCAAAGCGTGATGTCCCTGGCTGCTTTGGCGATAGTGTCTTCAACCAGTGCGCGCGGGAACAACAGGCGACCGTCGTCTGAATAGCTACCGCCCGCATTGGTAATAAGTTCGATGCAACTCGGAAGAGCGTTAGCCAGACCAATTTTCTCCAGCACATCCAGAACCGCGCCGTGAATAAGAGCAATATCGGCATCGGACAGCGGCTTATAGCGACCGCCGGACATGCCCGGCCGCACGGCCTTTTCACTGTCGGGCGTCGGCGCATCGTGGATGGCCTTGCGAGCGGTGCGACCCCCTCTTCTTCGAGCGTCAGTCATCTCTTGCCCTCTGAATCGATTCTGCGCAAGATAGCCTCAGGTTACCTGCTGATCAATCAAAATAAGAAACATTTCGGGGGCTCATATGACCACACACGCACGCATCGCCATCGTTGGTGGCGGCATGATGGGCGTCGGGTTGTTGTATCACCTTGCTGAGCAAGGGTGCAGCGACACGATTTTGATCGAAAAAGGCGAATTGACCTCCGGTTCGACCTGGCATGCGGCAGGCCAATGCCCGAGCTTTGTGGGTAACTACAACCTGGCGAAAATTCATGCCTACACCATAGAGCTCGCGAAGAAACTGGAGGATATGACCGGTCAGAGCGTCAACTGGCATCAGAGCGGCGGCATACGACTGGCAACCAATAGCGAAGAGCTCGACTGGTTCCAATTCGTCAAGGGCTTTGACGACAATTGTGGTTCGACAACCGAAATCATTGATGTTGATGAAATCAGGAGAATTCACCCGTTCCTGACGACTGACGGCGTGCTCGCCGGTGCCCGCACAACTGATGACGGGCACGTGGACCCGGCTGGCATGTGCCAGGCGCTTGCCATAGCGGCCCGGAATTTAGGGGCCAAAATACAGCGCAACAACCGGGTCACGGATATTCGGGCATTGCCGAACGGCGAATGGGAAGTCATAACCGAGCAAGGCACTGTTGTTGCCGAGACAGTTGTCAACGCGGCCGGATGTTACGCGCGCACCATCGCGCAAATGGTTGGCGCCGACGTTCCCGTCACCAGCGTTGAGCATCAATTCGTCGTCACGGGCCCGGTGCAGGAGTTTATCGATCGAGACGAAGAGATTCCGGTGGTTCGCGACCCGTACGCATCCTGCTATGTAAGGCAGGACCAGAACTCCGGCCTGATTGGAATTTATGAGGATGTCGATCATGCTGAGCCGTGGCTGCCAACGGGCGTACCGCCCTGGGAGTCGGACAGCGAACTGTTTCCCGACAATCTCGAACGCATCATGCCGTGGCTCGAGAAGGCGCTGGAAAGAATACCGGTCCTCGCTGATGCTGGCGTCCGCCGCGTCGTGAACGGCGCGATTACACACACGCCCGATGGTTCTCCGCTACTCGGTCCCGCGGCAGGGATCAAGAACTTCTGGATGTGCTGTGGCTCATCTTTCGGCATCGCCCAGGGCGCCGGTTGCGGCAAGTATTTGGCGCAATGGATGCTGGACGGTGATGCGGAAATCAACATGACCGGCTTCGACCCGCGCCGCTTCGGCGGTTTTGCCGATGAGACGTATACACGTGCCAAGGTATTCCAGGACTACAGTCGAACCTATGCCACGGCCCTGCCCGGCGAAGAATTGCCGGCCGGGCGCCCGCGCCGTACCAGCCCGATTCACGAACAACTCCAGGCCCACGGTTGTGTGTTCACCGAAGGGTTTGGCTGGGAGCGACCCAAGTGGTTTTCTCTCGACGGTCGTGAGGAGGATTACAGCCATCGGCGCAACAATATATTCGAAGTCGTGGCAGCCGAATGTCGTGCAGTGCGTGAGGCGGTGGGCCTTACTGATCTTAGCGGCTTTGCAAAATACGAGGTGTCCGGGCCCGACGCCGCTGATTTTCTCGGGCGCGCCTTTGCCAACAAGATGCCGCACAAGGTTGGCGGCATTACGCTCGCGCATTTCGTATCCGTGAACGGCAGAATCCTGGGTGAAGCGACCGTCACTCGCATCGAAGAGGACGCCTACTATGTACTGTCTGCAGCGTCGGCAGAACTACGAGACTTCGATCACCTGACGCAGGCTGTTCGGGAGGACGAAGACGTATCGATCGAAAACGTGACCGATGCCAGGGGCGCGATCGTTCTCGCCGGCCCGCGTTCTCGTGACGTCCTTGCGAAGCTGACTGGCGCTGACCTGTCCAATGGAGCATTTCCCTGGCTCACCGCCAAAGAGATCGACATCAACGATGCACCGGTGCGCGCGCTGCGCGTCAATTACGTTGGCGAGCTCGGTTGGGAGTTGCACCCGGCGAATGAGCATATGAGTGATCTTTACACCGCGCTTTGGGAAGCGGGCGAAGATGCCGGCATTCGGAACGTCGGCTTGTATGCCGTCAACAGCCTGCGCATGGAAAAAGCTTATCGCGGCTGGGGCGCCGAGCTGACCAATGAAGTGACTCTGCAGGATGCCGACATGGATCGCTTCGACAGTCGGGATTCAGCCGACAGGCAGGCGGACAAGAGTTGCGGGTATCGCCTGGTTTACATCGAGGTTGCGGCGATCGATTCCGACACGCGCGGTGGCGAACCTGTTTATCGGGAAAACCAATGCGTCGGCGTAACAACCTCGGGTGGCTATGGACACCACGTCGGCAAGAGCCTCGCGTTTGCCTACGTCCGTCCAGAGTACGCCGAAGCGGGTACGAGTTTGGGTATCGACCTGCTCGGTGAACGATGCGCGGCCACTGTATTGAAAGAACCCGTTTACGATCCGCAGAACCTGAGGCTCAAGAGCTGATATGAGTAGCGATGTACCCAACAAAACGCGCAGTGACGAGTCGCTTAAATGTATGATCCAGAAAACATACGGATTCGAATATGAATAAGAACGTCATCATCACCTGTGCCGTGACCGGGTCCGGCGACAGCGTCGGCAGACACCCGGATATACCGATCACACCAACACAGATTGCTGACGCGGCGATTGAAGCAGCCAAAGCCGGTGCCGCCGTAGCGCACATCCACGTTCGGGAGCCGGACACCGGTAAACCGAGCCGGAGCGTAGATCTGTTTCGCGAAGTCGTCGACCGCATTCGAGAATCGGATACTGACGTCATTATCAACCTCACGACGGGCATGGGCGGCGATCTGTTCTTTGGACCGGACGACAATCCCCTGGATTTTCAGGAGCCGACTGACTGTGTTGGACAGATGGAACGCCTGGCCCACGTCGAGGAACTGCTGCCGGAAATCTGCTCGATGGACTGTGGATCGTTCAACTACGGTGGCGGTAACTATGTCTACATCTCCACGCCGGACATGTTGACCATAGGCGCAAAACGGCTGCAGGAGCTCGGTGTCAAGCCGGAACTGGAAGTGTTCGAGATGGGGCACATCTCTTTCGCCAGACACCTGATCGAAAGAGATG
>Ga0255048_10001986_pt1 | contig 13518 bp, 8 predicted proteins | sample JV7_2_2_MG_FD_183619 | JGI IMG/M metagenome (GOLD analysis project Ga0255048, IMG submission 183619) | Seawater microbial communities from Jervis Inlet, British Columbia, Canada - JV7_2_2 | ecosystem: Environmental > Aquatic > Marine > Inlet | place: Canada: British Columbia | collected 2016-10-06
GTCAGCCTTAACTGGAATTCATCGCCGTGTTCCACTACCTGGCATTTTATATCCCGGATATTGATAAGCTAAATTTCAATTTATCTGTTTAGATGTTAGTTTTTATCTATGCAAGAAGGCTAGCCCGCATCGCGGGCTAAGGCTTCATGCTCCCTGGCGGGTCGAAGGAAACGCGGATACAGTGGAGCGCCAACTCGGCTTCTTAACCGGTAACAACCGCGCTATGCAATGGCTAGTGTTCTTTCAATACAGACGAGCGAGTGTGTCAGGTTATCCGCTCATACAGGTTCACGGCGCGACCCAGAAAACCGTTCACCTGGCGATGCCAGGGCAACGATTCCATCTCGATTGCATCGAGGAAATTCTTGATCGCCAGGCCCAGGTCGGTATCGCCCTCTATCTTCAGGCGGCGCTGAAAAAACAGGCTGTCACTGTCTTCCCTGCGCGTGGCCAGCAGTAAAAAATCATGCACGTTACCGCGAAATATCAGCTCCGGTGAATTTCCGCTGCCGGCAGCCCGCAAACGCCCGCTATCGAAACAAAGGTCAAAACGTATACCGGCATCGACAACCTCAACCCGGAGGTATCGTCCGCTCATGAAGTCGAGGTCGCCATCGTGGATTGGCCCCGCGAGCAGTTGATTCAGCACACCCGAGATGAGCGTGGCATGCAGGCGCCCCGGTACCAGTGAAAGGGGCTTCGCCAATAGCGAAGGAAACAAATGCCTGTGTATAGTCTTGCTGGTCATATTGAAGCGCTTCCCGTCGGAGTAGTTTTGCCGGGCAGGCAGGAGGCAAAAAGTATAAACCTTATACGGGTTGCGTACCATGCCGGGTCGAACAAACATCGTCGCGGCCAACAAACGAAGCAATCCAGCCCTCTCCTGCCGACTATCGGACCTTTTCAATCTCGCAAAGCAGCGCTTTGAAAACGGGGAAGCCTGAAATTGGATCGTAATTGTCGGGATCGGTCAGTTCGTTGACGTTGGCCTGGCGCCATTCCGGGGCGCCAACAGCGCCGCCACCGCCCATATTAACCTCAACCGCACCGGGCACGATGTTCTCTGTCACCCTTGCCCAGAACCGCACCCGACCGCGTGGCGATACCACGTCGACCGGATCGCCATCGGCTATATCGCGGGTATCGGCATCTCGAGGGTGCATGTGGACAAGCGGTTTCGGCTGATGCTTTACCAGAGACGCAATGTTGTAGTGCTGGGAGCGGAAGGCAAACTGGGTGCGGGCACCGGAATTGAAGACAAGGGGGTATCGTTTGGCTAACTGAGGATTGGCGAGTGGTCCTTCGACCGGTTCCGTGTAAACCGGCAAGGGCTCGTAGTCGTGATCACGAAACCATTCCGATACGATTTCGAACTTGCCGGTCGGGGTTTGAAACCCCGGTTTCCCATCGGGCCGAATTTCGCCTGTTTTATATTTCAGGTTGCGCATCTCTGGCACTTCGAACGAAACACCGCGTGGATTGTCGCGCAGGTCAGCTATTGAAATCCCGGTACCTTTCAACGCCCATTTTATTTTTTCATCTTCGCTTTGCGGCCAGCGATCGCCATAACCCAGGCGTTGTGCCAGTTCCGCAAATATCAGGTAGTCGTTGCGGGCTTCAGCGCGTGGCGGCAGGACCCGTGAGCGCAACTGAACATACCCGTCGTGGATCACATAGGATTCATTTTCGAACATCGTCGTTGCCGGCAGAATCAGGTCGGCGAACTGAGAGTCGGCGGTTGGAAAGCGGTCGACAACGACCAGAAAATCCAGGGCGGCCAGCGCTTTGCGCCAGAGACCGGGATTTGGCCATGAAGTGATAATCGAGGCGCCGCTGACGATCATCGCGCGAACCGGATAAGGGTCGTTTTGCAGGATTGCCCTGGGCAGCATGGCGGCATGCGCCTCCTTGCGAGTCGCGTAATAGAGCGGAAACTCGTTCGCACCGATCGGCTTGCGGCGGACTTCAGGTGGTTCAGTTTCCAGGCGATCGAGAAGCATGCGATCATTCATCCTGAACTGTTTACCGCCAGGGACATCAAGATGCCCGCCAAGGGCTTGCAGTATCCACGCGGCCCGGATCGCCTGAACGCCGCTATTGGAATATTCAAGCCCCGTATACATCAGGATAGAGCATCCCCGGGCATCGGCGATGGATCGTGCCAGGTCACGGACCTGTTCGGCGGACACGCCAGTGATTCGGGCGACCCGCTCGGGCGTGAAATCACGGATGTAATCGCGCAATTCCTCGAAGCCGTGGGTCCAGTTAGCGACGAAATCGTGATCATGGCGGTTTTCGCCGATCATGACATGTAGCGCCCCGAGGGCCAGCGCACCGTCGGTGCCGGGCCGCACACCGATCCAGTCAGCTTTGGTGGCGCGGGCGGTTTCGCTGCGGCGATGATCGATAACGATCACACGTGCTCCACGCTGTTTGGCGCGTTTGATGCGGCGCAAATTGAGCGGTGGTGAATCGGTCGCGGGATTGGCGCCCCAGACCAGGATCAAGTCGGCGTTTTCGAGGTCTTCATGCATGCCGCGCATGTGGCGGCCAAAAGTTGCCTGGGGTGCGATCATCCCCTGGGCGGCGAAACAGAGCGACCCGACCCCGGTGACATTTGGCGTGCCAAAGGGAAACAGGACCGCGTTGGCCGAGGATTCAGATGTTTCGCCGGGTGCGAAAAGCTCATTCAGACCGAATTCGAAATTGCCCCGACCGGTATAGTGACAGACCGCTTCCGGACCGTGCTTGCGGGCAATCTTGCGCATTGCATCGATCCAGATTTCGTAGGCGTCATCCCAGGTGATACGTTCCAGGCGGTTGCCAACGCGCCTTTGCGGGTACTGAAGACGGTCGTCGGAATGGACGATCTCGGCGGCGCGAGCGCCGCGCGGGCAAACGATTCCCAGCGGGTGGTTCTTCAGGGGGCTAAGGCGTTTGATTCGGCCATTGTCTAAATGTACGGTCACACCACAGCCGGCCGGGCAAATACCACAGACGCTATCAATCGTATTGTGCCCAGGGTTCAAGTTTTGTCGATCTCGACCGAGATCAAGCCTGTTGCGTCACAATGGCCGGTCAGGAAGTTCATCGAGTCAGGACAAAATCCCTTTCTCCTGCAGATAAGGTTTCGGGTCGGTCAGGTTGTTTTTGATCGCGGCCTTATCCTCGCCCTGTCCGAATGCCAGCGACATCAGCTGGGTGGCCTGAAAGATGGGGATTTCTTCGGCCTCGCTGTAACCCATGACGCCCTGGCGGGAGTCCAGGTTGAGGTGGCAGATCGGGCACATCGTGACGATGGCTTCGGCGCCGCAGGCCTTGGCGTCATCCATAATCCGCCGCATCAATTTTGCCGCGGCGTCGGTCTTGCTCACCGCCAGCGAACCACCGCAGCATTCGGTTTTGTGTGACCAGTCGACGGTTTCCGCGCCCAGCGCCTTCACCAGGCGATCCATTTTCTGCGGGTATTCCGGGTTCTCGGCCCCGGTAACGCGAGTTGGCCGGGTGATCAGGCAGCCGTAGTAACAGGCGACCTTGAGACCCTTGAGCGGATTGGTGACACGTTTCCTGACTTCGTCGAGACCGGCGCGATCGACGATGATGTCCATCAGGTGCTCAACCCTGACCGTGCCCTTGTATTCATAGCCCAGCTCGTCGGTGACTTCCTTGCGTACCTTGTCCCGGTGGCTAACCGAGTGTTCGCCATGCTTGAGGCGCGAGTAACAGGCGCTGCACGGCGAAGTCACGGTGTCGAGACCCATTTGTTCGATCGTGGCGACGGTGCTCATCGGCAGGACATTGGCTGCCCTCGGGTCGGTCGAGTGTGCCGCACTCGATCCGCAGCAACTCCAGTTTTTCGGTTCGATCAACTCGATATCCATGGCGCTGGCAATGTTCTTGACCGATTTGCCGTATTCGATAGCGCTGGAACTCAGCGAACAGCCCGGATAGTAACCGATGGCTTTTGGATTGTGGGGTAACTTCGCCGCATTCGGCTTGACTCTGCCAAAGCGTGGCAGGAGGTGAAGCTTGCCCCTGGTGAGCAGACGCAGGCCGAGCTTCAAGTCGTTAAATGGCCGACCCAGCGCCAGGTTGAAGCTCGCCATCAACCCGATCTCATAGGCGCGGCCAAAGATCTTGATGTTGCGCATGAACTTTTCGTTGAAGCTGGCGATTTCCGGCACCGCCGGTTTTACGCCGCGCTTGCGCGCTTCGATACGCAGCGTATCGATGACCCCGGTCACGTCAATTTTCTGCGGGCAACGCGTGGCGCAGGTATGACAGGAGACGCACAGCCAGATCGACCTGCTGTCCAGCACTGAGATGTCGTTGAGTTGCACACTGCGCATGATCTGGTGGGGGCTGAGATCGAACTGGTCGGCCATCGGGCAGCCGCTGCTGCACTTGACGCACTGATAGCACATGAAGGCATTGTCCCCGGTCGCTTCACGGACCACGTCAACCAGTGACAGGGGCCCGCTCACAGCCATCGGGCAGGGGGAAGCGGTGAATTGTGTTTCTGCAATGGCCATATCGTTTCTCGCGCTACCGAATTATGCCTCGATGATCGGACGTGGCAGCAGACCTGCCGCCTCGGCGATGGGGTGCACGGCTTCTTCCCACTCGATGGCCATGATGTGGACCCCGGCAACGCCTTCGATCTCGCGAATTTCCTGGATCTGTTCGATGCAAATCCTGATCCCCTCGGCCTTCCATGCGGCGTTGCGTTCAGGTTTGTTTTCGGTATCGATGTCAGCAACCGTGCCGGCCATGCGATCGATAATCGCATCGGGGACAGTCATCCCCGGAATTCGATCGCGCATGAACTTTGCCATGCCGGCACTCTTCAACGGGCCGACACCGACGATGATCTTGAGCTGTTCGGCCACGCCCATGTCGACCACGCGTTTCATGTATTCACGGAAGCGTTCCATGTCGTAGACCAGCTGGGTTTGCACGAAGTCAGCGCCGGCGATGGCTTTCTTCGCCAATCGATAAGGTCGCCATTCCGCCGGGTCGGCGAACGGATTGGCGGCGCCGCCAATCAGGAAGCGCGGGCCGCCGCCCGGGATTTCTTCGCCGCACTGGAATTTGTTTTCGTCGCGCATCTCTTTCATCATGCGCAGGAACTGCATCGAATCGATGTCATGCACGTTCTTGGCGCCGGGATGGTTGCCGCAGGACTGGTGATCCCCCGACAGGCACAACAGGTTCCTGATGCCGAGCGCGTAGGCTCCCAGTAGATCCGCCTGCATCGCGAGGCGGTTGCGATCGCGGCAGGTCATCTGGATGATCGGCTCAACGCCTTCGGCCATCATGATCTGGCCGGCCGCGATCGAGCTCATGCGCACCACCGCGGCCTGGTTGTCGGTGACGTTGGCCGCATCCACGCAATCGAGCAATAGACGCGCCTTGCTGCGCACCTCTTCCGGGTCGTGCCCCTTGGGCGGTCCGAGTTCGCCGGTTACCGCAAATTCACCCGCGGCCAGTACGCGCGCCAGGTGGCTGTCACAGCGCTCGGCGATGGGTAGCGCAGCGCTGTTGTCGGGCATTGTAAAAGCGGGGAAATTCATCGTATTCATGGTTGTGTCCTCCGTTTTATGCCTTCTCTTCATCCGGGATGCGAACATCTTCGCGCACGATCCTGCGGTGACCGCCGTCGCGTGCCGAGGACCAGTCCTTGGCCGGGTGGATTTCCATCATTTCGTCGAACAGGCCGAGCCGCAGCTGGTTCTCGCAGATGACGTTCCACGCACATTCGGTTTCCTGGTCCACTTCGCAGATGCCGCCCTGCGATCCGCCGCAGGGACCGTTGAACAGCGACTTGGGGCAGCGGCTGACCGGGCACACACCGCCGGTCAAGTGCAGCACGCAATTGCCGCAGCCCTGGCAGCGATCTTCCCAGATACCGTGTTCGGCCGGATAGCCCATGAACTTGGTATTGAGCGCCGGCAGGATGCGTTTGCCGGGGAACTGCTGTGCCAGCGACTGCACCCCGACGCCGCAACCCAGCGACAGGATCGCGTCGTACTGTTCCAGCTCGGCTTCCAGTGGGGCGTTGTATTCTTTTTCGCACTGGCGCTGGACGATGGTTTCATCGATATCGACGGCCGCGCCATCGATATCGGTGGACATGCGCAGCGAAGCAGATAGCAGGCCGACTTCCTGCCGGCCGCCGGCAAAGCACACCGCGACGCAGGTGCCGCAGCCAACGGCCAGGACCTTGTTGCAGCCCTCGAGCATGGCCTTGATTTCATTCAGCGGTTTCTGTTCAGCGACAATCATGGTTGGCTCCCGGTGCGGGTAATGCCGGTTTCTCCCGATAACGGAGATGGCCCCAGCGTTTTGATGGTTTCAACAAAATTGGTAAATTCAGCCACGAACTGCGCGCCCATGGCCGCGGAGATATTGATCATGCGCGCGCGTTCTTCCTCGAGACCGATGGTCTTGAGCAATTTCCTGACATGGGTGACGCGGTGTTTCGCCTGGGTATTGCCCCTGATGTAGTGACAGGTACCGGGCAGGCATCCCGCAACCGCGACGCCGTCGGCACCCTTTTCCAGCGCATGCAGAATTTCCAGCGCGCTGGCGCGGCCGGTGCACGGCAGCTCTACAATCTTGATCGACGGCGAATAACTGATGCGCCCGCCGCCCGCGAGATCGGCGGCCGAATAGGCGCAGTGGCGACAACAAAAGGCGACGACCTCCGGCACGAAGGTTTCGTTAGCGACGTCCAAGGTTTTCTCTTCGGCATTCATTTATGCATAGGCCTTTTCAAACAGCGCGTCGAGCTTGGCGCCGATCTGGTTTTCGGTGTAGTGCTTCAACTCGATCGCGCCGGCCGGGCAGGACGGGGCACACAGGCCACAGCCCTGGCACAGCGCCGATTCAATGTAAGCCGCCCCGAGAATGCCACCGATGCTTTGCAGGTCACTCGAAATCCGGGGTGCGCCAAACGGGCAACTGCGCAGGCAGGTCAGGCAGGCAACGCATTTGTCGTTGTCGACCTCGGCGACCGGACCACCGGTGGTCAGCGTGTCGCGCGACAGGATCGTGGTCGCACGGGCCGCCGCCGCCTTGGCCTGGACGATGGATTCCTGCAGCAGCTTGGGATAGTGCGCGAGACCTGCCATGAACACGCCATCGGCGAGAAAGTCGACCGGGCGCATCTTGACGTGAGCTTCGAGGAAAAATCCGTCGGCGTCCTGCGCAACCTTGAGTTTGTTGGCGAGTTCCTGCGCCGCAGGTGAGGGCACGATGGGTGAGCTCAGAACCACCATATCGGGTTTCAGGTCCATTTGCTTGCCGAGCACTTCTTCCCACACACTGACGTTCAAGGCGCCATCGGTTTTGATGCTGACTTCGGCTTCGTGACCGTCTTCGTAGCGCATGAAGATGACCCCGGCCGCGCGCGCCTGGGTATAGATGCGTTCCTTGAAACCATAGGTGCGGATATCCTTGAAGATTACCGTGATCCGCGCCGACGGATTTAATCGCTTCAGGGTCAACGCGTTCTTCAACGCGCTGGTGCAGCAGATGCGGCCGCAGTATTTATCGGCCGGTCCCACGCACTGAATCATGACAACCTCGTCCGGAACTTCGCCGACGCCGCTTTCGAACCCGGCCAGCGTGGCTTCGAATTGCTGCTGGGTCGTGATCCGCGGGTCGGTGCCGTAGGCGTATTCTTCACCCCGGTACTCGACGCCACCCACGCAGACGATGGTCGCGCCGTGGCTGATCTCGAGGCGTTCCGGGCGATCCCTGTAGGCAATGGTCGATGAGAAATTGCCCATGAAACCTTGTGCGTTCGCGACTTCCGCGTTGAAGTGCAGGCTGATCGACGGGTGGTTTTCGACCCGGGCGACGATATTTTTCAGATAGTCCTGCGGGCCGATGAATGCGTCGGCGCCCTGTGGCGGCAAGGCTGCTTCGATGCCAAATTCTTCAAGCCCGTAGTGCAGGTGACGCAGCGCGCCACCGAGTTCGCTGTCGCGTTCCACCAGGTCCACCGGGAAACCCTGGTCGGCGAGCGTGAGCGCGGCTTCCATACCGGCGGCGCCGCCACCGATGACGAGCGCGCCGCGCTGCACCTGCATTTCACTGGTCGGCAACGATTGCAGGTTATTGGCGCGCGCAATCGACATACGCACCAGGTCCTTGGCCTTGTCGGTCGCCTTGTCCCAGTCGTGCGAATGCACCCAGGAGCACTGATTACGGATGTTGGCCATATCGAGCAGGTAGGCGTTCAGCCCGGCCGAGCGCAGGGATTTGCGGAACACCGGTTCGTGGGTCAGCGGCGTACAGGCAGCGATCACCACGCGGTTGGCGCCGGTTTCTTTCACCTTTTCGGTGATCTGGGCGACGCTGTCCTGGGAGCAGGCGTATATCGGGTGTTCGCTATGAATCACGCCGGGCAGGCCGCTGGCGTACTCGGCCACCCCGGGCACGTCCAGGTAACCGCCGATGTTGGTGCCGCAATGGCAGACAAAGACCGCGACCCTGGGATTTTCCGTTGCGATATCGCGTTCGTTCGGGAACACCGCTTCGCGGGTCTGCGTGCCGCGCGCCTGGCGCAGCATGACACCGGCCTGTGCCGCAGCGCCGCTGGCTTCGAGCAGCGACTCGGGGATGTCCTTGGGTTCGCGAAACGGGCCGACGGCGTAAAAGCCCTCGCGACTGGTCTGCAACGGATCGTATTGCCGGGTCTTGCAAAAGCCGTGGTCATCGACTTCGACGTCGAGACGCTGTGCCAGATCCTTCGTGCCCTGGTCGATTTCCATACCGACGGACAACACGACCATGTCAAAGACTTCTTCGCGCAGCGTTTGACCCGAACCACCATTCGCGCCAGTGCCGCGCTCCATGTAGCGTAGTATCAGGCTCTTCGTAACCGGGTCTTCGATGATCTTGGAGACGCGGCTGCGGGTGTAGCGAACCCCCAGTTTGTCACGCGCATTGTTGTAATAGGCTTGGTAGCCCTTGCTGTACGAACGCAGGTCCATGATGAAAATTTCCATGTCGATATCAGGCCAGTGGCCCTTGGTCATGGTGACCTGCTTGGTGGCGTACATGCAGCATACCGACGAGCAGTAGTCGTGCTTCGCATCGCGCGAGCCGACGCACTGTAACCAGGCGATGCGCTTTGGTCGTTCCTGGTCCGAGGGCCGCAACACCTTGCCGCCGGTCGGACCGGAGGCCGATAACTGGCGTTCGTATTGGATGGATGTCAGCACGTTGGGGTAACGACCCAGGCCGAACTCTTCGGAGTGCTCCGCGTCGTAGGGCCTGTAGCCTGGCGCCATGATCACGGCGCCGACCTCGACGTCGTAGGTTTTTGCCCGCCCGTCCATGTCGATTGCGCCGATTTCGCAGGCGTCTTCGCAGACCAGGCATTCGGAGCAGATGCCACAGTTCAGGCAGCGCGCCGCTTCGGCCATCGCCTCGGCCTGCGTGTAACACTGATCCACTTCTTCAAACCCGCTTCTTTTATCGAGCGGCAGGCTTGCGTGTTGGATACGCGGCGTTGGAACAAGCTCGCCTTTCAGTACGCGGGCGTCGAGTTCCTCCTGGGTAAAGCTTGCAACGGGGTGTTCCGGTTCCGCGGCATCCATGTCTTCACCACGCAGGTGATGCTGAATGGCTGTCGCTGCCTTGTGGCCACTGGCCACGGCATCGATTACAAAAGCGGTACCCGTTACTGCATCACCGGCAGCAAACACGCCGGGCCTGTCGGTAGCATAGGTGGAGTGGCTAACCACATCGACTTCACCCCAGGCCGTGAGCTTGACGCCGGCATTTTCGGGGATAAACGCCAATCCGGCTTTTTGTCCGATTGAGAAGATAATCACGTCAGCGGGAAGAACATGTTCGGAGTTTTCCTTGATGATCGCAATCTTGCGACCCGCGTCGTTGGTCTCAAAACGGATAACGTCCTGGACTTCCAGGCCGTTGACATTGCCATTGCCATCGTCGTGGATGCGCAGAAAATTAAGGCCCACGTGCATCGCGATACCCTCTTCACGGGCTGCTTCAATCTCATGCTCTGAAGCCGGCATCCGGCCGCTGCTGCCGCGCACGGCCATGTCTACGCTGACTGCGCCAAGCCGCAGGGAAGATCGAGCCACATCGACAGCGACATCACCACCGCCAATCACCACGACCCGCTTATCCTTAACAGCGTTGGCAGGGTCTGATTTGCCGGCGTCGAGCATGGCATCCTTATCGCGCTCCCACATTCGGATATCACGTAAAAAATCAGTGTTAATCAAAACGCCACGCAAATCGTTGCCAGCTAAATTCAACCGGGTCCCTTCATGTGCACCCACCGAGATCAACACGGATTTGTATCCGTCGTTCACAAGGTCATCCAGATTGTCGACCGACGTCGACAGGCGCAGCTCCACACCCAGGTCGATAATATCGGCAACCTCGCGTTCGACGATGTCGGCGGGCAGCCGGTACTCGGGAACCCCGACGCGCAGCATACCGCCGGCCACCGGCAGCGATTCGAACACGGTGACCGCGTAACCCGCGAGCACCAGGTCCTGCGCCGCGGTCAGGCCACAGGGGCCGGCGCCGATAATGGCGATTTTCTCGTCATGCAGGCGTTCGGCTGGTAGCGGTGCGACACGATCCTTGCGCATCATGCTGTCGGTAACGTAGCGTTTCAGGCTGCGAATGCCGATCGGTTGGTCGACCATGCCGCGGCTACAGGCGTCTTCGCAGCGCGCGTTGCAGATACGACCGCAAATCGCGGGAAAGGGATTATCGCGTTTGATCGAACGATACGCTTCTTCGATTCGGCCCTCGGCGACCAGCGCGATGTAGCCCTGCGCGCGTTGGCCGGCGGGGCAGGCATCGCGACACGGTGCGACGCCACGCTTTTCGATCGCGAAGGCGTTGGGCGCGCCCTGTGGATAGAGCTTGTAAGCCGCGCGGCGCTTGACCAGCAGGCCGTCGAAAAGGTTTTCGGTCGGCACCGGGCAGACTTCGGCGCACTTGTTACAGGCGGTACACTTGTCGGCATCGATATAGCGCGAGCGGCTGTGCAGGGTTGCGGTGAAATGGCCCGCCTCACCGCTCACACTGACCACGTCGGTATTGGTCAGCACATCGATGTCGAGATGTTGTTCCGAATCGACCAGGCGCGGTGAAATCGTGCACATGGCGCAGTCGTTGGACGGAAAGGTTTTATCGAGGCGGGCCATGTTGCCGCCAATGGCCGAATTCTTTTCGACCATGTAGACCTTGTAACCGGTATTGGCGAGATCCAGCGAGGCCTGCATGCCCGCGATGCCACCGCCGATAACAAGCGCCGCCCCGGTCGGATTATAATCCCCCGAAGTGAGGCCGTCGTTGCGCTTGTTATCACCATCAAGTGGCATGAGCCAGTATCTCTCCCGCATCATAGAATCAGCCGAACCGGCTCACTCTAACATCATAGGATGTTGCTTTGGCAGATGGTTTTCAATAGTGGAAGCGACGCATTTCTGAGACCTTGCGACCTTATCCAGTCTTGATGAAATCTTTGCACGGGCAAACATTGGTTCCTGGGTACACCAGTTGTATCAGGAGGAAGACTCCAGGGTCCACCAGTGACGGCTGCTGACTTCCACTTCACTGCTGTGGAAGCGAGCGACTTTACCGGTGGGTTCGACAGGTTCATCGTAAAAAAACTGTGGCAATTCATTGTCCCGGGTATTGAACCCCGCCGCCTGGTTGAATTCATGTTCAAGTTCCAGAGTGTCCTTGCCTAGTTCGGAAAGAAAAGATGCAGGCAGGGTTGTGCCGTGGGCATCGTTAAGTGCATTGGCAATGAATTCCTGGTTTTCGTCGGTGACCGAGCGGCCGAAGATACACATCCCGAGGGAATCGGCCGCGGCCGCGACAACCTGCGCGGCCATACTGGCGGCGACGATTTCATCGGCTGTCTTGTTTTTGCAGTCCCAGAAGGGCAGGTTGCCAGCGGTATGGTCGGCGCCCTGAGCCGTCATCATCATGGTCACGCCGGTGACTTCGTTCACTCTTGGATCGTAGGCACTGATTGCCTGTCGCTTGATCACCGGGACCCGCTTGACCTGGTAGTGCTCACCCACGCGCTGGGCGCCCTGGGCCCAGAGCCGGCCTTCGTCACTACCCTGTTTAATCTGTTCCAGTATGTTTTTCATGAATTCGATATCACCAAATTTCGCCAGCCCCGCCTCCATCAGGACCCCGATCATGGCGCCAGCTTCGATGGTGTCTATGCCGATATCATTCGCGCTAAAGTTCAATGGCGCCAGATCGTCAGGATCGGTAATCCCGCAATTGGTTCCCAACAATCCAATGGTTTCGTATTCGACCGGTGATACCAACTCGTTACCGGCTTCATCGACGTAGACATTGCTGCACTGAATCACGCAACCGGGCATGCAGGCATGCGATTGATCACCACCACGCAACAGGTTTTGTTCCCTTATGTAATCTCCACCCATCTTCAGTGGTTCGACATCTCTATCCACCAACTGGCCGCGGCTGAAATTTTCTACCGGCAGCCCGCCCGCGTAATTGTTGATATCTGCAACGAAGGCAGTGCCTAGCGTTTTGTAGTTGACGATGGCTGCGCTCTCGTCGAGCATTTTTTTGTATTGACGCACGGCGGTCATGACTTTCTTGCGGTCGTGAAATGCTGGCATTTTGTGCATTTCCACCACTATCGCCTTGACTTTCTTGCTGCCCATCACCGCGCCAACGCCACCTCTCGCGGCCAGTCGCGAGGGGCGCCTGTCGGCATCACTGAAGGCGATGCCAGCCATCAGTCCCTGGTATTCACCAACCGGGCCGCACAACGCCAGGCTTACTTTTTTGCCGTATTTTTCGTGCAGTAACGCGGCGACTTCAGTATTGGTTTTCTCCATGTATGCCGCGGCCGACTCGAATCTGACCGTCCCTTCCTGACCGATATGAATGATGCTCCACTGTGCGCATGCATTGTGAAGCGTGAAGGCTGAAATGGATAACTGACCCAGGGCCAAAGCGAAGGTACCCCCTGCGTTGGCTTCCTTGATTCCTCCGGTCAGCGGGCTCTTGCAGCCGACGCTGATGCGGTTGGCATTGGAGAAATTGGTACCGGCGAGAGGTCCCGCGGAAAATATCAACGGATTCTGCGGTGACAGGGGATCTACCTGCGCCTTGTTCAACCGTAGCAGGGTTTGCGCGATCCGGTATCTCCCGGCACGAACGATTGCTTCGCCGTGCAGACTTTCTTTTTCAACTGTTTCTTTACCGAGGTCGATCTGTAAGTAGTATCGCATTTAAATTCTCGCTCCTGGGCTTCCGCCAAATATATCGGCCCTGGACAACGACACCAGCTGCGAGCGCAATGCAGCCTCCGCCTGCGCCTGGGGGCCCGGCGCGGGTATGTCCGACCCGGCGCCATAGGTGTGCGTGACCAGTCCAAATCCGTATTTCATCAATTGCACCGCCATACTGACGCCTTGGAGTACCTCGACGCAAGACTGCAGACTGCCTCCGGTGCGC
>Ga0255048_10001990_pt1 | contig 13479 bp, 8 predicted proteins | sample JV7_2_2_MG_FD_183619 | JGI IMG/M metagenome (GOLD analysis project Ga0255048, IMG submission 183619) | Seawater microbial communities from Jervis Inlet, British Columbia, Canada - JV7_2_2 | ecosystem: Environmental > Aquatic > Marine > Inlet | place: Canada: British Columbia | collected 2016-10-06
CATTTTCGCAGCTGCGCGTTCGACCGTCCCGATCGTCGCGGCAGTGGCGCCTACGGGGATCTCACCAAACACCTGGAACAATACGCCGGCTGTGTTCTTAACGTGTGTGACGGGTGACGATAGCAGCAGGTGTATCCACGCCTCATACATTGCGTCCGTGAATTTTTTGAACTTTGTCTTTTTCTGGGCGAACTGTGCGCGCTTTTCTCCGACCGGCAGCGCCAGGTAGGCTTCGACAACCTCGTCCATATCCTTGCGACCGCCAAACTCGTTGACCAGGGTCACCAGATCCAGATCGCGTTGAGGGCCAAGGCGCGGGTCCACCGGATAGCGAAACACGCCCAACGACCGGCCTATCTCAGTTTGGATGCCTTTGAAGTTTAACTGCAGGCCCGCGACCATCTCCAGCTGCTGGCGAAAGTTGACCAGGTTCGCATCGGAGCGCTCACGGTAGGCAAGCTCCGCAAGGCCATCGAGCTTAGACACTTCACTATAGAGCAGGTTCCGCACGGCCATGATTGTCTCGGATAGTCCGAACCCACTAACGATTGGCACACGGCCTGTGCCTTCCATCCTCATCACAGCATCGATCAGACGTTTTGGATCTGCACCAAGATAAGCAGCCAGCTCCTGTGTGACTTCTTTGGTGACGGTGCCGCGCGTTGCGTCCGTAATGGCGCCGGTTGCATGGTACTGCTTCGAGATCGACTCAACTACTCCGTAGACCCTGCCGGTGTCGGGGATCTTGACATCGCCCTTCTCGCCGTGGGTACGGAAGTCGGTCAACCCATCAGACGGCAGCTCGGTTCTTTGAGGCTGAACAAGGTCAGCCAGCAGCCGGTCTCCAGAGATCGCGGTGGGCCGAATGCGCGGGAACTGCTTGAGCACCTGGGCGTCGATCGCGGCGTTTGCTTGTGCCTGGGTAATTGCGGTGTGCGGCGCCATCTCGGTAGCAGCCGGCGCCGGCGTGGGTGCGGCTGACGGTTCCTCACCTGGTCGTACAATTTCACCTTTCTTCTGGTATTCTCCGTGTCGAGGATCTGGCTCGACTAGCGGTCCGACAAACTCGTCACGCGCGCGCTGCTGGCCCTGCAGCTCCATTTGCGTTCTGCGTGCGGCGCCCAGCGTCGGGCCACCCACGTTCGTTAGAACATCCCCGGCCTTGTCAGCAGCGGGGCCGAACATCTTAATTAGGCCCTGGCCCAGGTCCGAGCGCCAATTTCCCGCGAGCTGCAGCGGCTGGCCGTCAAGCTGCGCCGGCTGGTCGTCAGGCACTATCGCGGGCGTGGCAGGCAGAGCGCCGACCGTTGCAGACGGCAGTGCTGACAGCTCTCCGGTTACCTCGGGACGGAACTGCGGCAGGGCGCCAACGATAGCCGGCGGCAGGTTAATATCCCGCTCAGCGGCGGACAGCCTGGCGCGCTGCTCTGGGGTTTCTGTTGCTATCTTCGCCATTGCGATTAATCCTCACCCTTGGATGGCAAGCTCTCATTAAAAAGCCCGCCAGGTGGCGGGCTGTCTGCGGCTTGTGTCGGCACAACATCGGGTGGAGGTCCGGTGATCAGTTCGTCTACGGCATCGGCAATCTTCTGAATAGGATCTGCCTGGCCGGCGCCGGGGTTGGCAGCGGAAAAGCTCTCCATCTGCTTGGAAGTAACAAATGAGGTGTCCTCCCCAGCCGTCGTGCCCAGCCTTTTGTTCAGCGCATCGACAGCCGCTTGCTGTGCAGCGACAGCTTCTGGATAGCTTGCATACATCTGGCCTTCGCCCGGGGTGTACACGTCGTGGACCTTCTGGGTCGAAAACATGCGGTCGGGGTCATAGACCATGAACACAATATCAGGCTCGCCCTTGTTAAACTCCTTCCAAAAGCGCTTGCTCCACTTTGGCGGGGCCTGGGCGTCATCCCACGGCAAGCGCGCCACGACGCGGAACTTCGATTGGCTGTAAATAGCTGGCAGATGGATATCCATGGCATCCAGCTTGCGGCCACCTTGAGCCACAGCCAACTGCAACATGGACTGCGAAATATTGCCGCCCGGCGCCGTGGTGAACACAGAAACAATATCGTCGCCATTCAGCGCAAAGCCAGACTTGCCATCTGCCGTGACGAATGTCCGCATGCCCATGTATTCGACATGATCATAGACATGGACAGCGTCGCCTGCGCGGCCCATAGCCTTACGCGCCTGGGTGATCCCTTTGTGGAAGGCCTGGGCCGTCTTGGGGTTGTTTCGTTTTAACTCGATGTATTCAGGGTATTGAACGCCCGTGCCCTTGACGGCCTTTATTGTCCCGGGGTGCGGGGTATGTACCTGTGCAACGTCGGACTGATCGAGGGGCGCACGCTTGGTCGATAGATGCTGGAGGTCGTCTAGGTGAACTTCGCCAGCAGCTCGGCTTTCTCCCGCGTAAGCAGCGGGTTTGAGTCCATCAGCAGGTCGCCCGTCCAGGTCGTCCCATCCTGCCGATCGTATAGCTCGGATTCGGGAATATTTGTCTCGCTTGTTTCGGACGTGTTGGAGCCGGCCTGCTGCGCTTCCAAGTTGTCGTTCAAAAGTAGCGCTAGCAACCCCTGCGCCTTTTGGGTCGAAGGTTGAGCCTCTAACTCCTGCAGTCGCAGCGTCTCGGCCAGTAGCTGCTCTATCGAGTCGTTGAACTTGTCGGCCATAGCCGCCTTCCTCCAGAATTTTCCGATAGATACCTTGGGCGAATAATAGCCCAAAGTCGGGTGTATCCGCAATATCCGCGTGGGTCAAGCCGCCAGCTTCTAGTATCTCTCCCAGCTGGCGGTTCTCGCCGACCGCATCTCCCGCCTCATAGAGAGCCTTGGCCCAGGACCATACAGTCTCTTGGATCTCGCGCGGGGTCCAGACCTCGCCGGTCCGCTTGGTTAATATCTCAGCCGCCTTGCGAACATTCGCGGAGAACGCTTTGTACCCAGGCGACGTGCCAGGCAAGTTTTTCCCTGACATGCTGAACGGCGTGGACGTAGAGCCGGGGACCGTCATTCCCGAGTAGTTCAGCATCCAGGCATCGTTGGTGACGCTGTTAACATACTGCATCAGATTGAGCTGGAAGCTATCGACCTTGGCGCCGGACAGCACGGTCGGATCTAACGCCGTCGGGTTCTCGGCCTGCAAGGCCCGCAGTGTATTGTTTTTCCAGGCGTCTAGGATTGAGTCTTCGCCTTTGTCGCCCTGTACATTTTCTCCAAGGATGCGTTTGATCGTCGCATCATCCGTAGGCCGGCCCTCGCGGACCCAGGCGTTCCATACCCTGAGAGTGTTCCGAGTATTGGATTCGACAGAAGTCTGTGGCGACAGAGCCGCCAGCAAGGTCGTGAACCGTGGCGCATCGGTGGCGCCAAAGGTCTGTACGATAGCGTCGCCCGATCGCTGATACCAGCCTCGCTTGGCACGGCCCGCGTAGGCGACCGACGCCATTTCGGACGGCTCGGGGAAGGCCTTCATCATCTGCAGGATCTTCTCAGCAGACCTGCGCGTTAGATTGGCGGCTTCCCGGGGCAGCAGGTACGGGATGACCTTGGCGAAGCCCGGGACAGTGTCCTTCAGCTTTTCCAGCTTGGCCTGCAGCTTGAGATCTTCTCCGCGCCCGGTCGGCGTTAGCAAGGGCTGTTCTGGTTGCGCTGCGCCGCCTGCCGTCTGTGGCGTTGCGTCGCCTTGCGCTGCGTCGCCTGCCACCTGTGGCGTTACTCCCTCGTCTGCCGGCACAAGTTGCCGCTGCGCATTTGCCGGGTCCAGGCGCTCCGCAGCTTCTATCTCTAAAGAACGCTGCAGGTGCGCCACCGCCTTTGCAGCCAGCTCCTCGTTCGCCTTTAGTGTCTTGAACGCATGATAGGCCAGCGAAGCGAGATCGAATGGCAGTCCGATGCCAATCCCTTCCAGCGACAGCTTCATGCGGCCAACCAGGCGGTCCTCGTAGTCGGAGTCTTTATCAACCTTGGGGTCCAAGAAATCGAGCACCGCGTTTCGATCCACGCCCATTTCCATGAGCATGGTTGCAAAGCCGCCCTCTTCGGGGTCGAACAAGGAATCCGCGATGGCGCCCGTGGACATCCACTTGACCGCTTTTAACGGGATGGTTCCCATGCTACCGGCCCACAGCAATGCCATATTGCCGGCAAACTGGGTGATGCCGGCGGCAACGCTGCCGACCATCGTCTCTGGCGCGTACATAAACTTGGGCATAGACACCGGCTCGTAATCATCGGGGCGCTCGCCGACCGACAGATTTAGAGTGCCGTCCTCGCCTACATACATATAGACATTGCCGCGTAACGACTTCGCCTGCTCCTGGGTTAAGGCAGAGCCGAGCGCGCCCCCATACATCCAGTTGTCGGCCATGAACTCGCCCAGCTCGTCAGTGACATCGAGCAGGTTCTTGAGAATGCCGTGCCCAGCCTTCGCGATAACTCTGCTGGCCTCTTCATTCACTTCCAGCACTTTTTCCCCAACCGCCTTGTACGGTGCGATCGCAGTCTGCAGGGTATGCTTCAGTGCGTTGAATGAATCATCGTCCTCGGCATTGCGCCCATCAACGCCGACCCTTTCAAAGTCTTGTGCGGTTGCGCCCTCCCGGCTGTGCCTTCGCGCATACCTTGCCGGCAAACTGCCCTGCCATTCGTCCTTGTCTATTACAGGCTGCGGTTCTGGACGCTCGGGTGCTTCTTGTACGACCGTCGCAGGTTTGGTGACTGTTAACTCCAAAGGCGCATACCGGACCTCCTCGGTGGCCGCTTCCTGGCCCCCTCGCTCGATCGATGCCGGCAAGTTGACGGCAGGCAGCTCTGGGTGTTCGCCCGGTTGTTCCGTGACGACCGTTGCGGCAGTCCCCTGGTCCGCTTGTTCCTGCAGATAATCGTGGGGCACCGAGTAACCGGCAAAGCTCTGTTCTGTACGACCATTCTGCGGGAGTGTGGTAGTCGCGGGTGCATCAGCCATTATGGTTTTTTCACCTTCGCGGCTGCTGCTGCTGCGGCTTTGGCTTCTTCTCCCTCGATAAACTCTAAAATTTCTTTCATGGCATTAAATGTGTCGTCACGCTCTCTTGCGCTTCTGAACTCCGAGAACTGCAGTACATGTTCGAAGGCTATATTGTACTCATCCCTTTTCCAGTCTTCTGGGCTTTGCCCGACGCCTAACTCAGCCGCTGGCGGAAGCGCGACGGGGTAGGGAATAGTGCCCTTGTCAAATTCAAGTATGCCCAGACCAGCGTTAAGCGCGTCTACCGCTGTGCCGCCTTCGGAGTAAAGCACCCGGGTCGCTTTCGCTATCGCGTTGTAGAGCGCTGGTAGCTTGGCGCTACTTATAAATTTATTCATGGGGCTTTTTTGTAAGGTTAGGCGCAGATCCTTCTCAATACGGGCAAGGACTTTACCGTGGCCCTTCTTTTCGCGGGCAGCTCGCAGCGCATTAGAGAATGCCAGGGCATCGGAGCTATTGATTTTGGAGCCGTGCTTTTTCGCTACCTCGGCATGGATCTCTTCCTGCAGCTTGCTAGTGGCTTCCTCCAGCTCGCCTGGCGTAAGTCCATTCGTCTCGATCACCCGCAGTCGTTTATGTATCTCGAGAAAATAGTCGGCGTCAGTGTCGCTCGGCGTTGTCTCCAGTGCCATTTTCGAAAGAGCGGCGCGCGCTGACACGGTCAGAGGCGCGTTATAGAGTTCCGCCGGCGTGGGCATTACTGCACCTGGATCATTATTCCGCGCCTGTAGGATGCGCCTTTGCAGGCCATCTGCGGTGTCTCTGAATAGTTTCTTCTCTGCTTTGTTAGCTGCAATTACCGACTGTTTCGCTACTGCGGCTTCTTGGTTCTGCTGCCGCAAAACCTGCCGATGTATCCGCCACTCCAATGCATCGCGGTCCTTATCGTCCAGCATGCGCCATGACTTGCCGTCGCGCAGCTGGACAAGCAACGCCGCCGACTCTTGTGAGGTCTCTGCCGCTATCATTCTTTTGGATACCGCCAGCTTGCCGATAAGTTTATTGTCGGCTTCCGCGCCCTTCTGAACGTCTAAGTAGCTTATAAGGCCCTGCTGAGCGGCCACCGTCCGCATCTTGCCCAGCTCATCAAAGTGCTCTTGAGCTTCCGGCGTCAGTTTTGCAAGGTCGCCATCCCACCCTTCAGGCACTCCGACAGACACTCGGTCGCGAAGCCACCGCTCGCGCAACGACATATCAGCCAGGCGGCTCTGCACAACGCCAATGCGAGCCGTTTTGTTCACTTGGCGTTGGCCTGTTGAAATCAGGCCACTGACCTGGCTGGCAATCGCCGATTGCGTAATCGGGTCGCTGGACCCTGCCGTAGCTTTGGCCATGGCGATCTTCGCCTGGTTAGCAAAATATCCGCCCGGCGTCTTGTCTGGATATACCGAAAGCACATCTTTTTTCGAAGCCTCTATCTGCGCCGCATCAATTGCTGTGGTTGCGGCGGCAACCTGCTTGCCGATTACAGCGGAGCGATGCATGGCGTAGAACTGTTTGCCAAATGACGCCGCAGCGTCGCTCCCCTGGCTGTAGAGCTGCGCTTGAGCGACCTGACCTTGGCTGAGCGCACCGCCCGGGATCTTGAAGCCCATAGCTTGGCCGGAGACCCCAGTCACATTTTTAGCGGTTGCCGTATATGTCGGTACGATCATTTGTTGTTAACTCGCTATTAGCTCTTGGCGTAGATGGATGCGGCTTTCATGGCGCCGCCGAGCAACGCTGATTTGCCCCTAGCTTCCAGGCCTTGAGCGCGAGCGCCGGCCATGGTCTCTTCGAGGGAGCCACGCATACGGTCCTGCACCGCGCCTTCACGCTGGACGTTAGCACTAACCCGCGCCGCGTAGTTGTTTCGTTGTTGCTGTTGTTCAAACTCGTCAGCATTGGCAATTTGCACATATGCTGCCGAGCCGCTATTTGTCAGCCAGCCGTTATGGCTGAGCGCTAGTTGTGTGCGCGCCTCTAGCTTTCGGAATGCGTCCTCATCTTGCTGCTGGTCGAGATCGTTGACGCGCAGCAGCTCTTCGGCTTCCTGCTCCTTGATCTTGGCGTCGCGCTCAGCCATCTCTTTGTTGGTTGCGCCAACCTGCCGCTCAGTATCAGCAGCCTTTCCGTAGGCTCTCGACGCCATGACGCCGCCAACGACGGAGACCGCTGCCATCACCGCCGCCAACACAACTTTTGGAACCATTAGAAAACCCTCGCGTATCGATAATAGTCCGCGCCCTCGATGCCGAACCGGCGCATCAGGCCCTCGTTCTCGAAGCCGAGCCATTCGGCCAACCGGATCGCACGCTCGAACCCACAATGCAGGTTAGCCTGCGCGCGGTAGAACCCTTGCTGCCGCATGACATCGACCAGCATTACGCGCATTTTTCGCGCCACCTTGATCCGGTGCTGGTCGATGTCATCGCCGGCAATCATCCAGGCCTCGCACACGCCGGCCCACAGCGGGACCAGGCCAGCGCTGCACGCGATCGTGCCATCAATCTCCACAGACCATGACAGGCCGTGTACGCGCATTTGCTGCACATACTGGAAAAAGTTCGGCATCGGCTCCGCGCCGCCCATTGACTGAACTGCATGCTCCCGCTCGAACTGTTTAAGGATCATTGGTCGAAAGTCTGCAGTCTCGGGTAGATCCCGATCACGGTCATTGGTAGCGGCTGGTTCTGTTTAACCACGATCTGTCCCTCATGCTCGTAGCCGCCTTTGAACTCGATATCCTTATCGCCCGTGAACAACGGCACAGCTGTGTCCATCGCCATTGATGAATCGCGAAACGGCACCCGGTCCAGTTCTGTTTCCGAGCTACCAACCAGCAGGCCGACTGTTCTGTACAACCGTATCGTGATGTCGCTGATGCGTTTAGTCTTGCCCTGTGCTGTTCCCTCGAGCGAGCCGAAATCGACGCGTAATGTTTTCAGCAGTGAATCATAAGCCAGCCCCACATGCGCCTTGGTCGTGGTGCGTGTCAGCGTGATGCCGGCGGGATCTGCTGCGATGTGTCTTGTGTTGTGCGTTGCACCATTTGCCAGGACGACAACGTCGTGGCCGTAGAGGTGCGACAAACCAGTCAAAGTACTGGTGGCGCTGCCGTCATAGGACAGGCCGGAATCCAGATAGAACGCGTCTTCAACATCATCACCGAAATCGAAGGGCTTAAACCTTTCAACATATCTTTTTACCGCCGTGGTGCGCGTCTCCGCGTACACGACCATCGTTCCCGTTCCCACGGTGGAGAACCCGATCTTCTTGGCAGCGGTATCCGCAGACGCGCCGGCAGCATCGATAAAGATAGAAAAATTGTTCGTATCGACGTTGCGAACATAGTAGACGGTCGCGCCGTCTGCGGCGAACAGATTGGTTGCATCGCCGGCCTGGGCGCCGCTGGGCACCGTGCCGTTCGTGTCGAACGTGATCGCCGTGCCGGTGGACAGGCCGTGGTTGGCCGACGTGATCCTGTTGTTCGTCGTGTCTGCCACGGCTGCTTTCAATAACGGCACATCCATGGTTCGCGCAACGATGACCCATAATTCATCTTCAGCATCAGTGCCAGGTATCGATGTTACGGACTCAACATGCCCATAAGCATAAGCAGTACCTGACTTCGTATGCGTGCCAGCGATCTTGTGCCGATGCCAGGCTACGACTTCCTCGTCCCGGCGGTAGGTCATGCCGACAAGCTGTCCGTCAGTACGCGCTGCCCACAGTATCGAATCCGGTTCCTTCATGTAGACCATGTCTACGATGCCGGTCTCAGTAATGTGTTCCGAGAGGATCGTGAGATCCGGCGCCTTGTAGGAATCAGTATCGAAATCAAAAACCAGCTCGTGGATCTTCCGCGAGTTGCGGTGTAGGAACAACGTCACATTCTCCACCTGCTGGGGCAGCACGTCTGCGCTGCCATATGAGGCCTGGCGCTTGATCTGTGTGTTCGTCGGGGTAAGTGGTGAATCTGCACCCGACGCCCTAACCGCGAACTCCCCGCCGACCGTGCCGACCAGTAGTGACCTCGTAGCGCTGAGGTAGCGGATCGCATTAACCTGGTTGCTGGCGATCGTGTAGATCAACGCGTTGGTATCGAGGACAGTGTTGTCGACTTCAGCAGCGGTGAAGTTCTCATAGTCGCCCGACGTGCTGAACCATAACGTCTGCGGGTAGTCGGCAGATCCTGCAAATACTAAACGCTCCTCGTAGAAAGAAACAGCACCAGGGAACCCCGTCGTCGTCGACCAGTAACCAAGCGCCCATTCTGTTGTGGCGCCCAAAGTACCCGCAACGGTCACGGTATCGCCGGCGGCTTCGGTGACCAGGTCGTCGGCAGGTTTCAGCAGCATGGTATCGTCGGTGACCTGCACGATCTTTACGGCCTTGTTGTTCGAGGTCGAGCCGGTGATCGTGACGACCATGTTGTCGGTGAAGCCTTCGTCGATAAAGTTCCGCCCCGTGTCGGTCAGCCGATCGTTGTGCTCCAGGCCGGTCGCAGACGGATCGCCCTCGGTAAACGAGATCGTCGTGTTCGTATAGGTCGGCAGCAGCTCGGCAGTGCCGTCAGGCATGGTCCCCACGGTCGCGTCGACAACGGTCGCTGACGTGTAGCTAGTGATCTCCGCGTAGCCGTTAAATATTCTGACCAGGCGCCCAACGTCGGTGCTAGCGAACGTCGCGCCGCTGGCTGTTAATGTTATCGATCCCGATCTACCGTTTGGCGTGATCGTCGTGGTGCTGACGTTGGATTCCAGATAAGGACCGTTGATAAAATCGACTTCGGTCAACGTCCACGCGTCGTGATCTGTCCTCGTGAGCTTGCGTGTGCTGACGGACGGATGGCACAAGTACATCACGTCGGCAGACTGCGCGAACTTGACAGCGGCCAGCTGCGCCGTGGTGTATGGTGTCGCGATTTCGTAAGCAACATTAGCGACGCCGGCGCTCGCGTAGGTCGTATAATCCCTGCTGTCCACGCCGCTAAGCTGAAAAGTATTCGTCGTCACGCCAGCCACCTTGAAGGTGCGGCCATTCAACTGAGTCATGCCGGCCACGGAGCTGATCACGACGTGGTCGTCGTTGGAGTAGCCGTGGCTTGTTGCGGTCACGACTGCCGGGTTCGCCTTGGTCACTGCCGAGATGGTTTTGTTGCCTTCGACGACGCGACCGCCGTCCTTGAAAACCCGCATGTATAAGTTACCGAACTCGAGCACATAGGCCTGGGTCGTTGAGAACTCGAACGGGATGAGCCGGCTGACGGCTGCTGAGTCCTTTTGCTCGCCGATAAACTCGGTGCCAGGCCGGCGGGTGATGCCACCGTGCGGGTGAACGATAAAGTTCTCCAGCGTCTCCGCAGCCGTGTTGTATTTTGCCAGATCCGTGCGGCCATGCAGGCGTGGCGAGAACTCGCCAGCCGTCCAGGCAACAAAGGCAGGTGAAGCCTGCGCCATCCCTAGAACCTCGCCGCCGTATAGGTGTCAGCTATGATGGCGTCGGGGTAGCCTTCAGTCGCGTCAACGAACCGGGCTTCCTTCAGTTTCAGCTCATAAAGCGCGTACATATCGGTGGCGAATGAGGATGAACCGATCAGCGGATAGGCAATATCAGCAGCCAGGCGTGCGGCGATCGTCTCGACCAGGCCAACGTCCCATTCTGTTGGATCAGTCAGCCGGCCAATGTATCTGATATACATTGTGCCCTCGTCGGTCACCAGGTATCTGCCGGCTTCAACCTGGTAGTCGGTATCCAGGCGCTCTGTATCGCCGTCGTCGGAGACGGACAGCACGCGCAGGCAGTAGGGATCTGTGGGCAGTGTGTACCTATAGGCATACTTATACGTCGGCGCCGTAGCGTCCTGGGCCAGCAGCGTACGGGTAACCAGGCAGTTCCACGGGTGCGCCCTGAAGGTGTTATCGCGGACAAACTCGTAGCGTTGATTGCAGATGCGTGCCGCCTTGGAATCCTCGGTGAGCGAGGTGATATTGTTCGCACCAACCAGGTTGAGCGCAGAGTTGCATACGTCAACTGCAGAGGTCATGGGCCTGCCTTATTTAATTGAGAGGCGGGGAGCCGCCATGCACGACGACTCCCCGAACCCAGCTACTTGATCGCGTAAACAAGCGACAAAGTAATGTCCGCAGCGATCGTGAGCGCCGCATCGAGGACCGACACCTTAACGTCGATCAGACCTCGAGGGTCAGCCGTGACGCTGGTGATGTAGTCCCAGGCCGGCAGACCAGAGTTGGCGTGGTCAGTTAGGACCGATGCCGAACCAGCCGATGTAACATCATGGCCATTCGACAAAGCATCCACGTCGTCCGTAAACGACTGCTCTGAGCTGTTGGTCTTGTACAATCCGACATCGAGCGTGGGGGAACCTGACGATGCAAGATCATCCCAATACAAGGTGGATTGCGGGAGGATGATCGCGTGCGACGGGATACGCGCGAGCGTATAGGTCGACGTTGCTGAATCATCCGCGTTGGTGGTTACGGTATCCACGGTGACGCGTACACGCCCGAAATGTAGACCCGCGTTGGGCAAGCTGACAGGCGTGGTGTTAGCCAGGCCGGTCATCACTCGACTTCCGTATAATGCTACGACAGCCATTAGGACTTCCTTCCTATAGAAAGGGGGGAGCCGTTAAGCTCCCCCCCAGTTTGCGGCAACGATTATTCGTTACACGCGATTTCGACGACTTTTTCCTCTTCCATCCGCGTGCCGCCGATGGTCATCGAGCAGTACACTTGGGTCGAGTAAGATTTGTCCGCACGCTCATCGATGCGCGAGGACATATCTTTACCAACGGCCAGGGTGAATCCATCCTGTGCCCAGGCGATAACTTGCCGGGACGTGCCGTCGCTAGTCAGTCTGTTGGTGACGATGAACTCGAACCCTACGAAAGAGTTGATTTCACCTTGTGCTAGTGCTTTTCGTACCCGCTACGGCTTTCGCCGCCAGCTGCGCTGTTTGTGGTCTGGACTTTCTCTTCATCTCAAGGAGATGCTACCCGTCAAGTCTCTACACCTTCCCCATGTGGGGCTTGGCTCGGGATTGCCATGTCAAAGGTTTCCCCGAATTTGAGCAGTTTTCGTCTAAGCGTCGCCGCCTAGATAGGCAAAAGGTTTACCGTATTAAAATCACTAGAAGTCACCGTCGTGTTGTTCAGCAGGTCTTCGATCTGCTCAGGAGCAACCGCGATCCACCGTTTGATAGATGGGTCCACGTCCGCCTCGTCGAGGATCTTTTTCGCGGAGATGAGCTTAGCTATTGTAAGCCCCGCAGAACCATGAACGATCTTCTGTGCAGATGGCAACGCCGTGCTGGTCGTGCCAGACGTTCCCGTTGATGCAGAACCGATCAAAGCCGCGATGACAACATCGTCCATCGCTCTACCCATCGCTGCACCTGCAGCCATAGCGTAGGTCGATGTCGGATCTGCCAACATGCGGACCTTGTCCTGATCGTCAATTAGGTCAGCCCATTCGTAGTCATCCATCACAACCATTCTGCGGCTATGGGGGGTGTCAACAAGTGGAGTATCGGAATGTCTGGACGAGCGTTTTACCGCCGCCGTCTTCCCGACCTGGTCGAAGAACGCCTTCTCGCCAGTTACGGATTCAACGCGCACGGCCTTTCTGAACCGTGAGCCTTTCTGTTGAGATAACAACGCGATGTTGGCATTGAACTGCTGTACAAAAGCAGTGGTTACTTGAGTGCTCATAATAAAAATCTCCAAGCAAGAGATGCTCAGAGGGCTATCCGCATCATTGCGGACCTTCCTGTCATTTCGGTTGACTAGACCGCCAGGCTTTCCCGGCTGTCAGCAGGACGCCGTAGCGCTACCCTGTCGTTTTTGTTCTCGCGGTAGGTATCGGCTGGACCTTGCGGCTACCCAGCGTCTACTTTCCCGCGATCACGCAATCACGGCGCCTCGTCGGTGCCGTGGATATATTCGTTTAGCCGTAACGACTCAGCCACAGCTGCGGCATGGCCGGGGTGCATGTTGTCCCAATAAGGACCGCCCTGCACCTGTACCTGCGACAGCTCACGCTGGGCATCCGCCGGGGTCATTGCGCTGCCGCCGGTCTTGGCGCCGCGCAGTGTATCTTCGCCGAGCTTGTTTTGCATGTAGTCGCCGATATTGACCAGGGTGCGGACCAATGCCGGATTGGACGCCAGAGCAGTACCGTCGTCTAATTTAAGCCCCAAAAGGTCATCACCGCCGTACTGGGACAGCACCGCCTTTGCCGTGCCGATCTTGGTGTCGAACGCCTTGCCGTATTCCTTTTGCAAAGAACGCACGCCTTCCTGTTCCTTGGCTTCTGCCTGCAACGCCATGTCATCAGGCGCCTGCTCGACCTCGCCGGCCATGATATTGTACTTGTCTGCTAGCTGCTGTGCTTGTCGAGGCGTTAACCCAATCTCATGCGCCGTGCCTGCGAACCAGTCGACCAGCTGCGGGTTGGCCTCGAGACCTTCG
>Ga0255048_10001993_pt1 | contig 13463 bp, 15 predicted proteins | sample JV7_2_2_MG_FD_183619 | JGI IMG/M metagenome (GOLD analysis project Ga0255048, IMG submission 183619) | Seawater microbial communities from Jervis Inlet, British Columbia, Canada - JV7_2_2 | ecosystem: Environmental > Aquatic > Marine > Inlet | place: Canada: British Columbia | collected 2016-10-06
GAAGGCGCCATGAGTACCGAATTCAATAAGCAAACACCGCATCCCGTGGTCGCCCTTATCACCGAATGGCGAACGGAGGCCGGTGATGTGGAGCAACGCGACGAAGAATCAGAGTTGGGCGGCACGATGCGCCTGGGCGCCCAGCAAGTAAGTCTCGCCAAGGGCTCGCTGGCGGCCACGAGTTACGGTGCAACGACGATCGAGGAGCGGCACCGTCATCGTTTTGAGGTGAACAACAACTATCGGGCGAAACTTGAGGACGCCGGATTGCGTTTCTCTGGCACATCCGTCGATGACCTGGTTGAGATGGTCGAAATTCCAGATCATCCGTGGTTCCTGGCCAGTCAGTTCCATCCGGAATTCACGTCGAATCCGCGCGACGGACATCCGTTGTTCATCGGCTTTATCACTGCCGCACGGCAACATCACGATGGCGTGCTGCCCAAGGTTGCAGAAGCATGAAACTGTGTGGCTTCGATGCCGGCAACGAGCACGGAATTTTCCTGATAGCAGGTACCTGCGTTGTCGAAAGCGAAGCGATGGCAATCGATACCGCTGGCGCGCTCAAGGAAGTCTGCAGCACGCTCGGAGTGCCGTTTATCTACAAGTCGTCTTTCGACAAGGCGAATCGCAGCTCGCGCGATGGTTTTCGCGGCCCGGGCATGGAAGAGGGCTTACGCATTCTGGGTGAGGTCAAAAGTCAGGTCGGTGTCCCCATACTGACCGACGTACATGAAGACACGCCGATGGATGAGGTAGCCGATGTTGTCGACGTTTTGCAGACGCCGGCATTTCTGTGTCGGCAAACGAACTTCATTCTTCGCGCCGTCGGCGTCGGCAAGCCGGTGAACATCAAGAAAGGCCAGTTCCTGTCTCCCTGGGAGATGCAAAACGTCGTCAACAAGGCCAAGTCGACTGGCAACGACGACATCATGGTCTGTGAACGCGGCTTTTCGTTCGGCTACAACAATCTTGTATCGGATATGCGCAGTCTCGCGGTTATGCGCGGCACCGGTTGCCCGGTCGTTTTCGATGCGACGCACTCGGTACAACTGCCGGGCGGGCAGGGCTCATCGTCGGGCGGTCGGCGCGAATTTATTCCGGTGCTGGCGCGTGCGGCAGTGGCGGCAGGCGTTGCCGGATTATTCATGGAAACGCATCCGGACCCGTCCAAAGCATTGAGTGACGGCCCGAATGCCTGGCCGCTGGATAAAATGTCCGCGTTACTGGAAACGTTGGTATCGATCGATGCCATCATCAAGCAAGGCGAATTCCTCGAGGCCGACTATGGTCTCGGCGTGCCTGACTCGGAGTAACAATGATCAATATTACTGAAGTGCGTGGTCGGGAGATTCTCGACTCACGCGGAAACCCCACGGTTGAGGCAGATGTCACACTGGTGGATGGCAGCATGGCGCGCGCGGCCGTTCCGTCAGGCGCATCGACAGGTACGAGGGAGGCCGTCGAGCTCAGAGACGGTGACAAGTCGCGTTACCTCGGCAAAGGTGTGCAACAGGCTGTCGGCAACGTTAATCGCGAGCTCCGTGACGCGCTACTCGGTATCGAATTCGACGATCAGCGTGCTGTCGACCAATGCATGATCGACCTCGATGGCACCGACAACAAAGGCCGGCTCGGCGCTAATGCACTGTTGGCCATTTCACTGGCTGTAGCCAAGGCCGAAGCGCAGTCGAAGCAGATCTCCTTGTTTCGTCATTTCGGTGACAACACGACAATGCCGGTGCCGATGATGAACATCATCAATGGCGGCGCACACGCGGATAACAGCGTCGATATTCAGGAGTTCATGATCCTGCCGGTCGGTGCTCCGAGTTTCAGCGAGGCACTGCGCTACGGCACAGAAATCTTTCACGCGTTGAAGAGCGTGCTCAGTAGCCAGGGACTCAACACAGCGGTTGGCGACGAGGGCGGCTTCGCACCAAACCTGCCATCCAATCGTGCGGCTCTCGATACCATCATGAAGGCCATCGATGACGCTGGCTTCAAGGCCGGTGACGACATTCTTCTTGGGTTGGATGTGGCGAGTTCGGAGTTCTATGCCGATGGTGTTTATGACCTCGCATCCGAGGGGCGCCAGTTCGATGCGGCCGGATTTAGCGCATTCCTGGCGGAGCTTGCCGATGCCTATCCGATTATTTCGATCGAGGATGGAATGGACGAGAGCGACTGGGCAGGCTGGAAGCTCCATAGCGAGGCTATTGGTAGCCGGGTACAGCTGGTCGGTGACGACCTGTTTGTCACCAATACCGCCATTCTGGGTCGTGGCATCGACGAAGATATTGCGAACGCAATATTGATAAAACCTAACCAAATCGGTACCTTAAGCGAAACTCTTGATGCAATTACTATGGCTGGGGACGCGGGCTACGCCGCGGTGATCTCACATCGCTCCGGGGAGACTTCGGACAGCACGATCGCCGACATCGCGGTAGGCACGCTGGCAACGCAAATCAAGACCGGATCGCTGTCACGATCGGATCGGATTGCCAAGTACAACCAGCTGTTGCGCATCGAAGAGGAGCTGGGCGCTGACGCCGGGTACGCCGCAAGAGCGGCATTCTCCGTCGAGGCGTAGTTTCAGGGGAAATTGGGGATCCGTTTGGGCACTGGTCGCTGGTTATTGGCCGCACTCGCACTCGTCTCGCTGACGTTGCAGGCTCAGCTATGGCTATCTGACGCGGGCTTTAGCAAGACGCGTAAGTTGCGTGCAGCCGTCGTTGAACAGAGCGCGCAGAACGATGTGCTGTCGCGCCGCAACCAGGCGCTGGAAGCCGAAGTCGTCAATCTGAAACAAAGTTCGGAAGCCGCTGAAGAACGCGCCCGTACCGATCTCGGCATGATCGGATCCGAAGAAACCTTCTACCAGGTAGTGCCGGCGTCTGACGCCATCTATTGAGCACTCCATTGCACGATATCCCTGAGTGGGCTTACGCGCATGGCGGAGGCCTGTTCCCAGCCACGATTCGTTCCGTGCCGTCTGATTTCATTGTTACGGAAAATTGCACGATCGAGTTCAGCGGCGAAGGTGAACACGACTACCTGTGGATCGAGAAGACGGGAAACAATACGCACTGGGTTGCGGAATGCCTCGCAAAGCATGCCGGTGTTCCTCTGCGCGATGTGGGTTATGCCGGCTTGAAAGATCGGAATGCCGTAACGCGGCAATGGTTCAGCGTGCGTCGTCTGGGTGGGGTTAGCTGGGACGCTTTTGCCGAAGAAGGCGTTGTGCTCCTGGAGCAGCAAAGGCATCGCCGCAAACTGCGCAGAGGTGCACACAAGGGAAATAATTTCAGGATCGCCTTGCGGTCCGATGAGATTGCTTCCCACGTTGACGAGCTTGATGCACGTCTGACTGTGATCGCCAAACAGGGCGTCCCGAACTACTTTGGCGAGCAGCGCTTTGGCCGCGGCGGCGGCAACATCGAGTTGTGCAAGGCCATGTTTGCCGGTCGCAGATTGTCGCGCGCCAAGCGCAGTATTGCTTTGTCGTCCGCGCGTTCGCTCATATTCAATACGATCCTCGACCAGCGGGTCAGGGACGGTTCCTGGAATACGATATTGCCCGGGGAACTGGCCAATCTTGATGGCTCAGCGAGCGTGTTCGCTGTCGACGCGGTGACGGATGAACTAATCGCGCGGTGCACTGCTTACGATATCCATCCGAGCGGCTCACTGTGGGGCGATGGTTCGCCATGCAGTAGCGGTGACGTGGCCGACCTGGAGAAAAACTCTGCCGCAGCACACGCTGAGATCGCCGCGGGGCTGGTCGCAGCGCGGCTGGATCCTGCGAGCCGGGCATTGCGATTGCTGGTATCCAAGCTGCAGTGGAGCGTCGAGGATGGCGTGTTATGGCTTGAGTTCGAGCTGGCGAAGGGCGGCTATGCGACGGCGGTGCTGCGGGAGATTGCGGCCTCCTACAGGCGCTCCAGCAGTACGTAGACAGCGCCCGTACCGCCATCAACCTGGCGGGCCGACACAAAGGCCAGCACGGCATCCCATTGCCGCAGCCAGCGATCGACGCCTCTTTTCAGCACTGGCCCGCGCTCGCCGGAACCGAGACCCTTGCCATGCACAACGCGGATGCAGAGTTTGTTGTTGCTGGCGCAGCGCTGTACGAATCTCTCGAGACGTGGTTTGGCCTCGGCCACCGTCATACCATGCAGGTCGATATCGGCCTGAATCGAGTAGCTGCCGCGGGTCAACATGCGCATCGTGGTGCGGCTGACAGAAGCTCGCTTGAAGCGCAGCACGTCGCCGCTGCTCTCCTCGAGATCATCGATATCGCTTTCGAGGCTCTCTGCCAGCACGGCTGCGTCATCCGCGCGCGAGAAGCGTGCTTTCGGTATTGGCTTCTTCGATACCTCGGCAACACGCTCCTTGGTCTTCAGGGGCTTGATTCCCGACATCAGGCGGCGGAACAAATTGTCATCGTCGTCGGTCAAGATTTGCTTCTCTTATCTGAGTTCAGGCTATGGTGTGGCGAGGACATTGAGTATAGTGAGCGCGTCCATGAAAATCCTTGTAAGCAATGATGATGGCTATCTGGCGACCGGAATCAATGTATTGGCTGACGCGTTGGCTGAAATCGCCGATATCGTCGTAGTTGCCCCAGACCGTAATCGTTCGGCAGCGAGCAATTCTTTGACGTTGAACGACCCATTGCGGGTTTCCAAAACTGCCGAAAATCGCTATCGCGTCAATGGCACGCCGTCTGACTGTGTGCATCTGGCATTGACCGGCTTTCTGGAGGAAGAGCCCGACATCGTGGTTTCAGGCATAAACCACGGCGCGAATCTGGGCGATGACGTCATTTACTCTGGTACTGTCGCCGCGGCGATGGAAGGCCGTTTCCTCGGCTTTCCGACTATCGCGGTGTCGCTTGTCGGTCACCATCTGACTTACTTCGACACTGCCGCAAGGGTTGCGGTGGACCTGGTTGAAAGATTGAGCAGACATACGCTGCCATCGGACTTCATCCTTAACGTGAATGTGCCAGACCGGCCGTATGCGGAGTTGACCGGCATGGTAATCGCCCGACTTGGATTCCGGCACAAGTCCGAACCGGTCGTGAAGTCTGAAGATCCGCATGGGCGGACCATATTCTGGGTCGGTCCGGCCGGGCCGGGGCAGGATGCGGGCGCTGGCACCGATTTTCATGCACTGGAGCGAGGCGCGGTCGCAATTACGCCGCTCAAGGTGGATCTGACCCGTCATGATGCCCTGTCGCAGCTTGAGGAGTGGTTGCAGAGTGATTGACGCCCGCACCGGGGTACAGGGTATCGGCATGACGTCGGCCCGGACAAGAGACCGGCTCGTGCAACGCCTCGTTGACCAGGGCATTCGCTCCCAGGAAGTGCTGGAGCAAATTCGCAACGTGCCGCGGCACCTGTTCGTCGATGAAGCGCTCGCCAGTCGCGCTTACGAAGATACGGCGTTGCCAATTGGCCTCGGGCAAACGATCAGTCAGCCGTTCGTGGTAGCAAGAATGACCGAGGCGCTGCTGGCCGATTTCAGCGGCGAAACGGTACTCGAAATTGGCACTGGTTGTGGTTATCAGACGGCTGTGCTGGCGCCGCTGGTGAAGAAAATATACACCGTCGAGCGCATACCCGAGCTGTTGCGCAAGACCAAACAGCGCCTGCGGCAACTCGATATTTATAACGTGCAGTTCAGGCCAGGCGATGGTTGGGAAGGGTGGCCAAAATACGGGCCGTACGACGGCATCATCGTGACAGCGGCAGCAACGGAATTGCCGCAAAAACTTCTGCAACAAGTCGCGCCTGGCGGGCGAATGGTAATTCCAGTCGGGCCATCCGGCGCTCAGGACCTGTTGCTCGTGACGCGCAGGAACGATCATTTCGAGCAAGTATCACTGGGGGCAGTCAGTTTCGTGCCGTTAGTGCAGGGATGAAGTTATTCGCTCCGCTCTATGAACGCGTGCTCCGGTGGTCGCGCCACCGCTACGCGGAGCGGTATCTCGGCGCGCTGAGTTTCGCGGAGTCATCATTTTTCCCGATTCCTGTCGACGTCATGCTCGCGCCGATGTGCCTTGCTGAACGCAGGAAGGCCTGGCGCTATGCCACGATTGCGACAGTGTTTTCCGTGCTGGGTGGTGTCGCTGGATACGCCATCGGCGTGGTTGCTTTCGAGATGATTGAGTCGTGGCTGCGCGAGTCGCACTACTGGTCCGCCTACGAGACCAGCCGGCAATGGTTCGATCGGTACGGTGTGTGGGCTATCTTCGTCGCCGGATTTTCGCCTATACCGTACAAAGTGTTCACTATTGCGGCAGGGGTCGCGGCGCTCAACTTGCCGTTGTTCTTTGTCGCATCGGTTGTTGGTCGTGGGGCGCGGTTTTTTCTTGTCGCAGGCCTGATCGTATGGGGTGGCGATCGGCTGGAGTCGACGCTGCAGAAACATGTCGAAAGGCTGGGCTGGGCCGTCGTCGTTCTGGTCGTCGCGATCATCGCCTGGTTCATGGTCCGTGGCTGATGAGGAAGCATTGTCTCGCTCTTCTTTGTGTGGCTTTAACGATCAGTGGTTGTGGATCGGGATCGAGTTGGGACACGCAGCCAGATGAGCACTTTGTACGCCGGGGTGAAACTCTATTCTCGATTGCCTGGCGCTATGGCAAGGACCCGGCCGACGTAGCTCGCTGGAATCGACTCGGAGACGGCTCCCTGATCCATCCGGGGCAAATCATCCGCCTGACGCCGCCGAGCGGCAGTGCGGCACGGTCAGGTTCGTCCTCAAGGCGGCCATCGAAGCCATTGCCAAAGGTCCCGACGCAGCCGGCACCGCCGTGGGCCTGGCCGACAGCCGGCAAAATCAACGTACAATTTGGCGGGAAACCGGGCACCGGCACCGGTATTTTGATCAATGGCAAACAGGGCCAAGCCGTTAACGCTGCGGCATCCGGCACGGTGGTCTATGCAGGCAGTGGACTGATTGGCTACGGTCAGCTTATTATTCTCAAACATAACGACACCTACCTCAGTGCCTACGGGTACAACGCGTCGCTGCTGGTAAAAGAAGGCGAAGCCATTAAGAAAGGCCAGCGCATAGCGACCATGGGGGAGGGGCCGGAACGCAAGGCGCGACTGCATTTCGAAATCAGACGCAACGGCAAGCCGGTTAACCCGCGACAGTATTTGCCTGCGAGATAACCTGACCTACGTCTGACCCGGGTCATCGCTCCTTGCGACACAGGGGGGAACTGTGCGGCAGGGTCAAAACGGCAAAACTGCGTCAAAGTCACTCGATGCGACGCGGATCTATCTCAGCGAGATTGGTATCTCGCCACTCCTTACTGCGGATGAAGAAAAATTCTACTCACGGCGCGCGCAACGCGGCGACGAGTCTGCTCGTCATCGCATGATCGAAAGCAATCTACGACTGGTCGTCAAGATAGCTCGCCGCTACCTCAATCGGGGGCTGCCCCTACTGGATCTGATTGAGGAGGGCAATCTGGGTCTGATCCACGCCGTTGAAAAATTCGACCCGGAGCGCGGTTTTCGTTTTTCGACGTATTCGACCTGGTGGATCCGGCAGACGATTGAACGAGCAATCATGAATCAGTCGGGCACCGTACGGCTGCCGATTCACATCATCAAGGACATCAATTCCTGTCTGCGTGCGGCCCGATCTATTCGTCAGGCGCAGGACAGTGAACCGACAGCCACAGACATTGCTGAATATCTCGGCCGGGAGGTCGCGGTTGTCGAAAGGCTGCTATCCCTGCACAACCGAGTGACCATTCGCGCGGGAAAAACGGACGATGACAACGGACCAGTAGATAGACTTGAAGCCCGGCGCGACCGCGAGCCGTCACGCTGTGCGCAAAAAGATGTTGTCAATAAGATAGTCGAGCATTGGGTTAACGAATTGGATGACAAGCAACGTGCGGTGGTTGAACAACGCTTTGGATTGCACGGTTATCGTCGTGCCACGCTCGAACAAATTGGCACCGAGATTGGCGTGACCCGGGAACGCGTGCGCCAGATCCAGCTCGATGCACTCAAGAATCTGCGCGCCATGATGGAAAGCCATGGTATTTCAGGTGATGTCATTCTGGATTAGCGGTATGCACCGCTAAATAGACGTGTTCAGGAAGTCGTGTATTGGGGACGTATCGAGACAACTCCATCGTTTGCCCGTTGGCGGAATGTTATATCCTGTTTCATCGTTAATGGGAGCAGCAATGAGCAGTAATCAAACAATGTTCCGTTCGGCACTAATCCTGGCAATATTGGCCTTGTTGGCCGTGTCATGTAGTAGCGAAGAACCAGCATCAACTGCCGCTGCAATAACATCAGAGTCGGAGCTGACGCCGCACCAGCAGCTGGCTAAAGAAATTTTTCGCGAACTGGTCGAGATTGACACGACTCAGGCTACCGGCAACACAACGATTGCAGCCGAAGCCATGGCTGCACGTCTGCTTGCAGCAGGCTTTGCGGCCGACGATGTGCAAGTAATCGGACCGACCGATAACAGAGGTAATCTGGTAGCGCGCTATCGGGGCCGGGACACAGGTCGTCGACCGCTACTGTTGCTTGCTCACCTCGACGTGGTCGACGCAAATCCTTCGGACTGGACGCTTGATCCGTTTACTTTTACGGAGCAGGACGGCTTTTACTACGGCCGAGGCACCATCGATGACAAACACGAGGCGGCGATTCATACCGCAAACCTGATTCGCCTGAAGCGTGAGGGGTTTCAGCCGGACCGGGATATCATCCTGGCTCTGACCGCGGACGAAGAATCTGGCACGCAAAACGGCGTTTTATGGCTATTGGCGAATCATCGTGACCTGATAGATGCAGAGTATGCGTTGAACGAAGCAGGTCGAGGTACGCTCAGGGATGGCGAACACATTGCCAATGTTGTACAGGCCAGCGAAAAGGTTTACCAAAGTTATACGCTCGTCGTAACGAATCCGGGCGGGCACAGTTCAAGGCCTCTAAAAGAAAATGCAATCTACAGATTAGCCGATGCGTTGATTCGCATCCGTGCCTACGATTTTCCGATTACGCTAAACGAAATAACGCAGAGATATTTCGAGAGGTCCGCAGAATTGGAAGAGGGCGAACTCGCTGCCGCCATGCGAGGCGTGTTGCTATCTCCACCGAACCCTGCCGCCGTTGCGTATCTGTCCGGGACACCGTTTTATAACGGGCGATTGCGTAGCACCTGCGTAGCGACGGAATTACAGGCAGGACATGCGGAAAACGCCTTGCCGCAACACGCGCAGGCCACTGTCAATTGCCGCGTGTTGCCTGGCGAGTCCGTTGACGCCGTGCAACAAACGCTTGCGACGGTAATCGGCGATCGGGAGGTAACGATTACACCGATCGATCCCGCTGTGCTGTCTCCTCCGTCGCCGCTAACAGCCGAAATGATGGGTGCCATCGAGGGTGTTACCGAGCAGATGTGGCCGGGCGTGCCGGTGATACCGATTATGAGTTTGGGAGCGACTGATGGGCTGTACCTGCGCAATGCCGGCATACCGGTATACGGTACGTCCGGCGTTTTCGTGGACATCAACGGGTTTCGCGCGCACGGTCAGAACGAGCGCATTCTCGTCAGCTCGTTCTTCGAAGGCCAGGAATTCCTTTACAGGCTCACGAGCAAGCTGTCGCGATCGGATGTGAAGTAGGGTGAGGTCTCCACAGGACGCCGCCCAAGCACTCAACTACTAGCGGACATCATGGACATCCGAAGAGGAGAGAGTCGTGCAGATATACTACCTCGAGATCGTAACCAGGGAAGTCGATGCGGTGTGCGCAGCGTACGCCGCGGCAAACGGGGTGCAGTTCGGCAAACCTGATGCCGGGCTCGGAAACGCACGGACGGCCACCTTGACCGGCGACGGGCTGGTTGGGGTACGAGCGCCAATGCACGAGGCAGAGGAGCAGGTGGTTCGGCCGTACTGGCTTGTGGACGACATCGAAGCGGCCGTCGCCGCGGCGGTGGAGGCTGGCGGCGAAGTCGCCCACCCACCGATGGAAATCCCCGGTCATGGTACGTTCGCCATCTACATCCAGGGGGGCGTCAACCACGGTCTTTGGCAGCTATAGGCGCGTCCCGGCCCGTGAAGCCGAAAGCATTTTCGCGAGATAATGGTTTTCCGACAAAGTGTTGCGTTGACCGTTTGAAATCGCAACCCAAAGCGAACATCAGTCCCCATGTCAGGTACACGACTGTGCAATGGGCTGGTTAGTGTCTGGCATAGCGGTTTCTACCTATAGAGAACTGCGCACTCTAGGCTACGTTCTTATCGAGCGATTCATTTTGACCATCGCAGATTTGGCTATGGGGAACAATCATGAACGAACATCCTAACGCAGAGTTACATCGCAAGGCCCACGAGGCTTTTTCAAGACGCGATATGGACGAGATGACCGAGATGATCGCCGAAGACACAGACTGGCACAGCCCTGGCAAGAGCCTGATTTCTGGTGACTTCCATGGCCGCGAGGCGGTTTTCGGGGAGTTTTTCGCTAAGATGGACGAGTTGAGCGGCGGAACGGCCAAATTCGTAGAACACCAGGAATACTTCGGGAATGACGAGCGTTCGGTAGCGCTCTTTCGATTTGCTGCTACTCGCGGTGACAAAACTGAGGAGGTCACGGTGTGCGAGGTCATACGCTGGCGAGAAGGCCTGGCCGTGGAGGAATGGAGCTACTGTGACGATCAATACCGGTGGGACGCGTTTTGGTCCTAGAACAGGTCGCAGTGCAACTGACTGCTGCAGACCCCAAATAATTGTCCTGACAACGTCGCACGGTGAGAAACGGTGTGCGAATAAGATGAAAACATTTAGCTACTTCGCGGCGACAGTCGCCCTCACGTTAGCATTTCCCGCGCAGGCGCAACGCGCTTTCGACAACAACATCCTCGCAGATACTTTTGGTTTTGACGAAAACACTGAGCACGTCATCCCTTTCGATGAGCTGCATCAAGGATGTGCTGACCGCGACTGCTTCAACTCGATAGACAGCCCGAATTTCGTGCCGGCTGCTGACGCGGATCACGTCGGTGACGAAGATGTCGTCATTGCAATATCCTGGCAAGGAGAGTTCCGTGCCTATCCGGCCCGGATTCTCGACCACCACGAAATCGTCAACGACACAATAGCCGGTACGCCGATTGCGATCACGTGGTGCCCGCTGTGCGGCTCGGCTGTCGGCATTCATCGTGAATTCGGCGGCCGGGTCACCGAATTTGGCGTTTCCGGCCTGCTCTACGAGAGTAACCAGGTTCTTTACGACCGTGCCACCGAGAGCCTATGGGATCAGATTGGGATGACCGCCATCGTCGGGCCGATGACGGGCGAAAAACTCAGGCTCGTTCCAGTAACGATGACGCGCTGGTCCCGCTGGCGCAAAAGACACCCCGAAACCGTCGTTTTATCCACTGACACCGGCTTCGAAGAAGATTACTCAAAGGATCGCTACACTAGTTATCGGAACTCCACGCGCCTGATGTTTCCGGTCAGCCAGGAAGACGAGCGCTTACATCCAAAGACCGTCGTTTACGGCTTTCAGTTGGAGGCAGGCACCGTCGCGTTCAGCGAGTCGCTACTCATTGAGCAAGGTACGAGCCGGTACCAGGTTCTCGGCGATGAGTTTGTCGTCGACTACCACGATGACGGTTCGGTTGTGCTGACAGAGGGAAATGGCGATACACATTCGCCGATTCGGCTTTTCTGGTTCGCCTGGTACACGTTTTACCCAGAAACCAAACTAGTGCGATAGGCATTCGTACGGCGGCGATGCTCAACACGCTTCATCGTGGCTAGCGATAAGTTCCGCAAGACGATCCGGTTGCACAAGTATTACGGCATGGCCGGAGTCGTTGAGCAGCTGAAGCTCCGAGCCCGATATCGCATTCTTTAGGACTTCCGCGCCCTTTGCTGGAACAATTTCATCGTCAGCGCCATGTATTATCAGCGTGCATGCCGTCGTCGCCTCAGGTTGGTATCTGTCGAACTCCTGATAGCGCTCTGTTCTCTCTCTGATCATCGTTTCGGGTACCCCGGGCATTGCAAGCGCAGCGAAGAACTGTTTTAGAACAGCCTCGTCGCTGCGAGCCGGGTAAAACATTGCGTCGATATTTGGTTTACCCATTCGCAGCGCAATAAATTCGGTACCCAACATCCAGCGCATCATTGGTACAGAGTAAAATAGCCGAGCGAGACCCTCAGGGGGAGCTATTCGCTCCGAGTTGTCGCCGACGCTGGCAATCAATGCGAGTCTGTCGAATGCGCCCGGATCCAAACGAGCAGCTTCGAGCGCAACACCACCACCATAGGAGTAGCCAACGATCAGTGGATCATCCAGCTCCAACGCCGCAATCAAAAGCAGCAGTTCCCGGGCGTTCGCCGTAGGGTTCGCCGGGACCTCCGATGATCGTCGACTTGAATGTCCATAGCCGATCCTGTCGTAGGCAATCGTGGCATAGCCGAGTCGCTGCAATGCGCGAGCCAATGGCAACATCATCCGCCCGGTTCCAGGTCGTCCGTGAATCAGGACAACGGGCTCGCCTGAGCCCGCGCGATAGACATTTACATGATTCCCGTTAGCCAGACTTACGCGCTGCCCAGGCTCCGGAGCCATCGAACGATAGTCGGCCAGGCCTAACCAGGGACCAATGAACGGAACAACAATGACAACAATCAGGAATATCCCAAGAACTTTCAGGACTCGCTTGAACATATGATCGCCTTGCCTTCCCGCTCGTTGGCCAATACTGGACGCGTGACCAATTAATAGCCATCCTGTTACACCATGGATTGTGACCTGCAATGTGATTTTGCCGGCAACTACGAGCTGTCATACCTGCCAGCCGTAAAGGCGCTGGAGCGTGACGTACTTGGCTGCGACTATGGCGGCACCAGCTGGACGACGCTCGATCAGGCATCGACTATTGCGTCAGCCCTCGCTCTCAGTTCGAGTTCAAGTTTGCTCGAAGTTGGCTGTGGTTCGGGCTGGCCGGGGCTTTATCTGAGTAGCGAAACAGGATGCGACGCTACGTTACTGGATATGCCACTCATCGCGCTGCAGCAGGCTGCAGAGCGGGTCACCGAAGACGATATCGTCGAGCAGGTCAGGCTCGTCAATGGCAGCGGCACTGCATTGCCTTTTGCCGCTGATTCATTCGACTGCATCAGCCACTCTGATGTGTTGTGCTGTTTGCCCGAGAAGCTGGAGATGTTGCAGGAATGCCGTCGCGTCGTGCGGGCGGGTGGCCGGATGCACTTCCTGGTGATCCAGCCAGCGGATGGTCTTTCGCCGGCCGATCATCAACGGGCGGTTGAAACAGGACCACCCTTTGTCGATGCGCCGGAAGGATATGACTTTCTCTTGCAGGAGTCTGGCTGGCGCGTCGTGGACCGTGCCGATGTCAGTGTGGAGTATGGCGACAGCCTGGAAAAACTCGTT
>Ga0255048_10001994_pt1 | contig 13457 bp, 17 predicted proteins | sample JV7_2_2_MG_FD_183619 | JGI IMG/M metagenome (GOLD analysis project Ga0255048, IMG submission 183619) | Seawater microbial communities from Jervis Inlet, British Columbia, Canada - JV7_2_2 | ecosystem: Environmental > Aquatic > Marine > Inlet | place: Canada: British Columbia | collected 2016-10-06
CAGCATACGTGAGAAGGCGATGGCTGAGGGCGCGGATGTCCAGGCGATCATTGCCCCGGTGGTCAAGCTGTCCTGGTGGCAGCGTGCGTACATGTACATACGTGGGAAACTGAAGAAGGAGGAAGACGATGGCTGACTACTCAAGAACACATCTGGTGACCAAGCTGATCTGCACTCAGTGTGGCGGGTTGCTTACCATGGGCGTCAAGGTGGAGAAGCACGACCGGCTGAATAACTGCAGCAGAGGTGAGCCCACTGGTGCGGATGGCCACTGGAACTACATCCCGGTCCACCCCTGTGAGCGGTGCCTGAAGCCGGTGAAGCAGATGAGCCAAGCACTGAGGACGCTGAGCAAGTTGGCGGAGGAGGACACAGGCGATGCCTAAGCTGAAGAAACGACCTCACCTGGACCGCGTGAAGAAGGTGCTGAAGGAGTTGGATAGGGCGGCTTCGCAGGACCATGAAGATGCTTGCGGCACCGATAGAGGGGCGCTGGTGGATCGACTCACGCTGGGCAGGGGGCGGGGCCTGCGCCACGCCGCAGTGCTGCTGCGGGCCGCGTTCAGCGATGAACTGGCTGCTGAGTGTGAGCCCCCGGCCAGCGCGTACCGTGGCTCACTGAGGCATCCCACGACTGACAAACTGCGGGCCGACGAGGCGGCGTTCCGGCGGATCATGGACAGGCTGGAACGCCCGGTCAGGACCGTGGCACCCAGTGTGGAGCCCAACCCCACCAGGGGCAACAATGGTGAACTGGGACGGCTGCAAGAGTTGCACCACAGCCTCGTCAGGATGCGCCGGTCGTTCGAGGCCCAAGACGGGCTGCTGGAAGCCATAGGCGTGTCCTCTGCGGGCATGGCTGTGGACGAACTCATTCGGGGGGTGAAGATCCTCTACGGTGACCCGGACCTCCCTGACACTGGGCCGAGCATCGCGGAGGAGTTGGGCTACGTCAAGCCCGAGCCGCCCGCCACCAGGGAGTGCGACCACTGCAGGTGCTTCAGCCAGAGCGCGAGGCCGTACCCCGGCTGGGGCGTGCTGTGCTGGAACTGTTGGGAGCAGGGCAATGACTGACAACGAGAAGATCAGAAGGATGATGTGGAGCACCGTGTTCGCAGCCTGCATGACTGACAATGACTGCACAATGAAGGACGCTGAGGAGATAGCGGACGAGGCACTCAAGCGATACGACACCACCTTCGCTGAGGACGACGAGGTGTACGAAGATGGCTAAGTCAACGCGCAGCCACACCCAGCATACGCTCAAGCTGTACCGCGACCAGGGCATGAGATGTCAGGTCGTGGAGCAGTGGATCGCCTGGAGCGGGACGAGGCGCGACCTGTTCGGCTGCATAGACTTTGTGGCCCTGGACCCTGGTGGTCGAGGCATAGTGGGTGTACAGTGTTTCGGGCAGGCGTTCGCTGAGCATCTCCACAAGGTGCAGGGTGAGTGCCTGGACGCGCTGCTGGACTGGCTGCGCTGTGGTGCGCGGTTCGACCTCGTCGGGTGGCGTAAGTTGAAGGTCAAGCGGGGCGGCAAGGCAGTGCGCTGGACGCCCAGGATACAGGAGATAACACTGGCACAGGCAGAAGCCTGGAAGGAGTTGAGTTGATGAAGATGCATGGAGCGACCAAACACTCGAAGCTGTACCAGGGAGTCTACTGGGGTGCGTTTGAGTACAACCCCGAGACAGACGCGCCGGTGGTCCATCGGCGCAACCGCTTCGCTGAGGAGATGCGCCTGAGCAGAGCGCTCAACAACCGGCGCACCATCATCTTGTCGGAGACGCTGCGTAAGAAGCTGAGAGCAGATCACGTCGAGGTGTACCTGACCGAGTGCGGAAAGCTGGTCGTGCTGTCCAGTCCCTACGAAGACGTGGGCGGCAGGCACGACGACTGGGGCTTCCAAAAGGTGGACCCTCTGTACTGCGCCATGGTCACGACCTACGTGCAGATGTTCGACGGTGTCAAGGAGTTGGACGCCTGGGTGAAGGAACTCTCGAAGTGGACGTTCGTAACAGAAGGAGACACACAGACATGAGTAACCAGAACACCGTAGCATTCACCGATCAGGACACCCGCGACAGCTGGCCGGACGAGGAGCGTCCCTGCCTGGTTGACACCCGCCGCACCGGCCCCAAGCGCTGGGTGGTAGCAGTGTACCGCCAGGGCGACTGGATCGAGCCGGGCACCACGCGGGTCTTGAGCAAGGCGAAGCAGGCGCACCGCTGGGGCTACGTCCCAAGGGCGATGTAACACTCTCCTGCGGCGAACGCTGCAGGACACCGTGGACCGGGGGTTCATCCACCATGGCGTGGTGCCCGCGCAACCGGACCACGGTGAGGCTGGCCCATCCTTCCCTCGGGGATGGGCTGGCCTTCTTTCTTCCTGCCTATTGACACGGGCCACTTGACGAGCCATGGTATTACTCTTCCCGGCGGCGGCTGGCCCCTCCCTACCTGAAACTCCCACACCTACAGCCGCCGCCCCTTCCTCTCCTCACCGCCGTTAGATATCTATACTGCGCATTATATAATTCTAATCTGTCCCTTGACTTCCTGCCTGCGCGAACGTACTCTTACGCTATGAAAGCAAACTACAACATAGAGTACGACAAAGACAAGCGAGGAAAGCACAGGTGGAGAATTGTCGAGAAGCACACGAAGCTGATCGTAAATGCGTCCTCCCAAGGTTTCGCATCAAAAGCCGGGGCAAAAGAGAACGCAGCAGACACCTCGCGTGCCTTGCAAGCCTGCCTCTGATCGTTCTGCTGCTGGTTGGGTGTAAGACGGTGAAGGATGCTCCTCCCAACGGGGCAGACCTGAGCGCGTCAATCAAAGGTGGCGCTGCCGACCTGGGCAGTGCTGCCACGGTGATCCGCTCTGCCGACCGGGGCATCCTGTCCACCACCAAGAGCATCCTGTCCAAGGCTCCCACCCTCCTGCCTGAAGCGACTGACATCCAGGCCAACGTGCAGACCATCGAGGGGCAGGTGGATGTCATCGATCAAGTGTCCGCCGGGCTGGATACAGCGCGTGGTGACATCGATGTACTGCGCAGCGCCCTGGTGCAGAAGGACAAGAAGATCGCTGACCTGCAGGGCTCACTCAAGGCCAGCATCCAGCGCACCATGATGTACCTCCTGCTGGCCGGGTTTGCCATGGTCGCGGTCTGTGCCCTGATGATATACTCAGGCAAGCCCAATGGGTTGATGTGGGGTGCAGCGGGTGTGGTGGTGATCGTGCTGTCGCTGACCATCAGCTTCTACGCTGCCAAGCTGGCCCTGGTGGGAGGACTCGCACTGCTGGTCGTCCTGGCCGTTGTGGCGTACAAGATATACGAGAGCGCTCAGGAGCGTCAAGCCCGCCAGGAAGTGGTGAAGACCGTGGAGCACCTGAAGCGCCACGTACCCACTGAGCAGAGCGATGGGGAGTTTGGGGGTGAGGTAGACGATGGTATCGTCGGCACCCTGCAGTCACCAGCCACCAAGGCGATCATCGCGGCTGACCGTGCCGCCTTGGGGCTCAAGAGAGCAACTACATAAAGGGCACATATGTCACAGCTGGAAGAACTTAAGGACTCGATTGACAACCAGACCAAGGTGGTCGGCAGGCTGGAGAAGGCGCTCACAGGCGATCCGCTGGACCCCGACGCGACACCTGGGTTGGTGCAGGAGGTACGCAACCTGAAGAACAGCTTTAAGCACTGCCCCGGCAGGTGGAACTACAAGTGGCAGTGGGGTGCCCTGGCGATCCTGGCTCTGGCCATCATCAGCACCGTCATCTACCTCTTTACCGGACAGGTGGTCATCCCTTGAGCATGCTTCTCACAGTCAAGATGCAGATGCCCGGCGAGAGCGCTGAGCGGTCGTACGAGATCTCCGAGGAGAGCCTCAAGACCGTGGTGGCCTGGGCCGGTAGTGCTGTGGAGACGGCCCGGCTGCTGGGGTGTAAGCGTGAGAAGCTGCAGCAGCAGTTGCAGAGATACCCGTGCATGAAGGAGATGATTGCCAACCGATACCTGCTGAAGGCTGAGCGGGCACTGCAGGGGATGGAGGGTGCCATCGTGGAGCGCGACGACCTGATGCGGTTCTGGACGCGCACGATGTACGATCCCTCGAACAACACCACCACGCAGCTGTCGGCCAGCGTCAATCTGGCCAAGGCACTGGGTATGTTCATCGAGCGCAGAGAGGTGGTGACAGAGGACGTGACAGGCGTACACAAGTCAGTGACTGAACGCCTGGACGAACTGCAGGAGCGCAAGCAAGAGATCGCGATGTACGGAGAGTGGACGAACTGATGGAAAACCCTTACGGACAGCTTGACCGGCACGACCGGGTGATGGTGTACGAGGCGGTGATGCGTGACAATGATCGCGACACCATGCGTCTCCTGTGCCAGACTGACCTGTTCTTCCTGCTGACGGTGGCGTTCCGCCGCAAGGACGTGGACCGGCCATGGCTGTTCGAGCGCTGCGTCGAGGTGGAGAAAGACCCAGACGGCTACCTGGACCTGTGGGCGCGTGAGCACTACAAGTCCACCATCATCACCTACGCCAAGACCATCCAGGACATCCTGTGTGACCCCACGCTGACCGTGGGCATCTTCAGCTGCACGCGGCCCCTGGCGAAGGACTTCCTGGGCCAGATCAAGACTGAACTGGAGGAGAACGAGTTCCTCAAGGATCTGTTCCCTGACGTACTGTACGCGAACCCGCAGAGAGACGCGCCGAGTTGGTCGCTGGACAATGGCATCATCGTGAAGCGCCGGACCAACAGCCGCGAGGCAACCGTAGAGGCGTGGGGTATGGTGGAGGGTCTGCCGGTTGGCAAGCACTTCCGGCTGGTGGTCTACGATGACGTGATATCCGAGAGGCACGTCACCACGCCGGACATGCTTGAGAAGGTGCGTACACAGTGGGAGTTGAGCCTGAACCTGGGTGCTCAGGGCGGGACGGTGCGCTACGTTGGGACGCGCTACCACTTCAACGACACCTACAGGACCATCATCGAGCGTGGCGCTGCGGTGCTGCGGCTGCACCCTGCCACCCATGACGGGACGGTGGGTGGTGAGCCTGTCCTCCTCAGCCAGGAGCAGCTGGACAAGAAGCACAAAGAGCAGGGTTCGTACATCTACGCCTGCCAGATGTTGCTCAACCCGGTGGCGGACAGCAGCCAGGGGTTCCACGAAGACTGGCTGCGCTGGTACGAGACAGCGTCCCGCGATCCAGACAGAGCGTGGAACGTGTACGTGCTGTGCGATCCGGCCAACGAGAAGAAGAAGGACAACGACTACACGGTGATCACGGTGGTGGCGCTGGCCCCGGACGGGAACTACTACCTGATCGACGCGATACGCGACCGGCTGAACCTGACCGAGCGTACCAACGCCATCTTTAGGATGCATGAGAAGTACCACCCGGTGGCCGTGGGGTATGAGCACTACGGCATCCAGGCGGACATCCAGCACATCCAGTACGTGCAGGAGCAGCGTAACTACCGCTTTCCCATCACCCCCGTGGGTGGTCAGGTGCCCAAGGAAGACCGCATTCGCCGCTTGGTCCCGGTGTTCGAGTTCGGGCGCTTCTGGTTCCCCAGGCGGCTCTTGTTCACCACAGTGGGCGGCAAGGCTGTGGACTGGGTGAGGGAGTTTGTGAAAGACGAGTTCACCGCCTTCCCCGTGGCGGTCCACGATGACATGCTGGACTGCCTGTCGAGGATCGTGGACCCGCTGATGGGCGCGAAGTTCCCGGTGATCCACACTGAACAGCGCAGAAGCAGCAAGGCCCGCGTGGCCGATAGCGAATTCAACCCCTACGCAGCGTAGGAAGGAGAACAAGATGGGTGGAGTAGCAGCAGCCCTTTGGACGGGAGTGAAATTGGCCGCGCCCGTGTTGTTGAAAGGCGCAGCATCTGCAGCAGTTGGCGGTGCCGTAGCCAAGAACCAGGCAAGAGGCTCGTCGGGTCCAGCACCTGCTGCCCCTACGCAGGATCTGCAGGAGCCGGACACTTCCCGGCGTAGAGCGCAGCGGCAGCGGGCTGCTCTGGCCAGCCAGGGCAGCGGGACCAGCGGGCTCTCGACCACGACGACCACAGGCAAGAAAACACTTCTGGGACAATAGGTTATGGCTGTACCAACGACAAGCAGACAGTACTACGCGCTTCGGTTGAACAAGATGAAGAGCGATTTCCAGTCGTGGCGTAACCACCTTGAAGAGATCAAAGACTACCTCATGCCCTGGAACGGGCGAGGGCTCACCAGCGACTCGGCGGCAGAGGTCAACGATGGGGACAAGAAGCAGTCCAACATCTTCGACCATGTGCCCCAGTCCGCGTTGAGCGTATTGGCGGGCGGGATGCAGAGCGGGTTGACTTCTCCTGCCCGTCCCTGGTTCCGCCTCGCCACCCCTGACCCCGACCTGAACGACTTCCCGCCGGTCAAGGAGTGGTTGCATTCCACAGAGGAGAGGATGCGTACAGTGTTCGGGCGCAGCAACTTCTACGACATGACGCACATGATGTACTTCGAGTTGGGTGGGTTCGGCACAGCCTGCGCCAGCCTGGAGTTCGACTTTGAGACAGTGATCCGCGCCAGGACGTTCACAGCCGGGCAGTACTACCTGGAGATGAACCAGCGCCGACAGGTAGACACCATGGCTCGGGTGATCTACATGACCGCCAAGCAGATGGTGGAGAAGTTCGGCAAGGAGAACGTCAGCCAGTCAGTGCGCAAGGCCGTTGAGGACGCGACCCCGGCGCAGCGCTTCAAGGTGGTGCAGTTCATCGAGCCCAACGATGATGACTTCGCACCAGCGGGGAACCTGCAGTTCAGCAAGGCGTACCGCAGCGTGTACTACGAGCCGGACGAGCCCGAGGGCGAGAACAAGTTCCTGGGCGTGGGCGGCTTCGATGAGTTCCCCATCCTGGCCCCACGGTGGAACGTCACGGCAGAAGACGTGTATGGCCATTCGCTGGGCATGGATCTCCTGCCCGACATCAAAGGTCTGTACGCGATGATGAAGCAGTACCTGCAGGCGCTGCACAAGATCGTCAACCCCACACTGGTGGCACCAGATGGGATGAAGGACGAGCATATCTCCACGGTGCCGGGTGGCTTGAACTTCGAGCCGTCCGCTGGCCAGGGTCAGGGACTGCGGCCTGTGTACGAGGTGAACCTGCGCCTCGCTGAGTTGATGCAGATGATCCAGGAAGCCCGCAGCGGTATCCGCACAGGCTTCTTCAACGACCTGTTCCTGATGCTCTCACAGATGGACCGTTCCCAGATGACTGCCACCGAGGTAGCCGAACGGCATGAGGAGAAGATCATCATGCTGGGGCCGGTGCTGGAGAAGCTACACAGCGAGTTGCTGGACCCCGCCATCGACCGGACGTTCGGCATCATGCTGCGCAATGGTCTGCTGGAAGAGCCACCCGAGGAGTTGGCCGGTGCTGAGTTGAAGGTGGAGTACATCTCCATCCTGGCGCAGGCGCAGAAGATGGTGGGCACCGCAGGGCTGGAGCAGGCGCTGGGGTTCGCAGGGAACCTGGCTGGGGTCCACCCCGAGATCCTGGACAAGATCGATTTCGACAAGACCATCGAGCACTACTTTGACTTCGTAGGCGTGCCCCCGGACATGCTGCGTGAGCAGGATGAAGTGGACGCGGTACGTCAGGCCAGGGCGCAGATGCAGCAGGCGCAGCAGATGGCTGAGACGGTGGAGACGGGTGCGAACTCAGCCAAGCTGCTGAGCGAGGCGGACACGCAGGGGCCGAACGCCCTGAACGCCCTGATGGGCGGGATAGCGGGAGGACCAGTTGGATAACGGATTTGACCCATATGGATCTGACCCTGAGACGATCCGCAAAGAGGCGTTGAAGGCGGTAAAGATTGACCGTACGCAGCTGATGGCGGATCTCAATGAAGTACTTCAGAGCGCTGCAGGGCGCAGGGTGCTTTGGAACATCGTGGCCCGGTGCGGGATCTTCCAGTGCGCGTTCACTGGGAACTCCAGCGGGTACTTCCTGGAAGGCCGTCAGGAAGTTGGCAAGTGGCTATTTACGGCAGTGCAGTCGGCTAATCTTGCACTGTGGCGGAAGGCTGAAGACGAGCATTTGAAGAAGGAGAAAACCAATGGCTGAAGAAGCAACAGCGCAGGGTGACACCACAGCTGAAGCGGACGCAGGTTCGACTCTGCTTGAAGAGTCCACGTCCGAGTCAACTGAAGAAACCCAGGAGACTGGGGAGAAGCAGGAAACCACCGCTACTGAGGAGACGAAGACTCTCCTGGGCGAGGGCGACGAGGAGGGCTCCAAGGAAGAGACGAAAGAGAAGGGCGAGGCTGCACCGGAAAGCTACGCGGACTTTGTTGTACCGGAAGGGACGACAGTGGACGAGAAGCTGGTGGAGCATATGAGCCCGGTAATGCGTGATGCGGGCCTTTCGCAGGAAGGTGCCCAGAAGTTGGTGGACGGCTGGGGCGTGTACGTCCAGCAGGTCACCGCTGCTCACGAACAGGAGTTGGCGCAGAAGAAGGCAGAGATGCGTAAGGAGATCCAGGCCGTTCCCAATTTCAAGGAAACGGTGCTGTCCCCCGCAAAACATGCCCTGGCTGTGTTGGCTTCGCCCGCCGACCAGACCCGAATCATCAGCCAGTACGGTGATGATCCGGCGGTCCTGAGACTGCTGGCACGGGTAGGTGAGAAGTTGAGAGAGGACAAGATCCCAGAAGGCCCAGTCGGCAAGGTGGCCCCTGTTGATCCTACGAGTGTCCTCGCGAATGCGTTTGAAGGAAGTATGAAAAACCTGAAGTAGAGAGGTATTGACATGGCCATCGTTGGCAATAATAACCTGACGCTGCTTGATCTGTCTCGTCGCATGGAAGACAAGAAGATCGCTGCCATCATCGAACTCCTGAGTAACGAGAATGAGATTCTCCAGGATCTGGTGATGGTGCAGTGCAACAACGGGACGGGTCACAAGACGACCGTCCGCACCGGGTTGCCCGCAGGCACCTGGCGTAAGCTGAACTATGGTGTGGCGAAAGACAAGAGCCAGACCAAGCAGGTCGAAGACTCCACTGGTATGCTTGAGGCATACAGCGAGGTGGACAAGGATCTGGTGAAGTTGTCGCAGAACCCGGCCCGAGCCCGTGCTACGGAAGACGAGGCGTTCATCGAGTCGTTTAACCAGACGATGGCGACCACGCTCATCTACGGTGACACCGACACAGACCCGGAGAAGTTCATGGGGTTGACCCCCCGGTATGACACTCCGGCCACGGCCAAGACGGCCTCTGGGTACAACATGATCGACGGCGGCGGCACAAGTTCTGGCCCCTACGACAATACGAGCCTGTGGCTCATTGTCTGGGGTGAGCGCACTGTCCATGGTCTGTATCCGGCGGGCTTGAACGCCGGCCTGGAGGTCACTGACCTGGGCGAGGAAACGCTGACAGATGCCGCTGGTGGGTACTACCAGGGATATCGGACGCACTACAAGTGGAACCTGGGTTTCACGGTGAGGGATTGGCGCTACGCTGTGCGGATCTGTAACCTCGACGTTTCGGCGCTGGTGGCGGCAGTGAGTGCGGCGGATCTGACGCGCATGATGATCCAGGCTGAGGAGCGTGTCCAGAGCCTGACCAGTGGGCGTGCGGCGTGGTACTGTAACCGTACGGTGCGGACGTACTTGCGGACGCAGATCCTCGAAAAGGCGAATGTGAACCTCACGTTCGAGAATGTCGGCGGCAAGCCGGTGATGATGCACGACGGTATTCCGGTTCGCCGCGTTGAGGCGATCCTGAACACTGAAGAGACAGTCGCTGGCACGTTCGCGTCCGTATAACCGCAACCTCAAAAGGAGACATACAAAAATGATCTTCGACTATGAGAACATGTTCGCAGAAGACCTGGCGAACACCACGGTCGCGGCCCACGTTGCGACCAATACCATCAACATGGAAGTGGCGGGTGACGCCATTGACGAGTTGAGGTTCCTGTGCCAAATCACAACCACGTACACGTCCGGCGGCGCAGCCACCGGACAGTGGACGTTGCAGAGTGACGTGGACTCCGGGTTCGCCACTTCGCTGGTGACCCACCTGGACTCTGGCGCGTTGGCGCTGGCCACGTTGGTCGCGGGTTACCGCCCGTTTAATGCGGTGCGGCTCCCCTCCGGTATGCAGATTCACCAGCGCGTGACTCTGACCATCGGGACGGCTGTGATGACGGCTGGCGCTTACACCGCTGGCTACGTGCAGGCGATTGACACGAACACCCTCTAAACGGGTGAACCCCATACCGAGTGCCGGGGCGGGCTTAATTCGCCCCCGGCACTCTTCCTCTTTCAACCAAGGAGAAGACTGAAAGATGCCAAAGAAAGAAGACCAAGTCGTTCGATTCAAACCCTCTTGTAACTGCTACTTCCTCAAGCGGTATTGGGACGTGAACAAAGCTGTGCGCGATAAAGATGGGGATTGGGAAGGCGTCTACGAGTGGCGCGAAGGTGAGCCGCTCCCCACCACGCACATGGAAGCTGTGGACCCCGTGCCTCCCTCCCTGCATAAGCAGCTGGCTGACCGGGACGCTGCGATTCTGGAGTCGCGTCTGGAGATCGCAGAGGCCCATCGCAAGAAGGTTGCTGCGAACAGCGGCATCAGCGCTGATATCGAGGCGCTACGCCTGCAGAACCAGGCCGCGCTGCTGGAGATCCAGAAGCTGCGCCTGGAGTTGAAGGTGGAGAGCAAGGAGAAGAAGAAGGCTCCGGCGAAGAAGGAACCTGCCAAGAAGGCCGTGAAGAAAACCGAACCAGCTGGGGCGTCCGCCCTGGAGTGAGGTAAATAGATGTCCATCACTACCCCAACAGAAGCTGTGAATATGGCGCTCGACCACCTGGGCGAGGCTGTTGTCGCTACCCCCTACACGGGGAACACTGATGTCGCGTCCGAGGCCGCAGTCCGGCACTTTGCCAACACGCGGGACACTGTTCTGCGGGACCACACATGGGCCTTCGCCACGCGCATCGAGGAACTGGTAGCCTCAGCGGATGCTGCGGATACTGACTGGACATACAAGTACGACCTGCCCACCGGGTGCCTGAAGGTGATCTCCATCATCAACGCACTGGGCAGGACCGCAGAGGACGAGGAGTTCATTCTGCGACACACTGTCGCGGATGATGCGGAGGTACTGCTGACTGATACCGAGACGCCTACGATCAAGTTTATGTACCAGGAGGACGATGTCGCCCTCTGGGAAGCGAACTTCATCGAGGCGTTCTCGTATCGACTTGCCGCGAATCTCTGCTTCCCGGTCACGCAGAACGCGGGCCTGAAGCAGGGGCTGCTGCAGTTGTATCAATGGTCAGTGAACAAGGCGAAGCAGATTGACTCCAGCCAGGGCCGGGTGGATGTCATGCAGATAGCGCACCAGGACTTCATAACCGCGAGGGACTAGAATGCCGAGTCTCCCCAGGCACATACAGCCGTCATTCGCTGCGGGTGAGTTGTCACCCAGTTTGTGGGGCCGCACCGACCTGGCCAAGTACCACGTAGGCGCAGCGAAGATGTCGAACTTCTTCGTGCATCCCGAGGGCGGGGCGAGTAACCGGCAGGGCACAGGGTTCGTCGGCTGGTATGGTGATCCTTACGACACAGGGTCAGATTATAACACCGGCACAGTCTTAGTCCCTTTCGAGTTCAGCGTAGAGCAGGCATACGTGCTGGTCTTTCTGTCGCAGTGGGTGCTGGATACTTCTTACATGTACATCCTGAAAGACGGCCAGTTCGTGATCACCTCCGGGGTTAACTCCGGGCCAGCAAGCACTGGCATCGGGGACCGCTGGACCGCATCCGGCGCGGGGTCCGACCTCTGGTATCTGAACGCAACCGGCAAGGTGGGCGGCGGTGTACTGCAGGAGTTATTCAGGGAGTTTCAGGTGGCGAGTAAGGTGTACCGCAACGTACTGGCCGCTGCAGTAGAACTTGATAAGACGCGCTTGGATGTCGTCACGTCTGAGTCAGACACTTGGGGCTGGGGCGACCTGGATACGCTGGGGTTCAACACGGTGTACGTGAACGCAGCCACCAACCCCGACTTGGATGCGTCAGGTGACTGGACTATCGGGTTTCCGGTGAAGGTCACAGTGCCCTTCCTGCCCCCAGAAGACCCCAGAGAGATCCGGTACACCCAGGACGCGAACACGCTGTACATGGCGCACCCGAACTGGAACCCCTACTCCTTGACGCGCACAGCTGATGATGTCTGGACGTTCACAGCCATGACCTTCGCGCCCACGGTGCAGCCACCTTCAGATCTGACGACTTTCTTCTGGGGCAACTACCTTGCTGGTAACACCGAGCAGATACAGTACAAGGTCAGCCAGATCGACGCCGACACGGGGGAGGAGTCCCTCCCGACCACGTTGGTGTCTCGGAGCGTGAACCTCCCGTGGCAGTCCCGTGACAGGGTGTCAGTGGTGTGGAACTCTGCGGTGATCAGCGGCACGTACACTTGGTCGGTAGAAGGTGGGGGAGAGTACTCCCTGGACCAGCCCCTGACCACTGAGCCCGATAAGGTGTGGGAGAACTTCGGAGCGGGCCGGGTTGAGTTGACCCGCGCCACCAGGCCGTTAGCCGGAAACAAGACCTGGGACTGGGCGTCAGACACCCTGTACGTCCACCTCGACGGTGGTGCAGACCCCAGCGCGAAGGGAGACGGCTGGGTCCGCTGGTACGTGGATGGCACCGAGTTCGCAGTGTACAAGTCGTCACGCGGCTACTTTGGTTATGTTGGCACTGTGCAGGGCGCTGAGTTCATCGATGACAACGTGAACCCAGATATCAGCGATGGCCCCCAGGAAGCCCGAGATCCTTTCGACGGGGCGGATGACTACCCTGGTGCGATAGGCATCTTTGAGCAGCGCCTCATGTTCGCCCGGACCAACAACCAGCCGCAGACGGTCTGGGGCAGCGTCACAAACAACTTCGACAACTTGAACGTGTCCAGCCCGCTGAAGGACACCGACTCCATCGAGGCAACGCTCAGCGCCCGGCAGGTCAACGAGATCCGGCACATCGTTCCGCTGAACAGCCTGCTGATCCTGACCAGTGCAGGGGAGTGGCTCATGGCCAAGGGAGATGGGTCCGACGCCCTGACCCCCACCAGCGTGCAGTTCCGCGTCCAGGGTGAGCGCGGTTCCAACACCGTCCGGCCACTGGTGATTGGCAACAGCGTGCTGTTCGCGCAGCGTAACTCCCATACAGTGAGGGAGTTAGCGTACGCCTTCGAGGATGACAGCTACGCCACGACAGACGTGAGCGTGCTATCCCAGCACCTGTTCAGCGGCAGAACCATCGTAGACTGGGCGTACCAGCAGGAGCCGTCTCAGGTTGTCTGGGCCGTGATGTCGGACGGGAAGGTGCTGTCATTCACCTACGTTAAGGAGCAGCAGGTGTGG
>Ga0255048_10001995_pt1 | contig 13455 bp, 17 predicted proteins | sample JV7_2_2_MG_FD_183619 | JGI IMG/M metagenome (GOLD analysis project Ga0255048, IMG submission 183619) | Seawater microbial communities from Jervis Inlet, British Columbia, Canada - JV7_2_2 | ecosystem: Environmental > Aquatic > Marine > Inlet | place: Canada: British Columbia | collected 2016-10-06
CCCAGATAACGGAACAATTGAATCTATCGGTGTGTCTGGTTCTCTGAAGGAGTCTGTTGATGACCCTTCACCTTTAACTTTCTCAACAACTATTACTAAACCATAATGGGTGCAAGTAGAGTTTTCCCTGACGAAGAAGGGGCAATCCTCGACTATACCTCCCGATTCAATATATCTCCTGTTAAATTCCTCCGTGAGAATCCCGTGGGGGAGTTGTTTGGGAAGTTAAGGGTGGTAAGCGTACTAGGCAAGAGAGAAGGTTGTGGGACTATAGTCTCTGTAAAATGTCTCTCCTGTAGTGATAATTACTTTTGTTGTCAAATAAAGAGCATAAGGTCAGGCAATACTAAATCCTGTGGATGTGAAAGGCAAGATCCTCTAAAAGTAATAAGCCAACTAGAGGATATGTCATGGGGCGTGATTAGTAGGTCAAAGAAGGTTAATAACCCTTGGTCAGTAATTTGCCCAAGAGGGCATTTACAGAACAAGTACCCAAGAAACATTCTGACTGGGAGTAAGTGCATACAGTGCAGTGGAAAAATAAACACTTACTCCCATGATAATATCCTCAAGGAACTTAGTCGCCACATACCTGATTGCACTTTTAGAGGGTGGCACACAGAGTTCACGGGTGTAACCTCCTCGGTATCTTTACAATGTACTTCTTGTAATTCAGTATTTACTCGAAGAGTGAATAATATATTGTATAAAGGAGCTAATTGCTCATGCAGGTATTCTAATAACAGGTTTGATTATCTAGGAGAAGCTTACCTGTATATACATAAGGTCACTGGAGGGGATATTGATTTTTATAAGGTTGGTATAACAAACAAGGAGCCTTCTATAAGAATTAACCAGCAGATAAGAAAGACACGCTTCAGTAGTGAATTAATAACCTGTCTACTTTACGAAACAGGAGAGGAAGCAGCTAAGGCTGAGAAGTTAATAAAGAATAGATTCTCTTTAGGAGTTGTCCCTAAAGAAGAGTTTCCTGATGGCTTTACCGAGACATTTTTAGCGGAGGAGCTGGACAACATCCATGATTTTATTTTCAAAACTAAAAGTTTTTTAAGGAGACTTAAATAAATGTATACAGAAATAGTTAATGTTTCTATCTCACTACAGACACAATCTGTATCTCAGCAGGGCTTTGGAACACCTATATTTATTGGTGCTCATCGTTGGTTTCCTGAACGTGTTCGTATCTACACAGATATAACTGCAGTTGCGGGTGACATTCCAACAGGCTCAAATGAATACACAGCAGCACAGGCATTCTTTGGTCAAAACCCAGCACCTGATCAAATTAAAATTGGTCGTCGTGATGTAGATGCAGTTACTGCAACTGTAGGCGCTGCAACTACCATTGGTCAAACATTCACCATATCAGTAACAGGGACAGATAACGTAAAGGTAAATGCTTCCTTTATCTCTGCTACTGGTGCTGAAACAGCGATAGCCATAGCCGCTGCACTTGTAACTGCACTAGGTACTCCAACAGGTGTGACTGTTACAGACAACCTTGATGGAACTTTTGATCTTACTAAGTCAGGCGTAGATGACTTCTCTGTCTCTGAGCTTAACCTTGTTGCACTGACGTATACAGTTACAGAGTCAGCTCCTACTGCCCTTCAAGAAATCATAGATGAAGATAATGACTTTTATTTCATCACTACACATGAGCGTACACAAGCCTTCATACTAGCAATGGCAGCAGAAGCAGAAGCACGTAAGAAATTATATTTCTTTGCAGTAAGTGAAGCAGAAGGTATTGCCGCACTTGAAGACCCTGTTAATGCAAACGATACGTTAGGTAAAGTTGCAGACCTTGGTTATATTCAAACTTCTGGTAGCTTCTATCAAGATGACGCAGCTTACTATGAATGTGGTTTAGTCGGTAAAGGTGCGCCTTATAATCCGGGCACTATCACTTGGGATAACCAACGTGTGGCTGGTTTTACAGATACAAAAGATCCCGCTACAGGAAAATCTTTAAGTACAACTCAGAAGAATAATCTTGTAGTTCGTAATGCTTCTTTCACAGAAGATGTTGGTGGTTTAACTATTACTCGTAATGTTAAAACCGCCGCTGGTGAATGGGTTGATGTAGTTCGTTCTAAAGACTTTTTGATTGCCCGTATCACAGAAGCATATCAAAACAAATTGATTAATTCTAATAAGATTAGCTACACAAATAGCGGCATTAATGAAATGCGCAGTGTATTGTCTACCACTTTAGATCGTTATATCAATAAACCGGAATCTCCAAACATCCTTGATGAAGATAATCCTTATGAGTTGGATTTCCCTCGTGCAGAAGATGTTTCATTCGCTGATAAATCCGCAAGGGTTTTGAATGCTTCTTTCACAGGCTACCTTGCAGGCGCTATTCATGTAGTGAATATCCAAGGCATCCTAACTCTAAACGCATCATCTTAATCGAGGAGATTAATTATGGCACTTCCAGTTTATTCTAGCCGAGATGTAACCTTAGCTTTTATGGGTACAACACTAGAAGGTCTTGCAGAAGATTCTTTCATTACTTTCTCACGTAATTCTGCGGTTACTGAGACAGAGACAGGCGCAGATGGCCGTGTAGCTATCTCTTATTTACCCGATGAAACGGGAACCTGTACTATTTCATTACAGCAGAATTCTCCTTCCAATTTAATCTTATCTGGCGTTATGAATGCACAACGTCTTCAACGCCAAGTGTTTATTGGTGGACTAGCTGTTGCAGATCCTTCTGGTGCTCTTTTAGCAAAGTTCTCTAATTGCCACCTACAGGAGACTCCTGATGTTGATCTAGGCAGTTCTGCTAATGGTAAGACTCGTGATTGGGTTTTCTTTGTAGAAGATATGTTATGGACATCTGCCCCAGAAGGTAATGCGTTAGCAAATGAAACAGTCGCTCGTATTGTCTCAGGCGTAGATACTATTAAGAGTTTACTTTAATAGTAGTAGTTTTGGCAGGGGTTCCCCCTGCTTTGTTTTTCAAGGGTAATGTACAGGAGTACAACAAGTGGAACCAGAATCTTTAGCAATGATGAATCAAGTCAAACAAGGCTTGGGCATCAGACAGAAAAACATAGGCTCAGATGTCTATACATTAGAGTTACTTCCTACCATCATAGGCTTGAAAGTAACTGCCAAATTAACAACGTTATTTGCACCTGTTCTAGGGTCAATGGCTGACTCTTCTGAGTCAAAGCCTTTCATCATGCCAGAAGAGGATGCTACTTGGTCACAAGCTGCATTGTTGTTAGTAGGGCAGATGGATAAGGTCGATGTTGTCGACCTTATTGTAGTCTTACTCTCTTCTATTAAGAAGAACGGACAGGCTGTGGATATAGACCAAGACTTTAAAGGGGAATACGGTGATCTGCTTGAACTCGTAGTCTTTTCCCTTAAGGAGAACTTTGGAAGTTTTTTTACGAAGATGCTCAAGGACAAGGGTTTAGAAATCCCTATCTTGAGCAAGATGATGGGAGAGAAGGTAGAGGAAGAGAAACCCTTACAATCTTAGAAAAGATAAAGAATACCTCTACTGTCCCAGATATGCAATGGTTAGTCTATAACCTTGCCTCCTCGAAACATTGCCCCACAGGGTTGAGAGATCCACGGATACTCTTATATGAATACAGCTTACCTGATCTGATGATGTTGAAACAACAGATAGAGATTATGGAAGCTCTTGAAACGGCTTCCCATAAAGATCACGAAGCTAAGATTAATAGCAATAAATAGGGGCTGCAATGGCTGATATAGAAGATCATGTATTACGGGTTGGCTTTGATGGCTCTAAGGTACTGCGAGGATTTAAGCAGATAGAGAGGCGTCTAGCTAGATTAGCTAAGATGTCTACTATCACTTTGAATATATCAGAAGGTAAGACGAATATAAGAAGTGGAGTCGAACCTACAGAAAGACCTTCAAGAGCACCCTCTGGAGTCGAACCTACAGAAAGACCTTCAAGAGCACCCTCTGGAGTCGAACCTACAGAAAGACCTTCAAGAGCGCCCTCTGGAGTCTCTGCTTCAGCTAAGTTTTCACGAGAAGAACAGATAGCAAAACAGATACGCAAGCTCCAAGTTGCAGAGTTAGAATTAGCTAATGTAAGAACAGCTACTGCTGCAAAACATCGTGCTTTAATCACCTCTCAAGTCACTAAGTTAAAATCTCTTAAAAAGGCTGTTTCAGAAGCTACCTCTACAGGCCAGTTGAGAAATTATACACAGCAGCTTAATAAAGCAAGAGACAATACTATCCAGCTTGCCTCTGCATCTAAAAGATTATCTCGTGATCTAACTGCTCAGAAGTTTGTTCAGCAGGGCGTTACAGCTTCCATGAAGAATATGGCAAGAAGTTATATTTCTATCTTCGCTGTATTGGAAGGAGGTAAGAGATTCTTTGAGACAGGTAAGAAATTAGATGGTATGAGGGCAGCGCTACTCGGTGCTTCTGGTGATGCTAAAGCAGCAGGGAATAACTTTGAGTTCTTGAAAGAGACAGCCGAAAGGTTAGGTCAACCTCTAACTCAATCTGTGGCTGGTTTCAACAGAATAGCCCTAGCTGGTCGTTCTGCAAATATGTCGATGGAACAGATTCATAACATATTTCTAGCAGCACAAGAGTCTGCTACAGCCTTCTCACTGGATGCAGAAGCCACTGGCAGAGTTATGTTGGCAATGGGCCAAATGATGTCGAAAGGCAAGGTGTCTGCTGAAGAATTAACTAGACAGTTAGGTGATTCATTACCCACAGCTTTGAAAGCTATGGCCGATGCAGCAGGAGTTACTAAGGGCGAATTGTTTGCTCTTATGCAGGGAGGTAAATTACAAGCCACTCCTGAACTTATGGAGAAATTCGCTGGGAATCTACGGAGTGCAGCAAGAGAAGGTGGAGCCTTAGAAGCAGGTATGAAGAAAATTCGTGCAGAGCAAGGTAGATTTAACTTAGCTCTACAATTAACCACGGATAAAATGTTTCAACAAGCTACGTCTGGACTCGCTTCTTTCTTTAGGACACTCACAGGGGCATTAAATAGAAATGTCTGGATATTCGAAACATTAGGAAAAGTTCTTAATGGGGTTTCAACTGGCCTAGCTATTTTCATAGATGGTGTTACAAAAGCTCTTGCCCCTTTAAGCCTTCTGTTTAAAATACTCGGTGGAATTGTCGATGCACTTGGAACTGTTTTCGGATGGTTTGATTCTTTAATAAAACTTATGGGATTTGAATCTGGCGGTGTTGGTGCTATCGGCACTGCATTAGCTTTTCTTATAGGTCAGAAACTCTATGCAGCTTTTGGCAGATTATTAATAAAACTTATGGAAAGCGTTAGGGGTGTAGGGGCTTTCACTAGCGCTTTGTTCTCATCCTCTGCTGCTACAAGAGCGCAGATTGCAGCTAATCTGGGCCTTGCCAGATCCTACGATTCAGTCTCATCCTCTGCTTCAAGAGCGGGGGCTGCCTCAAGAGCATCCTCTTTCATGGGCATAGGAGGAGGCGGAAAAGGAGGTGGAATGAAGGGCATGTTTGGCGGCCTCCTGAAAGGTCTTAGGAGAAGTTTTGGGGCTGGTATAAAAGTAGGACTAGGCTTCTTGGTAAAACGTCTTGTAGGTGCTATAGGTGCCCTCTTTGGGCCAATAGGCTTCGCAATAACCACTATTGGTACTCTCCTCTTTGATCACTTTAATAAACCAGATAAAAAGAAAGAGGATACTAAAGTCAGTTCCACTACTAATAACACCTTTGGTGAGATTATCATACGACATAGCAGTACAGACGCACCAGAAGATATTGCTGACAAAGTTAAACAAGCTATAGATGAGCGTATGGCGAGAGTCCCAGCCACATAAGGAGAGATATGTCTATTTTTTATATTCAGTACACTTTAGAAGGAGTGACAGGTAATCTAGCGTTGACCTCCACAAGAACTGTTACTAGAACTTCAAAGCAAGTCCTTACTGATAACATAGTAGAGAACGGAAGCGAAGTAACAGATCACTATGTAGTAGGCAGACAAACTGTGAAATTTGATGGAGTAGTAACAGATATTCGCAGCACTAATGCAGGCGATGCTGTGAAGACTCCTGAGACATACTTGAGCTTATTGGAGGCCATTAGAGACTCCAAAACGCCTTTTACTGTATTCACAGGGGAAGTGACAAAGAAAGCTGGTGCAATAGTAACAGGTTCCTTTAATGCCTTAGAAAACTGCCTGTTTGAGACTTTTTCTGTCACTCAAGATAAGCGTAATGGGACTGTCAGGTCAGAAGGGAATCTCTCTCTTAGTTCTTATCGTATTAATTTTTCAGCAAAGCAGATACGATTAACACCTAGGGCTGGTACTCAAGATATAACTATTGTTTCTCCTGAGTATGCTCTACGGTTGCAAGGGCAAGACATAGCATCTGCGGCCACAAAAGAGCCAACAGAGGCAGAAAAGGTCAATGCCAGATTGCCAACACTCCGATCTCTGTAGTTAGGATGTGTAAGAAACCACTCAGAGGAAATAGACAATGCCAGTAAAGATACCAACCCCTCCCAGCACTTCTGGATGGACTACCTATGAGGTTGTCCTTGAAAATGTAAGATATGACTTTGCATATAAGTTCAATGAGCGTGATTCAAGATGGTATTTTGATCTGTATGATAGCCTTGGAGAAATTATAAAAAGCGGAGTCAAAATAATGGAGGGTGTATCTCTACTCAGGAAGTATAGATTAGAGAGCTTTTCAGGAGATATTATCTGTATCGCTCAAAAGGATACATTAGAATCTGTGGGACTGGACAATCTAGGTTTTGAAAAAAACTATGCCCTATATTTCTACACTGATGTAGAGCTAGAGGAGCTAGTCAATGCCTGAGCCAACTAGTCTCGCTGCACAGGGTTATGCTTTTGGTCGTAAATATGAGTTATGGGTGTTTGATCCTAAGAAGCCAAAAGAACGTATAGATTCTCCTACAGGTAAGGAAGGTCTCGTCGTCGAGGAGGGAGCAGGACGATCTGTTGCAGACAATTTTGTAAAGCTAACTGCCGATGCAGTTGTTATAAAAAATCTTAGGATAAGCGGTAATGTTTCAGGGAATAAACTTGATACCTCTGGTGGAGATGTCCCTTGCACGTTAAACATCTGGAATGCTGCTGATGAGACAAAAGCGTTTTTTAAAAAAGACAACGCTATCATCTTGAAGCTAGGGTATGAAGATGACAAGGATCTTCCTACTGTGTTTTCTGGGCAGATTATATCTTCCTCTAGTGAGAAAAAGAAAACGCTGAGAGATCGTACAGAGTACACTACCACAGAGGAATCAATCGATACTATTACAAAGCTAGTTTGCGGAGGAAATGATTACTTAAAAAGGAATTATCGCGCTAGTGTACGTGCAGTCGGTGGTAGTGGATCAACAGTTTATGGTCTTTTTCAAGAGTTCATAAGGGTTCTTCGTTTTGGAGGAGCAAGCTTTGCAGAATTAGATTCTAGCATCCCTGAAATTGAAAAGTTAAAGACAACGAAACTGGATTCTGGGTACTCTGTAGAGGGCGTTCTTATTGAGAAGTTATCTGCCTTGTGCGCAGAGCATGGATTGCGCTTATACAGTTGGGCAGGTATTTATTATATTGAGTCTAAAGTTACCCCTTACAAGGCTGAAGCTGTAGTTATAAAATCTGAAAATGTTATAGGGAATATAGAAGACACAGAAGATAACACAGCCGTGTCCTCAACTGACGAAGGAAGTACAAAAGGAATTAAATTCAGTGTATTCCTAGATGGCAGGGTTGTACTGAATAAGAGGGTGGTTCTCGAAACACTATTCAGAGAAGGTACTTATAAAGTTATGGGAGTGTCTTATGATTTTGATACAGAAGGCCCAAATTGGAAAACAGATATAATAGCGAGTACACAATGAATTTAGAATTTTTTGATACAGTACACAAAGCTTTTACTTCTTTTTCCAGAGCAAATATTTACACAGCTCTCCCCTGTATCATAACAAACACAAGCGATTATGGAACAAAGCAGGTTGTAGATATACAACCGCTAATGGGGAGAGTGTGGGACGATGGCCAGTACCATGAATCACCTCAAGTATTTGATGCTCCTGTTATAAACCCTGCCTGCAATAAAGGCATGTTATCGTTTCCTCTGGAAGTAGGTGACACAGTTCTAGCTCTTTTTTGTATGCGGGATATTGAAAAATTCTCTGCTTCAGATAGGTCTGGATCTCTTGAACCTAAGACTCCAAGAAGTCATTCTTTGACTGATGCTGTTGTTATCCCATCCTTATTTTCTAAGATCAATAATCTCAGCCCTAACGTAGAGGATATTGAATTAAAATATATTGTTGAAGGGGAAATTGAATCTCGTATTACTCTTAAAAAGAACAGTGATATAGAGATAGATACAACAAAGAATATTGTAGCGACAGCCGGTGGCAGCATAACTGCCAATGCAGTAGCAGATGTTTCTGTTACTGCTGGAGGCAATATTGCAGCAACCGCTGAAGGTAACATAACTGCCAATGCAAAAGGTCAAATAGACCTCTCCTCAGATGGAGATATAAATATCACCGCTGGCGGAAATGTCAATATTACTGGCTCGACTATCAATCTAAACTAGGAGGCGATATGCCAGCAGTAGCGAGGGTAGGAACAGATTTGGCAGGCGGTGTTATTGCTGGTGCTGGAGAGCCTAGTGTGAAGGTTAATGGCAGCACTATTAGCGTCATAGGGGATAATGTAAATCCACATGGGGCTGGCCCTCATGCAGCAGCAACTATCACTGCTGGAAGTTCCACAGTATTGGCAGGCGGTGTCGGTGTTGTTCGTTCTGGTGATTCTGCCTCTTGTGGGCACACAGTTTCATCTGGCAGTTCTAATGTAAATGCGGGATAGGATATATGGCGGGAATAGATATTTTTATTAATGCCTCTACTGGTGATATTGATTTATCAAATAACACTATGAGGTTAACAGATACAATTGAAGAGTTATCAAGGCAGCGATTAAATATTACTTTGAAAACCTATAAAGGTGAATGGGTGTTTGATATTAATCAAGGCGTCCCTTGGCTTGAAAATAGTAATAATTCAATTCAGCTCCTCAGTAAAGCAGGTGATGGACTTATTGATTTTTATGTCACTAACGCGATCCTTGGGAAAGAGGAAGTTATCTCTCTCCTCTCTTATGAAAGAACATTTAACGAATCGGATAGATCACTTTCTATTGATTTTACAGCCAACACTCTTGGGGGAGAAATAACTTCCTCTGTACCAATATGATGAGGATTTTATGGCATTAACAAGCACAGGTCTTTCTATAAAAACCCAGCCAGAGGTGTTGTCAGATATAGTCGCCGCTGAACAAGCTAATATAGATTCGAATATTAATACAGATGAAGATTTATTCCTCGGACAACTCAATCAATTACTTGCAACAGCAATAGCAGATCAGCAAGCTCTTGCTCAAGCTGTTTATAATAACTTCAACCCAGATGTTGCAGAAGGGACTAACCTAGATGACATAGCTAAGATCATCGGTGTGGTAAGGCAAGATGCTAGACCTTCCTCAACAGAAAATCAGGCATTCATAGGCACTTCAGGTACAACAATCCCTGTGTCTACTTTGTTAGAGAATCCTGTAACTGGTGATAGATTCACCACAACGTCTACAATAACTCTTTCTGAATCATCATGCCTAGCAGCTATTTATTCAATAGGTTCTGTTCTCAATAATACACTTTACACGCTTACTGTAAATGGTACAGAGTATGACTATACCTCTGATGGCGATGCTACAGCAATTGAGATTTTAGGTGGATTAAAAGCCTTGGTAGACGCTGATGGAGCAGCAACATGGACAGCAATAGTAGATGGTACTGGGCTGACTATTACTATAGAAACATCCAACCTACTACCTTTAATTTGCTCCCATAGTGCAGAGGTGACATTAGATTTACTTAAATCAGAGACTACTGCAGAGTCAGTTGACTTAGCCCCAATCGTAGCCCCTTTGAACTCTGTTTCATCTCTCGTCATAGCTATCTCAGGCATTACTTCCACAACTAACTCTCTTGCTTATGTTCTGGGTAGAGATAAAGAATCTGATATTGTATTCAGAGCACGTATTTTAACCTCTCAACAACAAGCAGGCACAGCAACAGTCCCTGCTATTGAAGATGCTGTTAGTGGTGTAGATGGTGTAACCACTGTTAGGACTATAGAAAATAGAACCTTTGCAGTTGATGGTGATGGCAGGCCTCCTAAGAGCTTTGAAACAGTTGTCCAAGGCGGTTCTAATACAGATGTGGCTCAAATGCTTTGGAATACAAAACCAGCGGGAATCGAAACCTTTGGAACCATCACTGTGCCAGTCACAGATAGCAATGATGACCCTCAGAATATAAACTTTACAAGACCTGCTGCTGTGAACATGGCAGTACGTGTAACTTATACAATCTATAGTGAAGAATCTTTCCCATCAAACGGAGAGCAAGGTATCAAGGACTCCGTAGAGGCTCATGTAGACGCTCTAGGAGTAGATGTAGATGTAATCACAGGGAGAATGAAAGGGCCAATATACGAGACTGTGAGCGGTATTGATACACTGATCGTAGAGATACAGGTATTAGCTAACGCAGGAGATGCCCCTGTAGGAGGTAGCTGGACTACTGTAACACAGGCTATTGACTTTGATGAGTTCGCTTCGATTACGCAGGTAGATATTACTGTAGTGGGGCCATAATATGAGCTTACCTCAGAATATAGATCAAATAGCATTAGGCATTGAGAGATTAATACACCAATGGAAGGATAAGCCCAATGTTGTGGGATTGCTTACATCTTACTTAGAGAGCGTTCAAGAAGTAGAGGATATATACAACCAATTATTGACTGAACGTGGAGTAGATACAGCTATAGGCGCTCAGTTAGATATCTTAGGACGTATTGTAGGCGAGCCTAGGAATAGCCGTAATGATGATGACTATAGAAATGCCATAAGACTTAGGATATCTATTAATACCTCTGATGGTACGGAAGGATCTGTATCTGACGCTATTAAGCTGATTACGGGGGTTGATGATCTAAAGGTTGTAGAGATATTTCCCGCAGGGTTAGAGGTTACTTTAGAGGGGGAAAATATCACCCTTGATCAGAATATAGCAGATGAGCTTAGGAAGGTTGTAGCAGCAACAGTTAGTCTTTCCATATTGGCTATTCAGTTCCTCCTCCCTCCTTTTGTATTTGAGAATGACCCAGATGGAGAGGGGTTTGCAGATATAGGGAGTGGGTCTTTCGTATACAACCTTGTCTTCGATGATGGCTCCACTCTTGGGACTAATCTAGGCGACACACTAATAGCTCAAAATCCAGACATCATTCCTAGTCAAGAAGATTATGATTTGATTGATGGTGGATATATGGCAGATATACAAATATTTTCAGTTTAAGGATTTTAAATGTCGGATAAAAGACTTGAAGCCCTCCCCCTAGCTCCCACCCCTAGCGTACCAGACGCTATCATGTGGGCAGAGAGAGACACAGGCGGCGGCACTTATGTTTCAGAAAAGATACCTACAAAGATTATTTCTTCTCCAGTTTACCTGAGCCAGATTACAGCTTATACCTCAGAATCTGGAGATAGAATACTTCCAGATAACTCTGTAGCGAATGTGACAATCAATCTTCCAGCAACACCCCTAACAGGTGATTCTGTTTATTTTAGACAGGTTGTTGGTCAACTGTTTTCTGTATTCAGCTTAACAGTCGGAAGAAATGGTGAGACGATAATGAATGATGCAGAGGATATGATTGTCACCACAGATAATGCTTCCTTCTACATGACATATAACGGGACTACTTGGGTAGTCATAAAAGATCAATTAGTAGGAATACCCGTTTAGGAGGGATAGCAAATGGCAAATTTAGAAGATTATTTTGGTGGTGGGGTTGGTGGGGTAGGGGAATTCCCTAGATTGATCCCTAGTACAACCTACAATTGGCCAACAATCGAAACGCAACAAACTCTGGGGGGATCACTTGCCGATCTTGAACGGATAGAGGGTTTCGATGGAGATGGTGACACAATAGTCCTACCGAATGGCCCAAATGGTCAAATCCAGTATGTAGATAAGGATGGGAACTGGTCAACGGATGGTGTTTGGAATCTGGGTGTATCTTTAGGAGAGATACACGCAAATTGCGACAAGTGGGTAGGTTTTCGTTTCGACGGTGTGGAAGCTCCTGATGATGCCTTTCAAGTATGTGCAGTAGATCAGGATACCATCCCTATGACTTTTTATTTTGCATCTATATCTCAGCTAGGTGTGGTGGGTAATCTACTTAGCGGTCAAATAGATGCAGATTTCAATGGTACTCCTGCTTGGGGAAATCCCGTATCAACATCTACCGCTTCGTTCTATCGTGATGCTGATGGTTCAGGCAACTTCATAATAAGGTTCCAAAGGTCGGCTTCCGTTACTGATGAAGCACAATTTTCCAGTGTCACTGGTGCACAGGTGGGCGTGAAAGAGGTTATCGCTGGGCCTTTTGCTCTATACAAAACAGCGGCAGGAAATTATGCAGGTAAATTTCAGGGGCGATTATTAGTAGGAGTGAACCTCTCAGCCAATTCCCTTGTAGATGTAGCTATTAACAGGGGAGATGGCGCTTCGGCTCATGTAGGAGTGCCGATGGCAACTGGCGCACCCTCTGGCTTAGATGGAGAGGCAGTACAGGTACTGCAATGGAAAGGACTTATTGTGTTTTCTGGGATTGGCACAAACATAGTAGGAGTCAGAGCTACAGCAGTGACAGATTTTGAAGCTTGGGTAGACACAATAACTGAATATATTTTCGGAGTTTAAAGTGAGAATAATACAATTTTACAGCAATGCTATCCCTCCTGAATATACGAACAGCAGATCCAACTTCAGGTTGACACTCCTTGTTGATACCACCTACATCGGAGAATACTATGGAACAGACTTATCTATACCTAATTATGATGGTAGTCATGGGCCTTGGCCATTAACCCCACGTCCTACATTAGAGTACAAAACAAGCAGCATTACCAAAACAGAATGGCGTAAGCTTTTTGAACTCACTGAGCAAATTACGAGTGATAAAGTAAAAGAAGAAATTAAAGGCGACCTTTCTTTTCTCCCCGTTGATGTGGATACTCCTCACCCGTTAATTCCTATCCATACACATAGAGATATATTACGGACTGGGTATGCTTCTTTCAGCGATACAAACACAATTGATGTCTCTGATGCAGGAACTATTTTAATGATTAACACAATGTTAATGGTTGGAATACTTTCTACACAACAAAGAGTTGATGACATTCTTAAAGGTGTCTTACAGGAGAACTAAATGTCTATTAGACCAGAATTGTATCCTGATTGGGCTACAGACACAGAAAATAACGGCTCCTTGAATTCACCT
>Ga0255048_10001999_pt1 | contig 13438 bp, 13 predicted proteins | sample JV7_2_2_MG_FD_183619 | JGI IMG/M metagenome (GOLD analysis project Ga0255048, IMG submission 183619) | Seawater microbial communities from Jervis Inlet, British Columbia, Canada - JV7_2_2 | ecosystem: Environmental > Aquatic > Marine > Inlet | place: Canada: British Columbia | collected 2016-10-06
AACCGAACGGTGCTCGAAGGATCTTCTGAGCCTCAGAGGAATTAGATACTTTGTCGATAGCGTCGAATAGGCCCATTAGTGCTCCTCCAAAACGGCACGCATCGAGAAGATCATATCTCGCTCGACCCACATATACAAGTCTTCGAGATGCTCACGACCTTCCCACTTCTTCCACATGCCTTCCACTAACTCCTTGAGCTCATCGATGTCAAGGATCCGTGGGTCGCTCATCGCTGTACCCAATCTGGGAGCTCAACGACGGATGGTGGTAAGTCAGCAAAGCTCTCAGGAAGCTTACCAGCTTGGATCAAGAGCTCAGTGTGTATAAGGGCAAAGGCGTTCCAGCAGACAGCAGCCAAGTGATCTTCGGATCTGTCTCCAGAAAGATAGTCTTGACCATGTCGTAGTAGACTGTCGAGGTAGCTGGAGAGAGGTTGCCCCTTCTCCCAGTTTCGTTCTCCATACTTGATAGCACCATTCTCATAGTGTTGGGCAAGTCGTCGTAGGCCGGAGGGAGATATAAGATCGTAACGCCCTTTCCCTTCTCGAATGTCTCGTACACTACCTGTAGTGAACTCGCGTCTCTGACCAGAATCCTTAACACTCGTGTACTCTTGATTCTTCGAACACCCAAGTTGGTGTGATGATCCATCGGGAAAACATTGGTTGTCGATACATTCTTGGTTCATAGTATCTCTCCATAGGCCCAATCGCCTACCTGTTCAATTATTTTAAGGCTAGTTAGTTGTTCCACATTTACACCAACAAAGATGCCGTCATCGAGTTCAATGAACTCTGTCAGACCTTCCTCGAAAGCATACCTTAGTTGTTTGTACTGAGTTGGCGGTAGTGCTTTCAGTAACTCTTCAATCATCAATCGGATCGAGATATTTGCCGTCAACAAGGACGAGCCTCCGCTTCTCGTCGAACGGAGCTGGTTTGTTCTTCCACCAGAGATTACCGATGAAGTGTTGCCCATCTTTACGCTGCCGCCCCTTTGGGAACATTGGAGGCAATGCCCTGTTCATCTTGATCTTACTCCAGCTATCTTGCTCGCTGGGATCAAGCCACTTGTAGAACTCGTTGTAGAACTCCGACACTTTAATCATCTGACCGGGAGTAGCAGTACACATCTCGTCGATGAAGATTTCCAGGCTACTCTGATTGAGCTTCTGGATTGCTGCCTTCTCACTTGTCGTAATGATCGGGATATGCAAACGGCTATTGGTCTCTGGGATCTCGATGCTTAGGATCTCAGCCAAGAAGTCAGGAGCTTCCTTCTCAAGGAGAGGGATGAATCTCTTACGTGGGATCATCTCCAGTGGAGACAGTGGTCCAACGTAACACATTGTGATTCGAGTATCACCAGGGAACACTGGGCATGCCTTGAAGTCGTTATCACACTGGACCCAGTGCATCGTGTTCGTAGACATAAAAGGCGTGCGCCCCTTGTATACGACCTGGAAGTCAGGAGCAAGCACCCAATCCTTAATGCGTCGGTTCGCCAGTTTGTTCTTATGCATGTCAGTCTCTTCCACGATGCAGATGATGGAGCCATCCAGCTCACCATTGAATCCTGCTTGGTTCGTGAGCGCCTGATCACCACGGACATAACCCTTAGTCAGCAGAAGCTGTAGGCTCTGGTGAAACGATGATTTACCTGTATCCTCAGGACCATAGAAGAACAGATACGGCAGAGGTTCATAAGGAAACTGGAACAGGGACGCTACCCAGATCTTGAGGTAATCAGCGCCATTCAGAATTCCATGGGCACGGCACCAGGGATCGAGCTTGATGGCATCATCAAGTCCAGATCCACAGTGTTTAAGCAGCTTCAACCACGTTGGGTATTTGAGGTTCTCAGTGTCCTGGCTTGGGACGTACTTAAGCTGTGCCGCATTTTGATTCCATTCGCGGTTGCCCGGGTAGATTGGTTGGAACGGTTTGTTCACAATCTTCCAAGGCTTGAATACACAGGTGCCCATGATCTGCTTAACGTCTTTAGCTGAGAGTCCGGTTGACTCAAGCCCTAACTTCACATGCTCCTTAGGCTCACGTGACCAGACATCTTCAGCGTTGATCATCCAGCCTGCATCCTCACGACTACCACCGACAGTAACCGCTAGCTTGCGGATGAGGTCATCATGGTTGATTGTATCCGGTTCCTCGGGTGACATAATTTGGGTTGAGAAGATCCGTTGCCAGTGAGTTTTCTTAACTGCCCACCCAACCATCTTATCACCACGGTCCTCCTTCTCATGCTTAAGGCGGATGATCAGTCGCCCGTCTTTGTGTTGCTTAAGGATCGCTCGACGCCCGAGCATCCGTGGGTCTAACGTGATGTGCACACCTAGGAGCGCAGCTACACGTCCGGCTGCTTCTGCGTCCATGAAGTCAAAACTTCCGTCAGTATCCTCAATACCTCCAAAGGCACGACACGCGGTCCCGAGGTCAGGGTCTCGATTAAGATAGCATCGGGTCCAACCTGCACCATCCTGTGTCCAAGAAGAGTGCTCTTGAACACCAGGAGTATAGCGTCTAATAGCCCAGGATCCTCGTCTAATCGGGAACGCAAAGCAATTTTGTTCATTGGTGTTATTCCCTTTGGAGTCGGTCTCATAGAAACCCTTAAGTGATAGCTCTTCGTGAGCCTCTTGAAGATGGAAGGTGTGAGTCACAAGCATGTGATGGTCTTGATCCCACCACCACAAAGCGTTCGACGCCTCTAAGAAATCAATGACACGTTGATGGTCTGCATCGAGCTTGTTCCGGGGGCGCTGGCCCGCAAGCTGATCGAACGTGCCTTCTTTACCGACATCTCCGATCTTCTTCGGGAGGTTCTTACGCCTGGTCCCCTTCACTACTTTGACGTGGTCACGCCAGTTAGGCGGTACGTCGGTGAGGACACTACCTTGCTTCAGAAGTTCGAGGCCGTCAGTGCCTTTCATCTTCCGATGCCAGACCCACATGTTACCGCCACAGATATCCACTTTGGATTGGAAGTCGAAGCCCGCGAGCGCGCTCATCTTACCAAGGATCGCACGTGCGAGCGCTGCGTGCTCTGTGTGGTTCTCGGTCGATGGACCATCAAGCATGACGTAAAGGTGTAGGCCCTTACCCGACGTGCTCTTACGGATGCTCACCCACGGGAGCGCGAACGCGGCTGCACGCACAGCCTCAAGCTCCTCATGTGTAAGCTTCGCAAGATGCTTGTCACTGTGTCCGATGATTGCATCGAAGTCATACGCTACCCAACGTGAGCAACGGTTGACCCAATCCCATCCTGTCATTCCGATACCCTCGGCGTGCTCCACCAAGTCGAAGGACATTGGAACGTCCTTATACTCGGGATCACTGTTCGCCTTATAGGGGATGCGGATAGCCTTCCATGTTCGGGTGCCGTCAGTATAGGCTTGATACTGCCGCCCCTTGAAGTCTTTCGTTACACGCTCACCACCATCCTGCGCGACGTTGACCTGAACCTCCATGTCGTAGGAGTAAAGGTCAGCTAAATCACTGTGGGTGCAAGCAGCTAGAAACCGCTTGATTGCCTCTGTCCGTGATGGCTGCATCAGTTGAACCAGTTATCCACAATCTCTCCACATATGTTGGTAACTCGAATTAAGTTATCCACAATTCCTCCACACTGACTCTCTTCCTGACTAACTACTCTCTGCTTTGCTCAATAGAAACTTTCAGAAGAGATAGTAACATATAGAGAGAGGGTAGGATATAGTCGGTCGGAATTGACGTAAGTCCTTATATTGCAAGGGTTTACGAAAATCCAGAATCCGCCGAACGATTAGCCCGGCACGGCGTCTAAGAGTGTCCCGACACTATCCAGTTTTACCCTCGTCGGGGTTCACCGACCAGTTGCCATCACATCGCATTCGATGTGATGGCTTTCAACATGATGGAGCATCACATATGGGCGAATTGAAAAAGGTTCTTCTATCCGACATCCGCGAGAACGACGTAGCGCTACGTAACGTCAACCGCGATTCAGAGGCATATCTGGGTCTCTGCGAGTCTATCCGTAGCAAGGGTTTCATTGGTGCTATCAGCGTCCGTGAACGTGACGATGATGGAACCATCTACTACGAGCTGATCGACGGCCTCCACCGCTACAACGCATCTAAGGACGTTGACCTGAAACACATCAACGTGGATGTGGTGGACCTCGACGAGGACCAAGTTCTCGAAGCTCAGATCATGGCGAACATTCACAAGGTGGAGACTAAGCCAATCGAGTACACCCGTCAGCTCAAGCGGATTCTGACCCGCAACCCTCTGATGACCGAGGGCGAGCTGGCTACCAAGCTGGGCAAGAGCACGTCGTGGATCGCAGGGCGTTTGTCGCTGAACAAGTTGGCGTCCGATCAGGCCAAGACTCTCGTTAACGAGGGCAAGATTGGTCTGTCGAACGCTTACGCTTTGGCGAAGCTGCCGACCGAGGAGCAGGCTGACTGGCTCGACCGAGCCATGACGTTGACTCCTGATGAATTCATCCCCAAGACGACTGAGCGTCTCAAGCAGATCCGTGAGGCTCGCCGCGCTGGTAAGGACGTTGGTCCTGCCCAGTTCCAGGCTGTGCCTCACATGCAGAAGCTCAAGGCTCTGAAGGACGAGTTCGAGAACGGCGAGGTCGGTCGTGTTCTCTGTTCCAAGCATGGCGTTGCGAACCCGGTTGATGGATTCGCTCTCGGTATCAAGTGGGCGCTGCACATGGACCCTGACTCCGTGGCTGTCCAGGCTGAGAAGGACGCTGAGCGTCAGGCTCAGCGGGACGCGAAGAAGCAGCAGAAGGCGGCTGAGCGTGCGAAGGCTAAGGCCGAGAAGCTTGCGAAGGAGCTGGAAGAGGCCACCACCCACGCCGCTGAGGCGTCTGCGGCTCTGACCTAACAGATGCCGAACATCGCGGTGTTGGACCGAGAAGCTAACATCGCTCCAGGCGTGCCAGCCGCCAGTCTACTCGTTGTAGGTTAATGCTGGCATCCGGCTTACTACGATCCCCTCATCCCTCAATAACACTTTCCCCTGTTGTCGCGGTCACGAGCACGTAGTAAGTCGGTTTGGGTCTGTAGTGTATGGTGCACGGATGACTGATCATCATCAAGACGAGGTTCGAGCCCTCGCATGACCCATCACCGTTTGTCATATTCTTGAAAGGATATCATCATCATGTCGAATGAATTGGTTAAGTTGGACGATCTTGGCGACCTCGCCGTTAACAAATACTCTGAGGATGACTGGGATGCGACGGCAACGTCGGCGTCGTTCCTGCCTCGGATCCAGTTGATGACCTCATCCACGGCACTGTGCAAGAGCGGAAAGTTCCCGATCAATCACTACGCTGTGGTTCGGGATCAGAAGTTCGACGATCTCGGTGAGAACGTGGACGTTCTCGTTATCGCCTGGCGGCCGAAGGCTCTTGAAACTGGTGATGCGATCATCAGTGTCTATGACCCCTCGGACGCTGAGTTCCAACGCATCCAGGATCGGTCGCTGAACGTCAAGAACAGCGGCTGTATGTTTGGTCCAGAGTTCCTGGTCTGGATTCCGAAGGCTAAAATCTTCGGAACGTTCTTCATGGGGACTAAGTCTTCCCGCCGTGAGGCCGGAAACGCTAAGTCTCGTTTGAAGGCAGCGGCTACATTGGGTAGTCAGTTCTGCAAGAATAAGGAGTACGAGTGGTACGCTCCCGAAGTCTCTGCCTGTAGCACTCCCTTCGATATGCCCGAGAGGGCATCCCTTGTTGAGGCTATTGAGAAGTTCAATAACCCTCCCAAGAACGAAGTCGAGACTGTCACGGAAGACGAGGGTCGGGCTCGTTAACTCCTAGGGCGGGCGGGGTAACCATCCCCGCCCGCCCTTGGGCACATGGTAGCTAGGCCCTAATAAATGTCGTTGTCACAAGGGATCTTCATCTGGGTCTAGCTGCCTCCCAAGGTCAATATGGATTATGAGATTTACCCGCTGGCAGTCACTCAACCAGAGTGGCGTATTTTCATTGATGTTTGTCAACGTATATTAGGAGAGTCACCTACCCGTGGTATCGATGCTAGCCATCTAAAACTAGAAGATCCTGCTTCCTTCCTTGGGAGCTTAGATATGAATAATGCCCCGGTGGATGCGCTGCGTGATCAGCACAACCTGGGGCATTTTCATTTTAGCATTAGTTTCCTTTTCGTGGGTGACGTGGAGGCTTGTATTTTACTCTGTGATACAGGTCTCCGCGTTACCTCTAAAGGTAGCTCACGACGACGCGTCTGTATCATCACGGGCTTCATGGCAGACTGGTATCACGCTGTATTAAGTGGATGTCGCCGATCAGCAGAGTATGATCTGCGATGGATTATGAATCGTGTCCTCATGCATTTTGAACGTGCTGGGTTCGGAGAGTTATTCTCTGGCTTCAAGAAGCAACAGCTTCAGGATGGCACGTTCGTTTTATAATGGACATGGAAACTATTAACAGGATGAAGCAAACAAATATGCCTCAGCAGACATTAACCGTCGAGTGTAAGATCGCAGTTGGGAAGTATCGGAAGCTTGGGAAGATCCGATACGCGAACGGGAAGATCGAGTTCCACTTTGGCTATTGGCCTCAGCTCAATGCTGAGATCAAAGCGATGCAGGGCCATCACTACTGTGGCTACGATCCCACGCCCCGTAAGATTTGGACGGTAACGGACAACGCTAGGAACCGTTTCCAGCTTGCGTTCATGATGGGTGAGAAACCCTACGATCACTTCGATACTCCGCTCCCAACGATGACCTCATCCCGGCCACTTTACGATCACCAGCTTGAGATGCTCGGTCACATACTCACCCGTCGCCACTGCATCTTCGCGTGCGAGATGGGCACAGGTAAGACGCTAGTCTTCATCGAGGCTGCTGAGCGTAGTGGCTATAAGAATAAAGACATCTGGTATGTCGGTCCTCGTGCAGGCGTCAAGGCCGTGAGTCGTGAGCTTCTCAAGTGGAAGGCTACGGTCTCCCCTGAGATGATGACGTACGACGGGATGAAGAAGCGTGTCAAGAATTGGGTTCCCGGGGATATCTCTCCCAAGTTCATCTGCTTCGATGAGTCTTCTAAGCTCAAGGGCCCGCTGACTCAACAGTCGAAGTCAGCGTTGCACCTCGCGGATGCCATGCGTAGTGAGCATGGGCTGGACTCCCTGATCCTTCTGATGTCAGGAACGCCAGCCCCGAAGACTCCGGTTGATTGGTGGCAGCAATGTGAGGTCGCGCGTCCCGGGTTCCTCAAAGAGGGGACCGTTGGGAAGTTCACTAACAGACTCCGCGTTATCGAGTATCGTGAGAACGCCATCACTGGTGGCCGTTACCCACACCCTGTAACGTGGAGGGATGACCCATCCAAATGCCAAGAGTGTGGATACCCAGAAGCTCACCCGAACCATGCAACCATTAACCGTGGGAACGATGGCTACCATCGATGGCGAAAGTCAAAGGATGAGATCAGCTTCCTCTACCAGAGGATGCAAGGATTGGTGCTCGTCAAGTTCAAGAAAGATTGTCTGGATCTTCCTGAGAAACAATACGAGATTATTCGAGTCAAGCCAACAGCGGAGATCATGCGTGCCGTTAAGCTCATCCAAGCACGAGCGACCCGTGCAGTAACAGCGCTCACGCTCACCCGTGAGATCAGCGATGGCTTCCAATACATCGAGACTCCATCAGGCCAAGAGGCTTGTCCCAACTGTAAGGGGAAGAAGGAAGTCGAGATCATGGTGCCCACAGAGGATGTGGACATCATGGCTCCTCAACGTATCAACCCAGATCAATTCGAGCGTCAGGTGGTGATGTGTGACAATTGTGGAGGCACTGGCGAAGTTATTATCTATAAGCGAGGCACCGAAGCAATCGGGTCCCCTAAGGACCAAGTCTTTATCGACGAGCTGGATTCGCATGAAGACGTTGGAAGGTATATTGTCTGGGGCGGATTCACCGGAACACTGGACCGCTTGGTGGGAATCGCTCATCAGCAGGGATGGGCAACACTTCGTGTTGATGGAAAAGGGTACGTTGGAGAAAGCGCCACCCACGAAAAGCTCGACGACGATATCCTCCTCGATGCTATGGACCGTTCCCATCCCCGATACAAAGAGTTGAGGGAGACGTTCCCAAAGATCTGTTTCGTTGGCCACCCACAAGCAGGTGGTATGGCGCTGACGCTGACAGCATCGCCTACTGAGTTGTTCTATAGCAACTGCTACAACGGTGAGGCTCGGATGCAGGCTGAGGATCGGGGTCACCGTCCCGGTATGGATGTCAATCGAGGTCTAACGATCAAGGACATCATCATGCTCGGGACTGATAAGCTGGTCCTCGACAACCTGAAGAAAAAGAAGAAGATGCAGAATCTGACAATGGGTCAGCTCGCGGATGCATTTACTTCATCATAACCACAAGTCACGACGGATCGACCACTGGCTCTGCCTACGCTGTGGGCAAGTCGGTCGACAGTCCAACATTCTCCGGCAGCCATGTGCAATGACTGTCATCGAGAAAGAACACTATCTTGCGACCCGGACCGAAGAAGAGATTTTCAAGATTATTGCCTGCATCCGATGTGGGTCATCGTTTCTGAAACTTATTATTGACACTCAACGGGCAGTCTGTTATGATTGTCCTTATACGAGGAAGACATGAAACTCCAAGAGATCCCGATGTGCCTCATCCTTTTCGATGAGGATTTTAACTGTCGTGGGCACATTGCCCCGATGGATGTCACTGACCTAGCGAACTCGATCAAGGAACAAGGGCTCATTCAGCCCGTGGTCGTAGTCCCGTTAACTGGTCCCCGGGCAATCGAACACCCGGATAAAAAGTATCTGCTAGTTGCAGGTTACCGCCGGTTCACTGCTTTCCGTATCAACGAGTCGACCGCCATCCCTGCTGTGATTCGCGAGGACATGGCTGATGAGACGACGGCGCGGTTCTTCAACCTGTCTGAGAATCTTCAGCGCAAGGATCTTAACATCCTCCAAGAGGCGAAGGCCCTAGCGAAGCTTGAGGCCCTCGGCGTCACTGAGACTGTCGCTGCTAGGAAGCTCAACATGGGACGTGGCTGGGTCCAAGTGCGCTACATGGTGCTCCGGCTACCTGAGGAGGTGCAAGCAGAGATCGCAGCCGGATGGCTCTCCCAGATCCAGATCCGTGATTGCTACACTCATTTCAAGAATGAGGGTAAAGAGGCTTGCTTCAACGTCGTTAAGGAGTTCAAGGACGATAAGCTCAAGGGTCGTCAGAATACCCGGAAGAAGCTTAAGAAGAAAAAGAAGGTGACCGCGAAGGACTACGAGATCAAGAAGGTCCGAAGACGCGATGACATCTTCGAGATGCAGGCTCATATCTACGAGGTGTTCCAAGGGAACAACGTCGTAACCCGTGTGTTTGCCTGGTGCGCCGGAGAGATCACCGACCTGGAGTTCCACGGAGTCATGAAGAACCTAGCCGCAGAGAGTGACGTAACCTACCGGCTGCCTTCTTGATCTTCTTCGATACTGAGACCTGCGGTTTCCACGGACCCATTATTCTTATCCAATGGGTCGAGGGTGTCGATGGAATCATCCATCTTCACAACGTCTGGGACACTCCGATATGGGAGACGCAGCAGCTCATTGAGATGCTATGTGAGTCAGTCATCTGTGCTTTCAACATCGCGTTTGACTGGTTTCATATCTGTCAGACGTATACCATCTTGGAGCTATTGGCTGAGAAGGTAGGGATGACCGCCTTACCAGGAGACCATATCGAAGCATACGCCCTTCTAGAACCAGAGGCGCGTTTCGGTAAATGTCTCAAGCCTGCTGGTGCTCTTGACCTTATGCTTCATGCTCGGAAGGGCCCATACCAATCGACCATGGATCGGAGTGACGTTCGTATTCGTCGTGTTCCTACTCAGCTTGCCCAGCCTCTGGCAACTAAGCTCGGGGAGTTGATCCCGTTTAGTGATGTCTACTTCGCACGCTTCAAGGATAAGAAGCGGCGATGGATGGTCTACGATATCAAGGATGACCTAGATGAAGTCATCCCCGATTTCAAGGACGTGGTCCTGAAGTTTGCACCCTCGTCTGCGCTTAAGGCTCTGGCTGTTGATGCCCTCGGTGTCGAGGAGGTGATTCAGTTCGCTGATGTTAACCTCCCAAAGAAGGCATATCCTAAAGAGAATGGATGGGCACCGTTCGCGTTGTCTGTTGGGAACCCTGACGATTGGAAGGGTGCGTGGCCCGAGAAGATCGGGATGCACATTCGTCATTGGGGCTACAACAAATACGCTCGCACGTATGCCACCGATGATGTTAAGTATCTCCAAGGACTCTACACCTTCTTCGGGGAGCCTGAGCATAGTGACGATGATAGCATCCTCGCATGTAACGTAGCCGCAGTGCGGTGGCGTGGGTTCGCTGTCGATCTCGTTGGTATGAAGAAGCTACGGAAGGTCAAGATGGCCGAGATCGCTGAGCTAGGCTTCAATCACAATAGCCACCGTGTCGTCCGCCGCTATCTTGAGCAAGCCCTGTCTCCTACTGAGATCGCTGTAATGCGTGACGGAAAGGGGAACATCTCCACGAAGGCTATCATCTTTGAGGAGATCGCAACCTGGATGGTTGAGGAGGTTTGTGACGTATGCTTCGGCATGGGTGAGACCGAGGTTATCACCGACAAGGTTACCGGGATCGAGAAGGTCTCTGGTAACATCTGCAAGGGACGTTGTAAGGATGGCATGATCCCAACTGATGAGCCTCATCCCGCAGCACTACGTGCTCAGGCTGTGCTTAAGGCTCGGCGTGCAGCTAAGCGTGTTCAGCTTATTGACAAGCTCCTGATCGCCGGACGGTTCCATGCTAGTGTTAAGGTCATCGGGACACTTAGTACTAGAATGGCTGGTGCTGATGGTATGAACCCTCAAGGTATCCCACATGATAAGGTCTTCCGCCAGTTATTTGGTCTTGCTGATGGAGAACTCATCCTCTGCGGCGGTGATTTCTGCGGCTTTGAAATCTGCCTTATGGACGCAGCTTACGGAGACCCTGTCCTCAGGGCCAAGCTTATGGAGAAGCGGCCCTGCCACGTCTGTAAGACAGACAGAGAGATCCCAAGCCGAAAGGATGATTCCATCCTTATCACTTGCCCTGAGTGCAGTGGAACCGGCGAGACCGATACTAAGATCCACGCTCTCTTCGGGACGTATCTGTTCAAGTCCGAGGGTCTGTCTTATGAAGATATCCTCGGCACTAAAGGACTCCCAGGTGAGAAGGACAAGTACGACCGTTCTAAGAAAGGGGTCTACGCCACCGCTTATGGCGGAGAGTCTTATACGCTCCAGACACGGGTAGGCATCTCGGAAGAGGATGCTGACGAGGCGTTCCGGTTGTGGTGCGAGGAACATCAGGTGTGGGGCCAGGAGCGTAAGAAGATTTTCGATATGTTCTGTTCGATGCGCCAGCCTAATGGTGTTGGCACGAGAGTGGAGTGGCACGAGCCTCACGACTATATCGAATCGATGTTTGGGTTCCGAAGATACTTCACTCTTGAGAACAAAATCTGCCGGGCGCTGTACCATCTGGCCGAGGATCCACCTAAAGAGTGGACTAAGATGAAGATCAAAGTCACACGCCGTGACCGTCAACAGTCAGCCTGTGGTGCTCTTAGGTCCGCACTCTTCGGAGCAGCGTTCCAAGTCCAGGCTGCGAACATGCGTGCTGCTGGTAACCACGTCATCCAGTCATCGGGTGCTCAAGTCTGTAAGAAACTCCAGCGTCAAATCTGGGATCTTCAGCCGGTGGGTGTTAAGGACTGGATGGTCCAGCCACTGAACGTGCATGACGAGGTCATGGTGCCCGCGCATCCGATACTTATCCCTAAGCTAGAGAAGCTGGTTGATGACTTCATCGTCTGGCTTAAGCTGAAGGTTCCACTTGCGGAGATCGACTGGGGTAGTCGTCTCAATTCATGGGCGGAGAAGTAGTGCAGTCTCTCTACGTTACACTTAACAATTTTATGCACGCTAAGAACCAGCGTGATCTTGACTCTTATGAAGAGCTCACATATAACCAGCTCCTAGTGACTGCTAGAACACATGCAAGACTCAATGAATTAGTAATGCAGCAGCGCATCGAGGAAATGAAAGATGGCAAAGGGACTGATCAAACTACAGGAGGAGCTACACCACAAAGTCCTGAACCTTCGGAGCATCGAGATGATGATCCGCCGTCCACAGTTTGAGAGACTATGGGCTGACTCATCACCTCCGACTCAAATAGAACTCCAACAATACATTTTTGAGTGCAATAAAAAGCAAGTCTCCAGATGGATGCGTGAGCATCCGTCACTCGAATTAGCTGAGAAGCAGCTAACCGAATTGAAACGTATCGCAACGAATCTCGGTATCCAAAGTGTTTCCCGCATGGGCAAGCTGGATCTTGTCCGCGCTATCCAAACGAAAGAGGCAGTATGAAGAAGCTCGATATTATTGTGGAGCTAGAGACGATGGGCACAGCCATCATGGAACTCCTAATCCGGGAAGGTGCGGTCATCAAGCTCAAGCATCTAGAGGTCCCAGAGAACGCTGACCACTACAAGGCAGAGTTTCTCCGTGATGCTCACACTTGGCTTGAAGATGTCACCAAGACCCAATACGCTGCAGCACGCCGCATCTATGCCATGCAAACCCCAGAGATGTGGGCACGCTACAAGAACTGGGGAATATTCGATGAGCACCGTGAAGTAATTCTATTGAGAAAGGCTACCAATGAACTCAGAGCCCGTGTCGTCTCCCGAGCCCGACCAGACTTCTTCAAAAAGTCAAAACGAGATTCCAAGCAGCACAAAACTAAGGCCGGGCTTAAGGCTGAGGACGCTCAAGCTACAGCTTGATGGCCTCACCCACAAGGTCATGGAACTTATTGTCATTACCAGCATCATCACCAGAAAATTGAGTATCACAAGTGAAGAAATCCAAGAAGAATACAAACGTCTCACTGACAAAGATTCGGACGCTACTGAAGGAAGTAGCGTTCAACCCGCGAACACCGGGGCCGATGTCGATCATCAGTGAGGTTGGAAGTGTTGAATACTACGAGTGCCGTGCGATCGAGGAGATCCGTACGGCACAATCTATTAGGACCCATATAGGGACGGACCTCGGTGACTATCACCAGGCGCTCATCAAAGCTATACAACTACTACTCCTCGCTAGGTTGTGTGAATGAATCCTCTTAAGCCTCGGTCCAAGAAAGGCCCTGAAGCTAAGATTCAGGCTGCCATTATTGATATGCTGAAGATCAAGGGCTGGTACGTCATGGTGACACATGGTAACCTTTTCCAGTCTGGGTTTCCTGATCTCTTTGCTTGCCACAGCACGTATGGCCAAAGATGGATTGAGGTTAAGAAACCCAATTTTAAGGGA
>Ga0255048_10002002_pt1 | contig 13429 bp, 23 predicted proteins | sample JV7_2_2_MG_FD_183619 | JGI IMG/M metagenome (GOLD analysis project Ga0255048, IMG submission 183619) | Seawater microbial communities from Jervis Inlet, British Columbia, Canada - JV7_2_2 | ecosystem: Environmental > Aquatic > Marine > Inlet | place: Canada: British Columbia | collected 2016-10-06
CTCTGGCTCTGGCTCTGGCTCTGGCTCTGGCGATGGCTCTGGCTCTGGCTCTGGCGATGGCTCTGGCTCTGGCTCTGGCTCTGCCTGATTCTCATTGACTTTTGGCGTGTAATTAAATGCTATATCTGACTAAGCGAGAGCTTGCGTATTTGCGCCATAAAGCGTGGCACGTCAAGCCGACATGGTACTACCACATCACGGCAAGAGAGCTGCCCGTTGACTATATTGGGAACAATATATTGTGGCGGGTTCAAGTTTATAAATGAACGTCAGAATAGTAGTCTGTTTAAGTTTGAACGCATCAGTAAGACAGGCGGTGGGGAATGAGCTTAGGTCACGAGTGCATTTATCCAAATTGCAATGACGAAGCTAATGTGTGCTGGTATGATTATGGCGACGAGTGGTATCTTTGTATATTCCACATGGTCAAGGAGGGTTTCTGTTGGTGTTGTGGTAAGCATTTGGGATCAGGGTCTGAACGAAAGTTGTGTAAGGACTGCTATGTTCCAGGCGAAAGTGATGAACCTTTTTCAACAGGCGGCGTGGAATAGGAGACCGCTCATTTTCTGCTTGACTCAGAGTGCCAAGTGTGTTACAATGTATAGTATTACAACTCACAGGAACACGAAAGGAGGCGTTAAGTGTATAATCTAGCGAAATTGAAAATCCTTAGAGAAAGAAAAGGACTCACTCAACGACAGATCCATGAAGCTACAGGACTGTCAATAACTACAATCTCAAATATCGAGAATGGGCATAGAGGCTGTGTAGAGCAAAACACCATAGAGAAGCTGGCAGAAGCCCTGGGTGAAGAACCACGAGTATTCTTGAGGTAATGGGGGCGGTATGAATGGTTTTTATCCCATGCTGAATGATGTACATGATAAAGCAGTCAAGGATTTGTCTCTTGCTGAATGCGCTCTGTTTGAGCATATCTGGCGCAAGTTGATAGGATGGCAACAGTGGGGGGACGCAATATCTATCAGTCAGTTAGAAAAGGAAACATCAGGGAGCCGTGCTACGATACTCAGATTGTTGAAAAAGTTGGATAAGAAAAGGTGGATCATTGTGGATAGAGCAGACGGTGTAACGAATATCATATCCATCCCAAAATGCCCTGGTATCAAAACGAGGCTGGGGGTAGACCCGTATCAATATGATACTAATACCGGTATCAATATGACACTAGTACCGGTATCAGAAAGAGACGGGTACCAGTGTCAAAATGATACACACAACAGACAGGGTTTAAAGACTCCTCCTAAAGACATAAAAACAAAGCAGGGCGAAGCGCCCTCGCCAAAGACTGATCTTCCTCAACGCGCGGCGTCCACCAAGACCACCAATGAGGCCAAAGTCGAGAAGAAGATCATGGACAAGTGGGACGGCAAGATGAAAGTCACTCCGATGGATATGAACAGGATGCTAACCACTTACAACACGAATGAAGAATCACAACTGCAATTCTGGTCGGATGTTGTTAAGCGTATGCCTGATGATTGGGCTAAGGTGAAGATCAAAAGTGTCAACGGTATCATAGCGTATGGCGAAGAGATGTGGCCTGACTACAAGAAAAAACATAATATGTATATTTTCATATAGGGAGTCGTGATGCTATATCCAGAATACAATTACGTTGAACTGGTGACAGATAAGATAAGCAACCGAAACAATGTTGTTAAGCTGTCGGAAGTGGCGGGGCGTGTAGCCAAGAGTAGCAAACGGGACTGCTACCGCTCATACTACCGGCATCCGAAAGCATTCAGCCAATATGTTCGGAAGAATAAGAGTGTCCGGGGATGGAATGGCCCTTGCTATTCTGATTACCTATGGCTTGATATTGACCGTCCCGATCTGGATGATGCGTTAAAGACTGCACGATATATGGCGAACCGTATGGAGCAATTATACGAAGTTCCGCGCTCAACACTCAGAATCTATTTCTCTGGCGCAAAGGGATTCCACATAGGCATAGATACCCGATTCTTTGGGCTGGCTCCTTCAGAGAAGTTCCCCGAACAGTTCAAGGCGTTAGCTAAGGTGCTGGCAGATGACATCCAGATAGATGCTATCTTCGACAAGCCGAGGATCTGGCGGCTGTCTGGGACAATCAATACGAAGACGGGACTATACAAGATACCGATTCCTTACACTTTGCTTGCGGACTGTAGTATGGACGGAATCAAGGCGTTAGCTGTGGAACCTCAACAAGAATTAACGATAGATACGGAGATAGATGAGGGATACTTGGCTTATCTTGTCGATGAAGTAAAAGAAGCCGCTCCGTCGCTCCCTGTTGGAGATGTTCCGCAAATACGAAAGAAGAACCTACACGGCACGAAGATATGTCTCTGGCGTATCATGCAGGGGGTTAGCGAAGGTATAAGGGATGAGGCTACTATACGTCTGGCAGCTGACTACCAGAAAAAAGGTATGCCGGCGGCGATCACGTTATCATTTCTGAGAGCATGGAATCAACACAATAATCCGCCTCAGAGTGATGACGCAATCATGACTAAGGTCGCAAGTGCTTACGGGCGCGGTCAGTATGATTTCGGATGCAATGATCATATTCTGGAAAGTTTCTGTCACGAAGACTGCTACCTTTTCAAAACAAAAGATACCGTTGAAGAATCTATAAAAGTTTGGACGATGGAAGAGTTGGAGCCTGTATATAAAGAATATGTTAAGAATTCAGCAAAGACCAAGATTCAGTTTGCGTGTATGCCCGGCGTACAGACCGCGATGCGGGGCTTGCGTCCTAAAGAAGTAGCCATAATTCTGGCACGTCCCGGTGTGGGGAAATCTTTAGTCGCACAGACCATGCTCCAGGATGTGGCTGGCATACAGGGAATCCCCAGTATATTCTTTTCAATAGAGATGCCCGGCGAACAGGTGTTTGAGCGTGGCGTTTCTATTGAAACCGCCTGGAGTACGGAAGATGTAGAAGATATGTATTGGAAAGACGACCACGACCGGATTACTGAAGCGCTCCCGAACATGCGAAATATTCACATTGTCGATAAAGGGAATCTATCATTAGGTGACATCCATAAGGTAGTTGAGAGCATTGGCGATATAGGCTTTATTGTCATAGACTATATGAGTCTCGTACGGTCGCCGGGGAACACTATTTATGAGCGCATGTCCTACATAGCCCGGCAACTCAAGCCACTGGCGAAGGAAACGGGCGCGGCGATCTTGATGATCTCCCAAGTGTCCAGACTCGGCGGAGACGGAACAGAGCCTATCACCCTAGCTATGGGCAGAGATACCGGGGCTATAGAGGAAGGCGGCGATTTTATATTAGGGATGTGGTGTGATAAAGTCGACCCCAATATTCGCATCGTTCAGCTACTGAAGGGGCGGCGCGGTGGAGCCGGAAGAAAAGACAAGATTGGCTTGCACGGCCAGTCGGTGAAATTCGTATCAATGGAGGATTGAGAATGAGTTGTCCAAAATGTCAGTCGTTACATAAGAAAACTATTGAAATGACCGAGGGGCCACACTATGCAAAAACAGTGTGTGGCGATTGTGGCAAATTCCTCAAGTGGGAACCTAACCCAGATCGTAAGTCAGTATTGCACAACTTTTTCAAGCCTGTGGGGGAGTCTGGCGGGCATGAGTTTGACTATGAATGTGTGTTTGGGAAGAAACATAAGGGGAAGTTACTATCTAAGATAGTCGCGGAAGATCCGCAGTGGCTTGAGTGGGTATGTAGTCAGGATTTCCCTGATGCGGTAATTGAACTAATAGAGTCGGTGGTTTGAGAAGGATCTCTGGATAAGCTGGGGAGCTGACAGAGGACGAGGCGGTGATGGAGGAATTTGGATTTTGAGTGCTGGCTGATATAGCCGAATTGGGGGAGAAGGTAAAATGAGGGTGGCTTTGATTTATAAGGCGATGGTAAGTTGCTATAGATATGGTGTTCATAAAGAAATTGATTCGGCTGACTGCCAACCATGTGAGTATTACGATGGACCCGGACAGGGTGGAGTTAGGTGCAATCAAGGTGATATGGATTACGGACTTGGCGTTGAGGTGAATATAATATCTGGTGTTTTCAAGGGGCATCATGGGCGATATGTCGAGGGGGATATGTCGAAACATCCTTTGCGCTACGGGATCGAATGCGACACTACAAAAAGTATTATGTGGTGCAAGAAAGAGCACTTACTAGGAAGAAGACGCAGACGAAGAGATCGAATAAAAGCAATCCCTGGCTAGACTGCGGGGGTGAAAGGAGCGGTAATGGATAAAAAACGAGAGGCAGAATTTGCTGAGGATATGGATGTATTGATGTCGGCATTGCGTCAGTTGGGTGAGGAGGATGAGGATTCTAAGACAGCCAGCATTATGAATGTGCGGCGCGTTAAGCGGCTCAAGATACAGCCTGAGGTTTTGGGATTCATATGCTCATTGAATGCGGTGTTGAGGATTGAATCTGATTTGCCGCCGACTGCGCGCATGGTGTCAATACATCACGACCAGAAAGAAGATTGTTTATGGCTGATTTATCAGTGTCGTGAATTTGACTTAGTAAAAGAAGGTGAGTATATTCCTGAGTTACCGTGGGATACGGTTACTTTCGTAGACGAAGGGAATGATGATGAAAAAGACTAAACGATGGAGGTCAATGAGGCTCCAAGCGAAAAGGGAGAAGCAGAGGATCCGCAAGCAGACAAAGCCGATCTATGATGCCTACACTCAGGAAAGAGTGTTAGCACGAAGTCGTGAGAGTGGATGGAGTAAGATTGTAAAATGGTTAAGTCGTCCAGTCCCTAAAGAGGAAAACAGGGATCGCAGGAAGCGGGATAACAACAAGCAGGGCAATCGATGACGGGGGTGAAAGGAGCGGGAGGATGATACAGACAAAAGAACTGCAAGCGATAGTGAAGTTTATGAACGCGTATGGGAAGCGGAGAGGTCCGTTTCGCGTCGATCTCAATGGTGTGAAATATTGTGACTTTTCTGGAGGAATGGGGAATGATATTGTTATTCCTGAAGATAGTCTGCGGAAGTTATACAGTTCGATTCTCAGGTCGAATGAATTAGCTAAACAACAACTTGTTGAGGCAACGCTACAGAGTGATTTGTGGACAGAATGTCTGGACGAGCCGCTGTGGGAATCTTATGTCGAAGAGGTTAAGGCGGCGCGCAAATTCGATGCTGGAACTGAGATGAAGGAAGATTGAAGACGCGGTGGTTTGACGATGTGGCGGGGGTGAGTAGATGAAAAGGAAACGGTGTGCGGGTCTTTGATATTGCGTAACGAAGGGGGTGAGTAGCGATGATACTGGAAAAAGGTGATATGTGGAACGTGTGGGGCAAGGGGTTGTGGCTATTCCCAGCTAATGCACATCAACGATGGAATGGTGAATTGACGATGGGGGCAGGACTTGCTAAAGAAGTCAAGGACAAATGGCCGCGCTTGCCAAGTATCTTAGGGGCGTATCTCAGAGATGGTGGATATGGTGACGAATCTGCTTATGGTGTGTGCGTACCCGTTTATGTTCCTGGCATTGTAGACGGTTACAAGATTGGGGCGTTCCAGACGAAGTTTCATTGGAAAGGTGTATCCAGTCTTGCGTTGATCGGCTTTTCAGTAACTCGTCTTAGAATTATGTGCAAGTATGGACAGATACCGCGCGTTGATCTTGCATTCCCTGGCATTGGCTGTGGTGGCTTGAAGCGCGAGGCTGTGTTACCTATTATCAGCGAACTCCCAGATGCAGTTCATATCTGGGAACGTGAGTGAGGTGGGTAGATGAAGATCGACTGGGGCAACAAATGGGTGAGGCTGGTGATACACACCCCACACGGGGCGGGTATCAGCTTTCTGGGGCTACTGATTCCGTCATTGCTGGTGCGCTACCTTTATTTGGGTACTGCCTGGGCGGTGTTGTGCATTATCTACCAGATACTTGAAGATTGGTGGATTAGGCACTGTCTGGCAATAGGTAATCAATGGGTACCCGCGAAACCGGTAGATTCTTTGATAGAAAGAGGTTCGTTCATGGACTGGCGCGGGTATATGGTTGGGTACGTTCTGCCACTTCTCTTTAAGGGGATAGTGGCTATCGTGAGGTGGGTGATTTGATGAAGACTCCATTGCAGGAAATATGGGGCAAATGGCCAGGTGATGAGTCCATTGATGAGATTCTCGAAGCCCTACGGCAAACTTCAAAAGTGGAGGGAACGGCTATGCAGTTGACGAGGAATTTCAGTGACGACGAGTTCAGGTGTCCGTGTTGTGGCAAGGAAGAGATGAGTCCAGCCTTCGTGGAGAGGCTGCAAATAGCCAGGGACATAGCAGACATACCATTTCGTATCAACAGCGGCTGGCGGTGCGAAAACCGTAATAGCGACGTAGGTGGCGTGGTGGATAGCAGCCATATGGCGGGACACGCAGTAGATATTCGGGCGAGTGACTCTCATACGCGTTTTGTTATTGATGGTGCGTTAAGAATGGTAGGATTTAGGCGCATTGGCGTGCGGAAGACGTTCATTCATGTGGACGATGATGTAAGCAAGCCGCAGGGCGTTATGTGGCTGTACTAAGAGGTGGGTGGCATGGCATGGTACGAGCATCTGTTTGGCATCCTCGCGATGATATTTTGTTTCGTGGGGATCCCCTTTGCGGTATTGATATATAGTTGCGTTGTAGTGGGCGCTGATGCAGATGAGGACAAACACTATACGAACGATAAGTCGAGGTGAGGAATGTCAGAGACGATCAGAGAGAAGGCAATAAAAGCCTGGGCGCAAGAGGCGCCGATTCAAGTTGATACTACTAAAGAAAGTTATGGGTGCCCATTTGACGGAGTGATTACATCATGGGATATGGAGAAGATTATCTTGCGATACGATACGGTAAACGCAGGAAAGTCAACTTATTCTCATCGTGGCATACACTGGCAGCAGATTGTAGACATCCGCTTCCTGGATGAAGATGAAGCGCCAGTTACGAATGACGTGGCGAAGCAAGTATGGGAGATAGAACGAACTGCCGGACGCAGGTATATAAGGTGGGTGGTCGGCGGTAGCTCCTATACATTAGCAGACTTTCTCGATATAGATTGCACCACAGACGAACAGGTGGAAGTCATGGCCGCCGCTCCTGAGATGCTGGATGTGCTGGTGGCTCACCGTAAAGGCATTTCGTTCTCTGAATGGAACAGAAGAAAAGAAGCTGTCATTAAGAAAGCGCGGGGAGGTGTGAAATGAAATGGATCAAGCCTGATTTGAGAAAGATTAGTGAATTGGGGCCGATTGAAGAACTGAAAGGGAGTGAGTGATTTGGCAAGCAAGCAGGGAAAGGGTAGAATTGGCTGGTGTGACTGGACGTGGAGTCCCATCAAGGGCCGCTGTGGATTTTTTTGCGAATACTGCTACATGCACAGTATCAACAAAAGGTTCAGTCTTGACCCTATGTTGCGCGTAGACGAGAAGGAACTACGCTGGTGTCCACGACAGCCCGGGAAGATATTTGTGTGCAGCCAACTAGACATAATGCACGATGATATTCCTGATGTGTGGGTTGACCGCGTACTGAATGTAGCGGAGTCGCATCCACAGAATACCTATCAGTTTTTGACGAAAAAACCGTGTATGTATTCTGCACATGACATGCCGGCTAATTCATGGGTTGGCACATCTGTTGATGGACTGGCATTTACCAGAACGAATTTCATGGACATAGGAACACTGGAAACTAAAGCGGCTATCAAATTCGTGAGCTTTGAACCACTGATAGCATTTCCAGAGGAGGTAGTTTTCAATCCTATTGCCTGGGAAGCTGTTGATTGGATCATCATTGGCGCAGATAGTCGATTGGGGGCGGATGATCCACCCAGAGAATGGGCGGAACGATTGATAGAGTCTGCGCGTAGATATGATGTGGCGGTATGGCTAAAAGATAACTATCTTTGGCCGGTCAATGACTACAGGCCACAGGAATTTCCTGATGAGATAAAAGTCATCCGCGCACCGCGGGAACCTGAGCCTGTGCCATGTGAAAGGATGTGAATGATAATGCTTTACACAGCAAAACTCCCTGAGTGGCGATGGTGGGAGTTCTGGATTAAGGTCAGGGCAAATGTTCAGCGATGGCGTTTGCGACGTGCGGAAAGCCAACGGCGGGATCATTTGGAATGGGTGAACGAGCGGCCGGTAACACGGCGGAGGTAAATGATATGCGGGAACGGTATTCCAACTTTGACATCTTGCTAATGGCCATCTCAGGGGTGGTGGCGTCGCTTGCCGTTCATATAGTGGTAACACTCTTTCGACACTAAAATAGGAGAATAATATGTGGAAACGAATAGTGAAATGGGTATTGACAAACGATCAAGTGATAGAACTCGTAGTGGCTTTTTTTGAGTCGCTGCAAGATGGCGAACTCAGTACTGAAGAGCGAGAGTCTTTAGCCAACCAATTCATAGACTTCGTGGCTGAGCAGATCAAGGAACTGTTATGAAGGGGAGTCATGGATGATCAAGAATTGGCGCGAATCATGTATCTTGTAGTGCATGACTTCCAAATCGAAATGATAGAAAACGGGCGAGCGGAAAAAGAGCATGACTTGGAGCCAGATTCTCGTAATATTGCAGAATCAATACGAAAATGGGCAATGGATAGCGCTGGAGATTACCCCTCAATTCGTAGTCATGCGGAGACTGTAATTGAATGGATCGATGCCGAGACGTTCGACGTTGATAGCATATAAAAGGGGCGGCATGAACAGATATGAAGAGATAGCGGCAATGATAGTTGGGAGGCCAGAGATAACCAAGTCAACTGCCCAAACTGCGAATGTAATACAGTGCGAAGTGAAAACTGGGATGAAACAAATAAACGCTTATCTGATACAAGTGGGATGCAAGGGGATTCTGAAATTGGCTCTTGACATGCGCGCCAGCCATTTGCTATAGTCTCAATATTCCTTTGCACTGGGGCGGTCGGGAAACCGGCCGCTTTATTTTCTTGCTATTTTCTGACAGTTTTGGTATACTTTAAGTGCGACACGGATAAACACCATTGAGCGGCGTCGCGACCATCTCCCAATAGCCGCACAATTCGCGGCGCTGCTTCCTCTGCAATTAACGTCGGGAGGCTTCTCAAGCTGAACGGCAAGGCCACCCACTATTCGGGACGGTGGCAGATAATGATTTAATGTAAGGCTGCGAGGGATCACGGTCAACCATTCAGTCATCTACGAGATGAAGAGACCGCGCTCATGAGCCATTAAATAAAGCTGAATGGTCATTTTAGAAGCCAACAGGCCGACCGGGTTGAATCCCAACAGATGGCGCGCAAGACACCGAGCATCCGCAAAAGTCTTGCTCTGGGTTGGCCGATTATATACAAAACGAGACTCAAGTACCCTGACGCTACAGGGGCAATGGAGAACGGATGCCCAACCCCTGAGCTATCAGGTCTTTGAAGGGATAGCATGGGTGATAGCCAACGATGGCCAGTCGCTCGGCGTGATAACCAGGAACCAATATAATACTAACTCTATAGCAAATAAATATGGAGATTATGGCAGTGAGTATAGCTCAACATCAATCTTCAATAAGTACTGTGCGTATGGTGGGCAATATTCGGCACTATCGCCGTTTAATAGGTATTCTTCAACGCCGCCTATGGTCTATATGGGGAGTAGCCTCATTGCCTATCTCACAATCAATACTGCCATGTCGCCTAGGATTGACCCCATTACGCTGATAGCTTGGCTCAGGTCAGATATATGAAGATAGTATGCACAATCTTAACCACGATATATGTTAAATTGGTTATTCAAATAACCGTCCACATACCAATAGGAGTAACATATGACCAACAACGAACTGGATATAGGTACACTGGAGAGCTGGCTATGGGAGGCCGCGTGCAAGATTCGCGGGCCAATAGATGCCCCCAAATATAAGGACTACATACTCCCGCTGATATTCCTGAAGCGGCTATCTGATGTATTCGACGATGAACTCACTAAGCTGTCCGAGGACTATCTGAATAAGAATATGGCGGAGTCATTACTGGAACAGGATCATAGTCTCATAAGGTTCTACATGCCCAGGACAGCCAGATGGGATAATATAGCCAAGCAGACCACCGGTGTAGGGGAAGTACTCACTGATGCAGTTAGGTCCATAGCCAGGGAGAATCCCAGACTACAGGGCGTCATAGATATAGTGGACTTCAATGCCACTACAGCAGGTCAGCGGGTAATCAGTGACGATAAGCTGAGGATACTGGTGGACGTACTGGGTAGACACCGACTGGGACTATTGAACGTGGAGCCTGACATACTGGGGCGCGCATATGAATACCTACTACGGAAGTTCGCTGAGGGATCCGGGCAGAGCGCTGGTGAATTCTATACACCCAGGGAAGTAGCCGTCCTGATGGCCAATATATTGAATCCGGAGCCGGGTATGGAAGTATACGACCCGTGCTGTGGCTCTGGTGGCCTACTCATCAAGTGCTATCTGCGGTTCATGGAGAAGTACGATGACCCTACTACTGCTCCACTACGGTTCTACGGTCAGGAGCTACTACACTCTACATTCGCCATGGCTAAGATGAATGCCTTCATACACGATATGGAGACGGAGATAGCCCTGGGTGATACAATGAATAGGCCCGCCTATACTAACTCCGGTGGCTCTCTGCGGAAATTCAGTATGGTCACAGCCAATCCCATGTGGAATCAGGACTTCACACAGGACACCTACGAGAATGACCCATACGACAGATTCTCCTACGGCTATCCGCCATCCAATAGCGCAGACTGGGGCTGGATACAGCATATGTATGCCGCACTGGGTGATAATGGCAGGATGGCCGTGGTACTGGATACAGGGGCCGTGTCCAGGGGCAGCGGCAACGCGGGCAGGAATAGGGAGCGTGACATCCGGAAGGAGTTCGTGGAGGGCGACCTGGTGGAAGCGGTAATATTGATGCCGGAGAACCTGTTCTATAACACCACAGCGCCGGGTATAATACTGATAATCAATAAGGCTAAGGAGCGCACAGGCGAGATACTCTTGATTAATGCATCCAGCTTATTCGAGAAGGGCAGACCGAAGAACTACCTGCCGGATAATAGTATAGAGCAGATAGCCGGTATATATCTGGACTGGCAGGAGGAGGATGGCATCAGTAAGGTGGTAGCCACAGATGAAGTAGCTAAGAATGACTATAACCTGAGTCCATCCCGATACGTGGCACAGGATTATGGGGATGACTCCCTACCATTGGAGGATGCTGTAGTGCTGCTACAGGAAGCCGAGGAGGAGCGCAGGACGGCTGATACCAAGCTGGGTGATATAATCCGGGGGCTGGGGGTGGAACTATGAGTGATGTACCTGATGGCTTCAAGATGACTGAGATAGGAATATTGCCAGATGGATGGAATTGTGTGGAGTTGGGTAGTAATATTAAGCAGAGCAGAGATAAGAACAAGAATGATGAGCCACACAAAGTCTACACAGTCTCGAATGTATATGGGATGGTTCTATCTGATGAATTCTTCGATAAGAAGGTATACAGTAGGGATACATCCACATATAAGATAATCGAGTGTGGTGACTTCGCATATAACCCGTACAGAATTAACGTGGGTTCATTAGGATTGTTCAGAGAGAATGGTAAGGGATTGGTTAGCCCTGCCTATGTTGTGTTCAAAGTCGTAGATGATAAGCTATATGGAGAATTCTTATTAAATCTCCTTAAGAGTCCAAGCTATGCTTCGGAGATTAGTAGATATGCAATGGCGAGGGGGAGTGTCAGGAGAAGCTTGGCATATAAAGACCTAAGTATGTTTCTAGTCCCACTCCCCCCACTCCCCGAGCAGAAGAAGATAGCAGCTGTACTATCCACTGTGCAGGATGCGAAGGAGAAGACCGAGGCGGTCATACAGGCAGCCAGGGAATTGAAGAAGTCCCTGATGAAGCACCTGTTCACCTATGGGCCGGTGTCACCCAAGGATGCTGCGGATGTGCCACTCCAGGAGACGGAGATAGGGATGGTGCCGGATGAGTGGAATGTGGTGAAGTTAGGCAACCTGGCAGAGCTAATAACCAAGGGATCGTCCCCGAAGTGGCAGGGATTCGAGTATCTCAGTGATGGGATAGTATTTGTCAGAAGCCAGAACGTTGGATGGGGGAAACTGGAGCTAATGAAGACTGCATATCTGTCAGAGGAATTTAACAAGAAGGAGAAGAAGTCAATTATCCATAGAGATGATTTATTGATTAACATCGTTGGCGCATCAATCGGGAGAGCCGCAATGGCCAATGAGTTTGTTGAAGGTGGTAATCTGAATCAGGCAGTAGCAATTGTGCGCCTTATGGATAGCACTGTTAATGCCTTCATAATGACCTTCCTACTCTTTGATGCTGGACAAGTGCAGTTACATAGACAAAAGAAAGAGATAGCGCGAGCCAATATTAACCTTCAGGACATTGGTAATCTTCTAGTTCCCCTACCCACACTCCCCATCCAACAACAGATAGCAGACATACTATCAGCAGTAGACCAGAAGATAGAAGCGGAGGAGGGGCGGAGGCAGGCACTGGATGAATTATTCAAGACACTACTCAGTAACCTGATGACCGGGCGGCCACAGGAGGCACGTCTACTCCAATAGACGCAGGCGGTTCGATCCCGACCCGTCCGCTCCAGATTGCAGGGCAGAATGTCAAGGTAGTTTGACACAGCTAGGCAAGCATGATATAATAGAAGTGAAAGATTGAAGATGCAGCCGGTTTAGCGGCCAGTTGCAGAGCAAGGGACGGCGGGGCAGAAATGTCCGTCTCAAAGCGTCGTCCCACTCACCTACTTTGAGAGGTAGAGAGATGGCAAGAAAGTCTAAAATAGAGGGTGGTTATGTAATCATCCCTAAGAACACACTCAGATGCAATAAATGGAAGGAACTCAGCGCAAGTGCAAAGACAGTATATATAGCAATGCTGACCGAGTTCATTCGAGACAAGAAGATAAACTCGGAACACAAAGTTAAGATAACACAGAATCAAATTGGAGATATAACAGGCATGAGCAGAGCAACAATATGGAGAGCCATTAAGCAACTGAAAGAAAAGAAGTTCCTACACGTTGAGATGGATGAGCAAGGCGGACTCGAAAGAAACTACACGACCTATACTCTTGATGGTCGATACCTATACTGACCTGGTATAATATACTATAAGGTGTTTAATTCTGAAACCTGAAATGCTTAAATATGAAACCTATCACCCCTGAAAAGCGTTTAGTTTTGAAACCTTTATTTGGTGAAATGCTTAATTTTGAAACACAGATTGTTTAATTATGAAACCTATGATCGATTTTGAGAACTTGGAAACTAACCGCATAGCCTGGGAGCAGATAACCAGATCGGTCAAGGTGATATGATGGCAATGAG
>Ga0255048_10002004_pt1 | contig 13402 bp, 10 predicted proteins | sample JV7_2_2_MG_FD_183619 | JGI IMG/M metagenome (GOLD analysis project Ga0255048, IMG submission 183619) | Seawater microbial communities from Jervis Inlet, British Columbia, Canada - JV7_2_2 | ecosystem: Environmental > Aquatic > Marine > Inlet | place: Canada: British Columbia | collected 2016-10-06
ACCAGATCCGCCGAGGCTGTCTTGAGATTCAAGCCGGCTGGTCTGCTGAAGTCGAAGCCGCACGACGCTACAACCCGTGCCGAATTGATGGCCGCGTCGATGGATGGATGGCGCCTGGGTGTGGTGACGATTCCGCCGGCGTTAGAATATCACCGCTGGTGGTGACGGGTCGCTTCCTGGCCGAGTGACCTGGGGTAACACGCACACGGTCTGTTGTTGGCATTCTGGCCGGATGTTACCCCGGCGTTACCCGAATGGCCGGCGATGGTCGTTATATGCTTGTATACAAGCATATAATTCCGGCGCGTCGGGTTTGAGGTCGAAATTGTCCCCTGCGATTCCACAAACACTGAAAACACCGCAGAATTCGCGTTTCATGCTTGTATGTAAGCATTCTCGGTTGATATACGCTTGTTCGTCGTTGTATGCTGTTGTCCGCTGAAGTCTGGTAAGTTGTTACCCCAGTGTTACCCCAGCAGGAGCAGGCAATGGCCAAACAGTTCAATTTCACCGGGCAAGCCGTCGACCGAATCAAACCGCCGAAGACTGGCCGCGACGAATACCGCGACACACGATGCGGCAACTTGTATCTGCGGGTCACCAGTAAGGCCGCGAAAAGCTACTGTTGGTTTGGTCGCGTCCACGGCAAGTTGAAACGGATCACCATCGGAAGCTGTGACGACTTGAAGCCGGCACAAGCACGAGAAGCTGCCGAGGCGATCACAGGTAGCAAGGCCATGGGCGAAGATCCGCACGCTGACCGGAAACAGAAGCGCACCGAGTTGACGCTGGGCGATGCGTCCGACCTGTGGATGCAATACAGCCGGACACACAAGCGACGATGGCTGAAAGACGAAAAACGCATCGCCAGATATTTCAAGCAATGGTCGCACCGACGGTTGTCCGACATCACGCGAGAAGACGCCAGAAAGCTTCACGCACGCATCGCGGAAGAAAGCGGGCCTGCGGCCGCCAACGATGCAATCGTGCTTTTGTCGGCCATCTACCGTCGCATGAAACGCCACCATGACCATCGGGGCGACAATCCAACCGAAGCCGTCGACAAGTTGCCACAACCGTCTCGTGAACGATTCATGACACGCGACGAACTGAAACGGTTTTTCGCTGCCGTCGACGGTCTGGAATCGAAGATGCACGCCGACTATTTCCGTCTGCTGATTTTCACCGGTGCAAGGCGTGGCAATGTCGAGGCCATGCAATGGACCGAGTTGAACCTGACGGAAAAGACCTGGACCATTCCAGCATCCAAGGCCAAGTCGAAACGCACAATGTCGGTGCCGCTGTCCGATGACGCACTAGAGATCCTAACACGCCGGCAGAAGACGTCGAACGGGTCACCATGGGTATTCCCCAGTTACACGATGGTGAGTCATATAAGCCGACCGAAGTACCACTGGAGGCTAGTGGTCAAAGCCGCCGATCTGCACGATCTGCATATCCATGACCTGCGTCGGACGCTGGGTAGCATCCTGGCACAGCAGGGATTTTCGCTGCATTTGATTGGCAAGATCCTGGGTCACACGAACCCATCATCAACGCAAATTTACGCCAGATTTTTACCGAGTAACCTGGCCGACGCGGTCAACCTGGCCGGCGATTTTATGCGGGCCGCTGCCAAGAGCTGAACACACGAGAACACGTCAGAACACAAGATAAGTACGACACGCCAAGGCCACTCTTACAACCAGTGATATTTTGTTGTCTATTGCAATTGACAAGAATTCCTGTGGTGATATTTTCGACCAAGGCGACGAAACGTGTAAGACGACTGGATTGGAATGCATCCAAGCAGCCGTCGAAGTCAATTTACTATTGTGCCTGAAGAGACATGGGATGACGGTGCAAGACTGTAGGAGATTCCGATGGAATCTGCACGACACACGATCGCCGCACAGATCCAAGATCCGAAATACAAATTGCTTGACACGAATCAAGCCGCAGACTTTCTAAGCCTGCGACCCGCTACGCTGCGGCAGTGGCGACACGCCAACGACGAGCGGCTGAAGTATGTCACCCTCGGCAAGCGGTCAATCCGCTATCGCCTGAGTGATCTCAGAGCATTCATCGACCACCAAGGTTGATTCCCACCGCACAGTATCCCGGATGATGCTGTGCACATTGCACGGGGAGGTGAATGCTATGGCCGATCAAGAGCCACGTAAAAGCCAAGCGACCCTGCTGGTCGAAATGGTCACCGCGTCGAGTGCGGAGCTGTTCCACGACGCCGAAAATCGAGCGTATGCGACCGTGGAAGTCAAACCGCACCAACGGGCCACGTATCCGATTCGGTCGCGTGGTTTTCGCGACTGGCTGGCACGTCTGTTTAACACGCATCAGAAGCGGGCACCGTCAACCAATGGTCTGGTCGACGCGTCGAATGTTCTGGCCGGCATCGCGACGTTTGACGGGCCGGAGTATTCAACCGCTGTCCGGGTCGGAGCGGCAGACGATGCGATCTACCTGGACCTGGCCGACGCTGCGTCCCGCGTCGTGGAAGTCACCGCGACCGGTTGGGAAGTCCGCCAGCAGTGCGATATTCGATTCGTCCGACCCGGTGCAATTCATCCGCTGCCGGAGCCAGACCAAAATGGTGGTATCAAACACCTGCGGCCATTCCTGAACGTGTCTGACACCGACTGGATACTGCTACAGGCATTTCTAGTCGGTTGTTTCAATCCGCGGATTCCGCTGCCGATCCTGATCATCAACGGGGAGCAGGGATCTTGTAAGTCGACCGCGTGCAAGTTGCTGAAGCGTCTGGTCGATCCCAGCAAGGCCGACCTGCGGCAGGAACCACGGGACGCACGGGATCTGATGATTGGGGCGTCCAATGCCTGGCTGCTGGCATTCGACAACCTGTCAAACATCAAACCAGCACTGTCCGATTCATTCTGCCGGCTGGCGACGGGTGCAGGCTTCGCAACACGGACGCTGCACACGGACGCCGACGAACAGATTTTCGAAGCACGGCGCCCGGTATGCCTGAACGGGATCCCAAGTTTGGCCGAACATGCTGACCTGTTGGACCGTGCAATTGTGATCCGCCTGGAACCAATGCCTGAGGCCGACCGCAAGCGCGAACAGGAATTGATGGCCGAGTTTGACGAGGCAAGGCCGGTCATCCTGGGAGGGATCCTGCACGCGGTCTCCGCTGCACTGCGGGATGGTCCGGATCTGAAACTGGAAACCGTGCCGAGGATGGCCGACTTCGCACACTGGGCATCCGCTGCGGAGAAATGGTTCAACCGTCCTGGCGACCTGAAATTTCTGCCGTGCTACCTGGACAATCGCAAGGCCGCGACCGGTGACCTGCTGGAAGACGAATTGATTGTCGACCCGCTGCTGGAGTTTGTACGGGCCGAGGATGGGTCATGGTTTGGCACGGCAACGGAACTGCTGCAATCACTGAAAGACCTGGCCGGCGAACAAGTCGCCAAGTCGAAAGACTGGCCGAAGCGACCGCACGAGCTGTCAACACGGCTGACCCGGGTCGCCACCGTCCTGCGGGCCACGACTGGTGTGGATATCCGATTCGAGCGGGGCACGGATCGCAAACGGACACGGACGATTGTGGTCCACGACACCAAATTCAAAACAGACGATTTTCTGCGTCCGCAGCGTCCGCAGCGTCCGGTCAAGCAGGAAACGCTACCAATTGCGGACGCACCAGACGCTATTGCGGACGCTGCGGACGCTGCGGACGCACATTTACACAACTTTTGAAAGTGGAGTCATCGACCATGCTGATCGACCACAAGCTGGGAATCTACCTGACCGAGTCACCGACCGACCTGGCTGGCCTGGACCTGCGGGGCCAAGAATTCAACGGGGCCGACATGCGGGGAGTATCCCTGCGGCGTTCAATTCTGGACGGCTGCGACATGCGTCGTTGTGACCTGTCCAAGTCCGACCTGCGGGGAGCCAGCATGCGGGGCGTCGATCTGACCCGGGCCAAGATGCAAGCCGTCCTGATGGACACTGGGACCGACCTGCGGGGAGCCAGTCTGCACGCGGTGACTGGTGACCCGTATCTGTGGCCGATGGTCTGCACGGCACAGCGTCGACGGCCTGGCAACGATGGGGCACGGCTACCCACCGGGCACGGTCCGACCGAGGCCATACACGTCACCGCGACCGCTGCCGGCGACCCTGTCGAAGTCGTCACCGCGACCGCTGACACCGAAGAATTTGCACACCTCGTAGCGTGGTGACATCGACACAACCCCACTAAACACCGGGGAAACTGGGGTTCTGTCAACTGTCGACGCCGAGGGGGAGGGGCCTGAAATCCTACCAGCCTTGAAAACGTCAAACCGATAACTGCCTTGCGCACATTTTTATCGCCAATATTCAACACGCCAACCGGTCATCACAGGGCGACCCAAGTCATCACAGGGCGACCCCTGGCCATCACAGGGCGACCCGGGTCATGACCGCATAAAACATTACCTAAGAATAGGAGACCACCATGGCCGCTGACGGATCTGAACTGGCTGCCGAAGTCGAATACGCGTTTGATGGACTGGATCAGACCGGCCTGGACCTGCTGCGGGCCTACCTGGACCAACAGGCATTTACCGATCTGGCCGGCTTGTACGCGGTCTGGCTGCGGGAGCTGCTGGACGGGAAACGGTCTGCACGGTTGAACGCGATGAACTGGCCAGATCTAGCTATCGGCGGCCTGCTGATCGGCGCGAACATGATCCTAGATTCTGCCGCGGATTCGATGGTCTACAACTTCGCCAAAAAGTGCATGACCGCCGGCTGCCTGGCCGCTGCACCGCGTCTCATGGCACCAGCACTAGAACAGCGCCGACGCGCGGAATGGAACTGACCGATGGAACAAAGCAACACACAATGCAACCGCTGCATGGCCGGCCGCAATGTCACCTACTGCGTCCGGGAAACACGCGACTTCCACATTCGCTACCTCAAATGCAACCGCTGTGGCCGCACCGCCAAGCAGACGCTGCCGCACGCGGAAGTTCACCGCCGATCACCTCGGGTCCAACTAGGCAACGCACCGGCTTCCGGCGATTCACGAGCGGTTCGGAAAGATGCGGTACGATCGTACCGCATTTATCGCACCACCACCGGTCAACGCACTGACGCCGCTGGCGATCACCAATAAAGGTATATCCCGGGATATGCCTTTTGAATTGTCTGTGCGCACAGACAATCTAAGCCACAATCCGCGATCGTGTTTCTCCAGATCACCAATAAAGGCATACCCCGGGGTATACCTTTATCCGAATCGGCAGACATCTCACCGGAGTCACTGCTGGGCCGGATCACCAATAAAGGTGTATACCGATATACACCTTTATCCGAATCACCAGACATCTCACCGACTTCCGCCGGTTTTGGACAAGTGTCGCAAATCGGCCAAAGTCACGTTTCAAGCCTGCTAGGTAACAACACACACCGCGATTCTCTGCCGGCTGGTAAAATCGAAAGCGTAGTAACCGCAAAAGCGGCGAACCAGTGCAAGAGCACAAACCTGAGGAGAAACGAAAATGCCAGATCCGGACATGGCCACACTGCCTGAAGTCGTCCGCATGTGCCGCGTCAGCGAATTCACAATCCGCCGGCTGTGGTCACTGGGTCAATTTCCAGAACCGGTGAGGCTGGGTAGCAAGCTGCTGTGGCGCCGCGAGGACGTCATGGCACGCCTTGGCTATGCCGAATCAACAACCGAAACCATCGAAATGGAAGTCGATACCCATGACAACACACTTACCGAATCCAATGGTTGATGCCGGCATCCGACGCGTGGCCGATCCTGCACGCCGCCGACGATCGGAACTGCGGGTCGAAATGGACAGCCTGCTGAACGGCAACAAAAAACAGGGTCTGACCGAGGACCAGTTGACCGATTTCGAATCGATGAAAAACGAATACGACGCCTTGGAAGACAAAGTCGGCACCGGCATTTACGCTCCGCAACAATACAGTTTTGAACCCGGGCCAGATCCTGCCGTGCCGCATCGGTTCGTTGACGGCGCCGGCCGGCCGATTGAATGCCGTGCCGCTGGTCAAAACTTCAACCAGCAACATCACGTCGATGATTACGCGTTCGGTGAAACGATCACCGGCATTCTGAAAGGCCAACCGCTGAACCAGCAATCCGGCAGCACTGATTCCGCTGGTGGATTTCTGCTGACCGAAGAACTGAGCTCAAGATTCGTTGACCTGGCAAGGGCAAACAGTGTTTGTTTGGCCGCCGGCACACCAACGGTTCAGATGGATTCCCGCGACCTGCGAATTGCCAAACTGACGACCGACGCGACGTCCTATTGGCGAGCGGAAGCCGCTGCGGTGACATCGTCCGATATGGTTTTTGGAGCGGTGACGCTGGAAGCGAAAACCTTGGCCGCGTTGGTCCCTGTGTCTGTCGAACTGTTGGAAGACGCCAGCAACATCGCACAATTGGTCCAACAAAGTTTGGTCCGTGCAATGGGCCAGAAAATCGACGCTGCGATTCTTGAGGGTTCTGGATCTGGTGCTGAACCGACGGGCTTGCTGAATGCTTCGGGTCTTGGATCGGTGACATCGGTCGGCACGCCGAGCGATTACAGCGACCTGACAACCGCCGCCAAAACGATCCTGACTGCCAACTATTCTGGTGACGTCAGCGACCTGGCATGGGTCGCACATCCGAGAGACCGCGCGACCTTCAACGGCCTGGCCGACAGTACGGGCCAACCGCTCGTTGCCCCACAATGGGCCGGCGAGCTGCGGCAGTTCACGACAACCGAACTGCCGACAACTGACGGCGCATCGTCGAATGAATCTTCGATGCTGGTCGGTGATTTTCGCGAAGTCGTTTTAGGAATGCGGACGCGTGGAATTCAAGTTCGCATCGCGTCAGATGGCACAGCCACCGATGGCAGCGCTGCCACGGTCAACGCGACCGACCAATTGCTGAAATGGATTGTCTGCTACGTCAGATGCGACGTCGGGGTTTTGCGGCCCGACTTTTTCGTAAAGATGACCGGCGTTACTGCATAGGGCTCGTAGCCCATCGTCGTTCCTGTTGAATGCGGCCCGTCGTGACATTCGGGCCGCATTTTTTGTTGGTTCACAACTAATGGCGGCGCCGCCAATGGTTGCACGATCGACGCACGGCAGATTGTTATCCCGGGATAACAATTGGAACTAATGCTCGCGCGGGCAATACTTCCAAACCTGCCGCCAGACCGAGGATCACACCATGCTGACGCTGACGGCTGCCGGCGTGTTGTTCGTCCTGGCCTGCCTGCTGACGCTACGCCGCGTCGTTGACGACCTGCACGCGATCGGTGACGGTCTGGACACCATCAAGACAACACTGGCCGCGATCGCGGACTGAGCAAGATCGTAATACGATCTTGATGGTTCACAACTAATATCAGCGCTGATAATGGTTGTACGCCGGACCGTGTCCGACTGGTTTAGAACTAATAGCGGCGCCGCTATTAGTTCTACGATCGACGCACGCAACTAATGCAAGCGCTTGCAATGGTTGCACGATCGACGCCAGACCGTGACCCGCTGCTTTACAACTAATGCCCGCGCGGGCAATGGTTGTACGATCGACGCACGGGTGAAGCTGACTTTTGAAACTTCTGGGCGCACAGAACATCTGAGCCACACGCATCACCGCCGAAATTCACCGCCTGACGCGTCGGCATTTTCCATGATCGAAACATCGCGGACCGATGGCCGAGGCCGGCACGGGCCAGAATAGCAAGCAGGTTTTGGTAGTATGCGTCCTGACCTGTCATGGAGGGCTGACAGCATGCACCGAGGCTATGAACCGACACCGGACCAGATCCGCCGAGGCTGTCTTGAGATTCAAGCCGGCTGGTCTGCTGAAGTCGAAGCCGCACGACGCTACAACCCGTGCCGAATTGATGGCCGCGTCGATGGATGGATGGCGCCTGGGTGTGGTGACGATTCCGCCGGCGTTAGAATATCACCGCTGGTGGTGACGGGTCGCTTCCTGGCCGAGTGACCTGGGGTAACACGCACACGGTCTGTTGTTGGCATTCTGGCCGGATGTTACCCCGGCGTTACCCGAATGGCCGGCGATGGTCGTTATATGCTTGTATACAAGCATATAATTCCGGCGCGTCGGGTTTGAGGTCGAAATTGTCCCCTGCGATTCCACAAACACTGAAAACACCGCAGAATTCGCGTTTCATGCTTGTATGTAAGCATTCTCGGTTGATATACGCTTGTTCGTCGTTGTATGCTGTTGTCCGCTGAAGTCTGGTAAGTTGTTACCCCAGTGTTACCCCAGCAGGAGCAGGCAATGGCCAAACAGTTCAATTTCACCGGGCAAGCCGTCGACCGAATCAAACCGCCGAAGACTGGCCGCGACGAATACCGCGACACACGATGCGGCAACTTGTATCTGCGGGTCACCAGTAAGGCCGCGAAAAGCTACTGTTGGTTTGGTCGCGTCCACGGCAAGTTGAAACGGATCACCATCGGAAGCTGTGACGACTTGAAGCCGGCACAAGCACGAGAAGCTGCCGAGGCGATCACAGGTAGCAAGGCCATGGGCGAAGATCCGCACGCTGACCGGAAACAGAAGCGCACCGAGTTGACGCTGGGCGATGCGTCCGACCTGTGGATGCAATACAGCCGGACACACAAGCGACGATGGCTGAAAGACGAAAAACGCATCGCCAGATATTTCAAGCAATGGTCGCACCGACGGTTGTCCGACATCACGCGAGAAGACGCCAGAAAGCTTCACGCACGCATCGCGGAAGAAAGCGGGCCTGCGGCCGCCAACGATGCAATCGTGCTTTTGTCGGCCATCTACCGTCGCATGAAACGCCACCATGACCATCGGGGCGACAATCCAACCGAAGCCGTCGACAAGTTGCCACAACCGTCTCGTGAACGATTCATGACACGCGACGAACTGAAACGGTTTTTCGCTGCCGTCGACGGTCTGGAATCGAAGATGCACGCCGACTATTTCCGTCTGCTGATTTTCACCGGTGCAAGGCGTGGCAATGTCGAGGCCATGCAATGGACCGAGTTGAACCTGACGGAAAAGACCTGGACCATTCCAGCATCCAAGGCCAAGTCGAAACGCACAATGTCGGTGCCGCTGTCCGATGACGCACTAGAGATCCTAACACGCCGGCAGAAGACGTCGAACGGGTCACCATGGGTATTCCCCAGTTACACGATGGTGAGTCATATAAGCCGACCGAAGTACCACTGGAGGCTAGTGGTCAAAGCCGCCGATCTGCACGATCTGCATATCCATGACCTGCGTCGGACGCTGGGTAGCATCCTGGCACAGCAGGGATTTTCGCTGCATTTGATTGGCAAGATCCTGGGTCACACGAACCCATCATCAACGCAAATTTACGCCAGATTTTTACCGAGTAACCTGGCCGACGCGGTCAACCTGGCCGGCGATTTTATGCGGGCCGCTGCCAAGAGCTGAACACACGAGAACACGTCAGAACACAAGATAAGTACGACACGCCAAGGCCACTCTTACAACCAGTGATATTTTGTTGTCTATTGCAATTGACAAGAATTCCTGTGGTGATATTTTCGACCAAGGCGACGAAACGTGTAAGACGACTGGATTGGAATGCATCCAAGCAGCCGTCGAAGTCAATTTACTATTGTGCCTGAAGAGACATGGGATGACGGTGCAAGACTGTAGGAGATTCCGATGGAATCTGCACGACACACGATCGCCGCACAGATCCAAGATCCGAAATACAAATTGCTTGACACGAATCAAGCCGCAGACTTTCTAAGCCTGCGACCCGCTACGCTGCGGCAGTGGCGACACGCCAACGACGAGCGGCTGAAGTATGTCACCCTCGGCAAGCGGTCAATCCGCTATCGCCTGAGTGATCTCAGAGCATTCATCGACCACCAAGGTTGATTCCCACCGCACAGTATCCCGGATGATGCTGTGCACATTGCACGGGGAGGTGAATGCTATGGCCGATCAAGAGCCACGTAAAAGCCAAGCGACCCTGCTGGTCGAAATGGTCACCGCGTCGAGTGCGGAGCTGTTCCACGACGCCGAAAATCGAGCGTATGCGACCGTGGAAGTCAAACCGCACCAACGGGCCACGTATCCGATTCGGTCGCGTGGTTTTCGCGACTGGCTGGCACGTCTGTTTAACACGCATCAGAAGCGGGCACCGTCAACCAATGGTCTGGTCGACGCGTCGAATGTTCTGGCCGGCATCGCGACGTTTGACGGGCCGGAGTATTCAACCGCTGTCCGGGTCGGAGCGGCAGACGATGCGATCTACCTGGACCTGGCCGACGCTGCGTCCCGCGTCGTGGAAGTCACCGCGACCGGTTGGGAAGTCCGCCAGCAGTGCGATATTCGATTCGTCCGACCCGGTGCAATTCATCCGCTGCCGGAGCCAGACCAAAATGGTGGTATCAAACACCTGCGGCCATTCCTGAACGTGTCTGACACCGACTGGATACTGCTACAGGCATTTCTAGTCGGTTGTTTCAATCCGCGGATTCCGCTGCCGATCCTGATCATCAACGGGGAGCAGGGATCTTGTAAGTCGACCGCGTGCAAGTTGCTGAAGCGTCTGGTCGATCCCAGCAAGGCCGACCTGCGGCAGGAACCACGGGACGCACGGGATCTGATGATTGGGGCGTCCAATGCCTGGCTGCTGGCATTCGACAACCTGTCAAACATCAAACCAGCACTGTCCGATTCATTCTGCCGGCTGGCGACGGGTGCAGGCTTCGCAACACGGACGCTGCACACGGACGCCGACGAACAGATTTTCGAAGCACGGCGCCCGGTATGCCTGAACGGGATCCCAAGTTTGGCCGAACATGCTGACCTGTTGGACCGTGCAATTGTGATCCGCCTGGAACCAATGCCTGAGGCCGACCGCAAGCGCGAACAGGAATTGATGGCCGAGTTTGACGAGGCAAGGCCGGTCATCCTGGGAGGGATCCTGCACGCGGTCTCCGCTGCACTGCGGGATGGTCCGGATCTGAAACTGGAAACCGTGCCGAGGATGGCCGACTTCGCACACTGGGCATCCGCTGCGGAGAAATGGTTCAACCGTCCTGGCGACCTGAAATTTCTGCCGTGCTACCTGGACAATCGCAAGGCCGCGACCGGTGACCTGCTGGAAGACGAATTGATTGTCGACCCGCTGCTGGAGTTTGTACGGGCCGAGGATGGGTCATGGTTTGGCACGGCAACGGAACTGCTGCAATCACTGAAAGACCTGGCCGGCGAACAAGTCGCCAAGTCGAAAGACTGGCCGAAGCGACCGCACGAGCTGTCAACACGGCTGACCCGGGTCGCCACCGTCCTGCGGGCCACGACTGGTGTGGATATCCGATTCGAGCGGGGCACGGATCGCAAACGGACACGGACGATTGTGGTCCACGACACCAAATTCAAAACAGACGATTTTCTGCGTCCGCAGCGTCCGCAGCGTCCGGTCAAGCAGGAAACGCTACCAATTGCGGACGCACCAGACGCTATTGCGGACGCTGCGGACGCTGCGGACGCACATTTACACAACTTTTGAAAGTGGAGTCATCGACCATGCTGATCGACCACAAGCTGGGAATCTACCTGACCGAGTCACCGACCGACCTGGCTGGCCTGGACCTGCGGGGCCAAGAATTCAACGGGGCCGACATGCGGGGAGTATCCCTGCGGCGTTCAATTCTGGACGGCTGCGACATGCGTCGTTGTGACCTGTCCAAGTCCGACCTGCGGGGAGCCAGCATGCGGGGCGTCGATCTGACCCGGGCCAAGATGCAAGCCGTCCTGATGGACACTGGGACCGACCTGCGGGGAGCCAGTCTGCACGCGGTGACTGGTGACCCGTATCTGTGGCCGATGGTCTGCACGGCACAGCGTCGACGGCCTGGCAACGATGGGGCACGGCTACCCACCGGGCACGGTCCGACCGAGGCCATACACGTCACCGCGACCGCTGCCGGCGACCCTGTCGAAGTCGTCACCGCGACCGCTGACACCGAAGAATTTGCACACCTCGTAGCGTGGTGACATCGACACAACCCCACTAAACACCGGGGAAACTGGGGTTCTGTCAACTGTCGACGCCGAGGGGGAGGGGCCTGAAATCCTACCAGCCTTGAAAACGTCAAACCGATAACTGCCTTGCGCACATTTTTATCGCCAATATTCAACACGCCAACCGGTCATCACAGGGCGACCCAAGTCATCACAGGGCGACCCCTGGCCATCACAGGGCGACCCGGGTCATGACCGCATAAAACATTACCTAAGAATAGGAGACCACCATGGCCGCTGACGGATCTGAACTGGCTGCCGAAGTCGAATACGCGTTTGATGGACTGGATCAGACCGGCCTGGACCTGCTGCGGGCCTACCTGGACCAACAGGCATTTACCGATCTGGCCGGCTTGTACGCGGTCTGGCTGCGGGAGCTGCTGGACGGGAAACGGTCTGCACGGTTGAACGCGATGAACTGGCCAGATCTAGCTATCGGCGGCCTGCTGATCGGCGCGAACATGATCCTAGATTCTGCCGCGGATTCGATGGTCTACAACTTCGCCAAAAAGTGCATGACCGCCGGCTGCCTGGCCGCTGCACCGCGTCTCATGGCACCAGCACTAGAACAGCGCCGACGCGCGGAATGGAACTGACCGATGGAACAAAGCAACACACAATGCAACCGCTGCATGGCCGGCCGCAATGTCACCTACTGCGTCCGGGAAACACGCGACTTCCACATTCGCTACCTCAAATGCAACCGCTGTGGCCGCACCGCCAAGCAGACGCTGCCGCACGCGGAAGTTCACCGCCGATCACCTCGGGTCCAACTAGGCAACGCACCGGCTTCCGGCGATTCACGAGCGGTTCGGAAAGATGCGGTACGATCGTACCGCATTTATCGCACCACCACCGGTCAACGCACTGACGCCGCTGGCGATCACCAATAAAGGTATATCCCGGGATATGCCTTTTGAATTGTCTGTGCGCACAGACAATCTAAGCCACAATCCGCGATCGTGTTTCTCCAGATCACCAATAAAGGCATACCCCGGGGTATACCTTTATCCGAATCGGCAGACATCTCACCGGAGTCACTGCTGGGCCGGATCACCAATAAAGGTGTATACCGATATACACCTTTATCCGAATCACCAGACATCTCACCGACTTCCGCCGGTTTTGGACAAGTGTCGCAAATCGGCCAAAGTCACGTTTCAAGCCTGCTAGGTAACAACACACACCGCGATTCTCTGCCGGCTGGTAAAATCGTCGGGTAGTAGTGGCAAGAGTCACGAAAGTGCAAGAGCACACCCGAGGAGAAGCCGAATGCCAACAACGCCGGATATGGTCACAATTGCTGAAGTCTGC
>Ga0255048_10002005_pt1 | contig 13396 bp, 33 predicted proteins | sample JV7_2_2_MG_FD_183619 | JGI IMG/M metagenome (GOLD analysis project Ga0255048, IMG submission 183619) | Seawater microbial communities from Jervis Inlet, British Columbia, Canada - JV7_2_2 | ecosystem: Environmental > Aquatic > Marine > Inlet | place: Canada: British Columbia | collected 2016-10-06
TTGCTTTCTTTATGGCTTCAAGATAACCCCTAGATTTGTAAAGTTTCATCCATCCTTCATGATCCAAGCAGGACTGTGTTTTTTCTAGTTCCTCGATATTTTCGCTTGCCTCTTTCTCATTCATCTCTCAGTCTCCTCATCATGTCTTTAATAATTTTCTTAGCCATACGTCTAGCGTGATCTGGTCTAGGATCTTTATATAAACAATGCATAACAATCATCATTCCTGTGCAATTTAATCCCAATAGATAACCTACTATCAAGGGTTCTTTATCTAACCAGACTCCATAAGTTAAACCAGTTAAATGGGCTCCAAGAATTAACACCCACATCCACACACTAATATCATCCACCTTCTTTAACTTATAGGTTCTATATAGTTGAGGGAGATAGGCTAGAAAGAACAGAGCTGCACTTGCATACCCGAACAGTTCCATGTTATTGTTGTTCTCCCTTTACCCATTCCTCAATACACTTCACACACAACCACCCTTCTCCTGATACCTTCTGCATGTTATCAGCATAATCAATATAGCCACATTCTTGACATGTTGGAATATCAGCCATCTTATTCTCCTGTGATAAGATCTCTAGGAATTTCCCAGAAAATAAACTTTAACCAACCTTTCCAATTTTGCTTTAAGTCTTCCCAAAAAGCTTGTCTTAGAGTTCGTGGTAGGCCCGCAGGACAGATCATGACATTTCTCCTCTGGTTTAATATGTAGTATCTTCCCATTCATGGGCACAACTTTGTCAATAAGCTCATCGAACTGTTTACTGTCCCTATCTACCCCGATAATACTTCCTTGCTTCCACATCTCCCGTAGAACTAATGATAGCACCTTGTTATTAGTGGGATAGCCTTGTGCCTCTAGTTTCCCCATAATTTCTCTAAGCTTCTCCTGTGTATCCGGGGTTAAGAGGAAGGCATTCATTTCTTTTTTATCCATTTAGAGACCCACTTGTTTGCTACATTAATAGCTAGATAACTTCCTGCTATCACAGCAATATATTGAAAACCAGTATTATAAACTGATACTAAATTATCTCCAGAAAATACGGGAGAATGTAAATACCAGGCCACCACAAAAAGGATAGTAGCAATTAACATACCTTTTGCTATAAGTAATAAACTTGCAACAGTAAACAATAATTTACGTAATCCTATCATAGCATCAACTATCTTATGTATGTGATTCATCTTCTTTCTCTCCTTCTAGTCCTGGTTTCCCAGCTAATATCCAGGCCATCAATCTTTCTATCACAGCATGCCCAGCACAAGCCTGTAATGCATCAGTCAACCTATTCTTCTCCATATACTCTATTTCTTTACGTCGATAATTCATATAGAATTTATCAAGATCTTTCTCAGTAATCACACTCCCATACTTATAAACAGGCTGACCTAAATTATGGGGGTCAATATTGGCCATTTATGAATTCCTGTTTGATCTCTTTAATTGTAAACAATCGAGACTGAACTCGTGCATCATCTGTTACACTTTCTGCGGCTGGGTCAAGTTTCATTAATGCCGCAACTGTTTCATTCTCGAGTCGTGTTAAATAAGTAATGAAGCTTTTATCGTAGTCTGATTTCTGAGGATACTTATAATCTTTGTCTGGGTACAGGTGAAGCTTAATAGGTTTCTTCATTACCGCCCCCTTAGCATACTACGTTTCTTCTCAGCCGACAGTAAATTCACTGAACTTCTAGGCCACTTACCACATGTACGACAATGATAGATTTGAAACTTACCTGTGTCAGTATTAGCAAATCCTTTCTTTACTAATTTATCACTACCACACTGACATCTCATTTTCTCATCATCAATAAAGGCTGACAGGGCTGGGATCTTAATCCACCCTTTCACTAAGTCATAATGTTCCTCAGTAGACAGGACATCGTACTTAGTATACTTTTCCATCTCTTTCCAAGCAAGGGGATCTCCAGCAAGAACCGCTTTCCATAATGCAAAGCCGGGGTACTTCCCGTGTTTAAGCTTTTTATACTTCTTGTTTATCTGCTCTGTTTTGTATTCTAACTTGTGCGAAGTAAAGCCGAATATCTTTTTTTCTTCTTTATATATGTCGATGTGTTGACTAGGGCTAAAAGGTTTAATAGGCGGCAGCTTATTAATAAGTGCTCTAGCATTCACCTTTTTCACATCAAAGTTCTTTCCATTCTGAGTGATAATAATATCAGCTTCATTAAGAAGGGCAGCTAATCCTTTTACTAACTTCTTGTCGTCCCTCACATTCTTAACCTTACGATTATCCATGTATCTAACTTTAGAAGCGGGATCACCATACCACTTAGCAGCCCAGGCAAGAATGGTCCAGTCTTGTTTAATTTGATTAAGACCCATGTTCTGGTCAAACAAACCCCATACATAACCTTCAATAGGAGCCGTCTCAAGATCCAAGGTAAGAATTTTAGGTTTGTTCATTTCTTTCTCCTCTTTCTTTCTCCATCAGTCTTTTGCTTATGACAACTTTTACATAAAGCTTGGCATTGTCTTTCAAACATAACTTCTGCATACTTCCCCAAATCTTCCCATTTACGAGGTCTAGAACCTACAGGTTTTATATGATCTATATCTAGTTGATCTTTTAATTTAAACTGCTTACATATATCACAATGGCGACCTTTATCTATTCCTACAAAAACTATTGCTTTATTATACTGCAGTTTTCTATTTTCTCCATACTGCAACCATCGTCGTCTTATATCCTTACATATAAACATAAGACCTCTTTGATTCCCCTTAATTCGTAATCTACTCTTCCTCTTCATTTACAATCTCCAAATGACCGTCATAACTAAATCCCATTCCCCGCAAGAATTGATCGAAATCTGGAAGAAGTTCATCCAATGTAACAGCAGTCGTACTCATTCGGTAATTATATTCGGGTTGATTTGGATACTTAGTATGGCCTTGAAATACAATTAAGTGTTCTGGTTCTTTCATCATTAAGCTCCTATCCCGTCTTCCGGTTCAACCAAGAAAGCTGGACAATGTTTACAAAAGTACATGGTGGAGTGTCCGTGATGCGTTTCATAATCCCACTCATGATTATTCTTTAAACATTCTTTCTTTCTAATACCTTCTTCAATTTCTTCTAGAATTGACATTATTTACTCTCCTTCCAGGTGTTACCAGTCCCAATTTCTACCTCTAGTGGTAACTCTTTCCACCAGTCTATAGGATCAGTCATAGCTTTATGCACAATTTGTTTAACCTCTTGTTCTTTCTCCGCGTTACATATAACTAAGAGTTCGTCATGAACTTGTCCCACCGGTGGATAACCAATCTTAATTAAACGCTGAATAGCAACTTTACAAATATCACCAGCTAAAGCCTGGCATAGATTTTCTGTTACTTTCCCACCATACAACTTTGTTACATCCATTGCAGTTAGTTTACTTTTATACCTATCATACACCCATTCTTTCTTCCAGCGGTTAAACTTCTTTTGCCAAGTAAAGCGTAAGTTATGATACTTAATCTCTAACCCTAATGGTAAAACTATTGTATTTTTCTTTAGCTTTAAAAAAGGAATCGCTGATAAATGATTAGGAGCTGTACTAATTTGTTCTAGTATATCTTCACATTTCTTCCAAAATCTAGGTACGGTTTCATACGTATTACGATATAGATCGATAATAGTCTTAGAAAATGCAGCGTCAATAGTTTGTTTTCCTTGAGTATACACTTGGTCAATAAAGCGAGCAATACCCATTCCGTACCCCAGTCCAAGAACAGCAGCTTTACCTACAAATCGTTCAGCCTTATCGGTTTTTGTAATAGATCTGTTGTAAATTTTACTAGCAAACTTGCAGTAGGGATCATCCTGTTTTTTAATCGCCCCCATTAGTTCCTGACAATTCGACAAGAAAGCGAGCACTCGTAATTCAATATTCTTGAAGTCTGCTACTACTAGTGTTTTGCCTTCAGGTGCTTTTAATGCGGCTCGTAGTTCAGATTTTCTTCCAAAGTTCTGCGGATTACCAGCACATCCATTGCCTCCCGAGAATCGATGTGTCTGCAATGCTCCTGAAAAAATTACATCAAAACAATACTTACTAATCTTGGAAAGCTCATACATCTTCTTTGCTCTCGTTTCTTCTAATGTTTGCTTAACAATTGTACGAGCTGTACATAACTGTTTAAGTTTGGGGTCGTTACTTTTAAGCAACTGTAAGAAGGCTTTATCTTGAATAGATAAAGCAGGAATTTTCTCTCCTCTTTTGTTTAATTTAAATGGTACTTTATATCCTTCCGCTTTGAGTAGTTCTGCAAACTGTGGGTTACTTCTTAAAACTGAAGCTTTAATACCTAACATATCTATTACTTGTTGTTTGTTAGCAATTGATTTATTATACACCTCTAAGCATTTCTGCCCATCAATTTCTAATTGAGGATGTATGAATATTCTAGCGGTCCAGTCAAGTATATCCCATTGGTTACTTGGAAACTTACCTTTAAGTCTTTCATAAATTCCATAGCATATATCTACATCTGTTATACAATAGGCTGCCAATTCTTTTTCTTCTTCCACAGTCAAGTCTTTCTTGCCATTTGTGTGTAACTCACCTTTTGCTGGAAGACCTAAAGCTTCCGCGGTATGCTTTAAAGAAGCTGTAGGAATAGAATTTCCTAATATAGCTTTTACAAGCCCAAGTGTATCTATATACTGCTTAGGCTTTATACCATACTTCCAAGATAAGATTGCTCCGTCAAACTTTACATGATGCGCTATTAATATAGTATTAGCCCAATCAATTTCTTTAATCCACGTATGATCTGAATACCACCGTGTGGGTTCTGCATTTATTTTTATACCTGCCCCTTGTATATGAAATCGTGAGTCATGAATATATTCTACAAGACTCATGTTTTTAAGAGAATATTTTTGCTTAGAGTCATAGAATGTTTCAAAATCTAATGTAACAGTATTTACTTTAACCTTTAAATCTATCATCACAATCCTTATGCGTTACTTCATAATCCAGTAAGAACATAATGCAGCAACCAGCATGAGCAAGGTGAGATAAACCCGTTTCAGGGTCTTTGTCTTCGCCCCCAAGAAAAGCCAAAACATGCCGTAACAAAGCAGCCAGCACACGACACCATGATAAACCAGATCTCCAATTGTGTTTTCCATATTTATTTGCTCCCAATGTCATAACTTTTGCAATTTCTGTTAGTGCTATCGGTGACAATAAATCCATCATAGGTTTGCCGTCATCATATTTTTTTCCACTTGGAGAAGATGTTGGCTGTAAAAAATGAAGGACACCACAAGGACATCGCCCCACTGTAGTATGGTTATGTACGCTTTCATCTTGAGCAGGGGTAGTATAACATACATGATTCCCCGCACTAGGGATACTATCATCCCATCCAAATCCACATGGACAATATATATAAGAATTCATTAATAAACATCTCCATTAGTTTTTATTTTTTTATTTTCATAAGCTGCTATTTTTCTACGATACACCTCTAACTTAGCTCCTTCTAGTGCTCCTATAATATCATTATATGTTTGGTAGGATTCTCCTTTAGTATGAATATACCAATTACTAAATACAGTAAAAATAAAATTTAAATGCCCTGGTTTAGTAGCCATCTTAGGAGGTTCAATAATTAAACCTAATTGATCTTTCTCTGTTAGATAGGGCATACTATTGTCTCCTCTGTATAGAGATATAGTCAGATTCTGAAACGATTCGTATTCCTTTTTCTTTACTGGTTTTAATTAAATATTTAAACATGTCTTCTACTTGTGGATTTCGAGCATCTACCTGAAAAGATTTATATACTTTCTTATCATTTTCAGTATTAAAGAAGACGGTTAAATACCCATTACTAATCTTATGGATCTCAAACAATTTCTCCATTACTTACCTCGCTCTAACCAATAGTCTAGTGTATGAACTTGCATATCTAATTGCTTAGCGACATAGGTTTCTAATTGTGCTCCTCTTGACTTCTTCCATCCCGGTAATGTAGCTATAGCATAACATTTAGCAACTACATATCGTAAGTCTCGTCGTAAGCAATCTTTCCACGTTAAGCAAAGTGGTTTTATGGTTTCTAACTCTGCTGGACTAATTACTTTATACCCCCGTTTTCTTAAACGTTTTGCAGCTTTATGAAACTCTGGAAAGTTCTTCTTGGGTAATCCTGACATGGGGCCAGCAATATATAGGTAGTTATTTTTCATACCCAAATTCCTCAAATGTCATACTTTTGCCATCAAACTTAAATTCCATTTCCTGAAGTAGCCCTTCTCTATGTTTAGCAAAATCTAGTAACCGTAACTCTCCTGTCGTATCTAGCTTACTTAATAAAATAACAATGTGTGCCTCTTCTTCTAACGCTCCACATTCTTTTAAATGAGTAAGGCGTGGCTTTTCATACTCAGCAGCTCGATTTAACTGAGAGCCTACAACACCGGGGCAATTATATTCTTTCGATATATTAACTAAATCTACAATAAAGCGATTAATGTCTAACCGTCGCTGTTCGCTTAATTGTTCAATTCTGTGGATATGGTCAAAAAAGAAAACATCTGGCCGTAATTTGGCCACTGTTTCAGAAACTTCTCGACTCTTAGGTTGTGCTTTATCAATGATATATAAAGGGTACGTTTGAAACTTTCTAACATACTGCTCAAAAACTGCTTGTTCTCCGCTATCAAGTTGTCCTGATTTAATTTTACGAAAATCAATTCCTGTTCCCACACTGACGAATCTGTTAAAGACAGCTTTCCAATTTGTTTCAGTAGTAAAGAATACCACTCTCTTTCCTGCTTCGAGTAACTTATGAGCCGCCGTAACACAAAAGCTTGTTTTTCCAATTCCCGGCCTTGCACCAATAATCCAAATACCTCCCTTCGTATAGCCATCGGTAAGGCGGTCAATCTGAGGAAATCCAGTTGATACAGTTTCTGGTAGTACTTCTTCTCCATAGAACTTTCGTTTGTACTGGTTAAGGTGGGTTGTAGGGCTAAAGATTTCAATTGGTTTTGTTTCCTCTTCTCCTCGTATAGTCGATCGAAAGCCATAATTTTCTCCTTGTGGATATCTTTCAAACTGATCATTGATTAGATAATCTAATTTATCATAATCATATTTTTTAGCCCATGGCTCTAAAAACATCTTAACTTCTTCTTCGAGTAAACCCTTTGCTTTTAATCTTCCAATAACTCTAGTAAAAGTAGGGGTTCTTCCCTTTGTCCCATTACCAGATTCAATAGATTGAAGTTCTTCTACCAACCAAGTCGCTGATCTGGTAATAACTGGAGTCTTTAATGCATTTCTATCTGGCAATAAGTTTATCAACCATTGGGGAGGATAGGCCAACATAGTAGTATCTGGACTCTTAATCCACTCATAACCAACAGAAGGAGCAATTTTAGCATATCCTCCATATCCTCTGGTATCAACCCCCGGATGTATCTTCCCCGCAGTATGGCATTGCTTAGTATTTAAAGCCTCAATCCATCTCATGTAGTAATGAAGTCCATCAGACTTGGTTTTCTCTATCCATGTAAGAGGTAACTTGTCTTGATGTTCATCGTACCAATCTTTAGATTCTGGATGTTTATCAAAATCTAAATCCAACAGAAACAAGTTACTTGTTGGTCCGGTAGCTACACCTATGGATCTGTTGTTTGCAGAAAACCATTGAGTTATTTCTTCAGTAGTGGGAAGTATATCTTTATACCTTTTCCATTTGACCAGTGGTTTTTTTGTTTCATTGGATACAGGAAAAATCGACAGTCCTTTTTTTCTTAGTTTAAAAGCTTCATCTAATAAACTCATTTACCCTTAACCTGCCTATAAATATGTCTCAACATTTTAATATCCTTAAACCCCTGTGTAAGATTAGAGAATGTATATGTAGCAAACGTATAATCTGAGCTATATTCTACTTGTACATATTCTGGCAGTTGCAGTTTACTTTTTATCTGTGTCTTTGGTTTTACTTTCTCCAATGTTGTAGACCGCACCGTCATCCCGCCCGTAATAGTTACACCGTACTGTTTCTGAGCCATATAAGAGTAACACACATTCTGCCAATAGTATTTTATTGCTGTAGCTCGCTCATCGGCTGTTCCTGGAGGAACCCGATCTGTTTTCCAATCGATCACCCAAAGATTATCACTCCCTTTAAATGAACCAATAACATCTGGTGTTCCTCCAAGAGTAAAACACGTACAGTCATCTGGGCAGTCTTGTTCACACGTTGTTTCATGTGGCTTAGGATGATGTACTTCACAATTCCAGTAAAGAGGTTCTTCTATCTTAAAAGGTTTAAGTTTTATTTGTTTACACCAATCAACAATCTTTGCTGCCATTGCATGTTGTTCGTATGAAACTTTATACTTCCCTTTTGTAAGATAGTCTTCGACTGCTTTATGAACCCCTCTACCCACCCTCTGTTGTTCATGCTTATGAGCCATGCAAACATCTATTGGATCTACTTTATTTAAGTTTACTTTGTTTGCTATCAGTTCTTTTCTCTTACTCTTGTACCACCAAGTAGGATCAAACGCAGCAAACTCTCCCAGCATGGTTGTGGTAGATATATAGCCATGATTATACTTTAAGGGCCGTCCCATTATTTACTAAAGTCTTTTTCTAGAAGTTCTACCAATTTATGAAAAGATCTAGCAACTTTTTCAATATCACAATCAGGCCCTTCAGTAGTAATCATAGCAGCTACCATACGAGAAGCATAATGACCAATAGCCCCTTTACGTTGGCCTTCAGCTCTTGGATCTACATACTTATGCTTTAATGAATCATTCGTTGTATTTAATCCCATCATTATTCTCCATCAAACAGATTTACATCATACAAGTAAGGGGCTTTTTGTCCTTTCTTAGCCGTACCAGTACCTAGATAGATTACTTCAACTTTAGCTCCTTCTGGTATTTGGTCGAAGGCTCTTTGAAGGACAGTGCTTTCTTTCAAGAATACTGTATCTCCAGGTTTAATTTCTACTTCTTCACTTAATTTTGTCTCTTTATTATACAAGGTTGTTGACCCATCTGTTTCTTCTACTTCAATTAGTGAGGAAAACTTCCCTGGAAATGTAACATTTGGAATGCGCTTCTTAAAAACTCCTACTAGCTTCGATCCAATTTTTCCCTTTAGGTCAATATTAGGGGATGGTTTCAAAGCCTTCTGTGTTTCCACTTTTATCTTACTCATCTGGTTGTTCTCCTTTAATTACTTCTTTTGTAGTTAGTATTAGTTTTGCTAATATCTTTTTTGCTGCAAGTAAATGTTTGCTAACCGCTTCTTGTGAAATCCCTAGTTTTTTAGCTATAGTCTTCTGTCTTCGGCGTTGCATTGTATAATACAAAACATCTCTTTGACGTTGTGACAATTGACGTAAATTAGAACTCAATAATTCTGATGCTAACTCTAAATCTAATTGCTTATCAGGATTAACTTGTCGTTGTTCTATTTGTTTCTTATAATACTCTTCTGATACCTCATACATATTTCCGTCATCATCCCGCACAACATCTAATGCATTATCTAGTTCTGTTTTTAATAATTTTCTCAGTCCTTTTTTACTTTTATAATCCATACATTACCTTTTTTCCAACCGACGGCCTTTTCTTCTGCTAAAGTTTTAACCCACACATCAACATGTTGCTTGTGGCGAGCATTCATACAGTCTGTCACTACCTTCAAACCATATCCTTCTATGTAAATAGTGTCTCCATAGGAAACCGGACCACCCCATCTTTTTAACAAATCCCTAGATAACGCAACCCCATTACTATGTACATGTTCTCCACTAGCTGTAATGAACGGTGTATCATCTGTCTGAGCTTCAAGAGATCTGTAGCTCGTGATTGTCATATTTCCCAATAATACGGGGATTAATACTAGTTTAATCATCTAATTAGCTTCAAAGTTGGGTGAATCATCTTCTGTATCTTTTCCTAATGCTGCTCGTATCATTTCAATTAACATAATATTATTAGTAGCAATACCTCTTCCTTCTAACTCATCATTTTCTGTTCTTGTTTCAATAATCCATTCCCCATTAAAAGCCGGTTGAATAAAAATAGTGGGTTTGGAATACAGTTCTTTTTGTTCATCAGTAAATTCATCTGCACTCATTTTAGAACCTCATCTGCTAATCCTAAATTCACTGCTTCTGTAGCACTTAAATATCTATCTGTTTCTAATAATTCTTTTAATTGATTTGTAGAATAATATTTTGTTTTTTCTCGTAATCTTTCTAAATAAATGTTATTTATTACTTCATTCATTCTTTTTTGTTCTTTAGAAAAAGCTTCTACGTCTCGTTGATCAATGTGGGTATTAACCGATCCCATGTGAATCATGACAGTCGCGTTCGGTGCTAGATATCGTTTAGTAGCGGCTTGAAGAATAACACTGCCCATGCTCATTGCGCTGCCATAAACAATTAACTTGGTAGGCGATTTAGAGCTTTTTATAGCGTCATAAATTCCTAGTCCGTGATATTCGTCTCCCCCAATGTTATTAAGAATGATCGTAATAGGATCTTGTCCCATGCTGTTAAGGACATGAAGGCCCTTTATAACTTTATCCGCGAGGCGAAAATCAACTCCAGGCTCATCTGCATTATCCTCACTATGTTCCCCACCTAAAGCTTCCATGCTACCAATATAAAGTGCTCGAGAAGGTAAAGAAATACCGCGGTCTAGAAATAATTCTGCTGTGTCATGATCGAACGGTAACATTAGTATGGATACCTTGCATTCTTTTTAGTTATGCTTGCGTACAATTTGTTTAAAGCGTAACATTTATCAGCACAATTCATAAACTCCATGATTCTCTCACAGTCTCCAAAGTTAGCTTCTAGGGCTTGAGCTAATCGTTCTGCATTTAGACCAGCAACAGCATAAAAATTCATTAATTCTTTAGGTGTCATTCTTTCATTATATTTCATATTATACCCTCTCCCTATAGTATACCAGATATTAGTTGATTTGTCAAATTAAGAGGTCATTTTCTGCTTGGTTTTACGATATGAATATGACCCATTATTTATTAAGCGTTCTTTGACCCCTCCTTGAGACAAACTATCTAAATATTTTGCATATTTAGGCAATTGTCTCTGATATTGATGCTCCACATGGTTCAATTCAGCCACAGATTTATAATACTTACCCTTGCCAGTCAATTGTCTCATCACTCGCTCCTTTTGTAATAACAATATCATCTGTTTTAAGCAATGTTTCTTTTGTATAGTCGTTTTCATAAACAGTATGCTCCTTTCCATCCTCTAGAACCTTGTCAAAATAAACCACCCTCTTTGTATCGGATCCTTGTGTGTTAATCATCTGTGTCTTATTATAATCTTTAATCCAATCGTTTGCTTCCTGCTCACTGAGACCCCAGATTACAGGTTGATTAAGACCTACTGGAAGGCTTCTCTTTCTAATCATGTAAGTTTCTTTGGGCCTGGCCTTCTGCTTTTTTGCCATTTCCACTACATCCTGTGCAATTTGCTTTACTTCTTCTTTAGGAGCATTGCCTCTGTCTATGTTTGCTAATCGTTTCTTAAATTCCGCTTGAAAGTCCATTACTTGTTTCCTGGATTTAGTTTTTGTTTTAACAAATCAATTGCCGCCACTCGGGGTGCAATTATAGGTTTTACACCTTTACTAATATACTTAAAACACTCTGCAGTGAGTTCAATCAAACCAGCATTAGCTCCCGCTAAGATAAACCCTCCTATAATCACTGTTAGGCCCACTTTTTCAAACTGAAACGAACCTGCATTAACTATAGTGAACTTTAAATATGCATAGTCTATAATTAACATAAGGATAGGAAAGAATAAATAAATTAATCCTTTTCCCAACTGATGAAATGCTTCATAACGTAACAACTCTTCAACATATGTGGGAATTTCTTTGGCCGCGAGTTTATTAGCGTTTTTAGCCCACGCTAACATTTCTTTTAGTGCGCGATTAATTAGTGCATCTGATATCTTCATTTTAGTTCTCCTTTAATCCTTTTTTAACAATCTCTTTCCTCACATTATCTAACAGTTCATGTAACATAGCTTCTACATGTAACAGTTTTTTCTTGTCCTCAGGTGATATGACATGGTCTTGTAGTGCATCAATTGTTTCTAATGTTGGATGTATATAATAGGTCATTCGTTTTCACTCCTTTCATCATAAATAGTATTACCACATTCAAGACAGTTTACTTTTTGAAAACGTTTATTAGAATCCCATTGTTCAGATTTCATTATTGGTAGATACCAAACTAAACCACAATCCCCACATATAATAAGCTGTTTAAAGTCTACTTTATTCATCGAGATAATTCTCATTTTAAAACTCCTTTTTTACATGTTCATCAGTACAATCTACACAAAATATTAACTCACAGAACTCACAAGTCTTAAAGTTGTACGTCACATCCTCTTTACTTGTCCAGGTTTCTTCATAAGGACAGTTTTCACAGGTGTATATTATAGTACGGCTCATAGTCGCCTTCCTTCACTCCGTAGGAGTTATTGTTTTGCTCATGAGAAACTCTTCAATGCATCCGTGATATCTCTTTGAGATGGTATAGCCGCATTAATATCAGTAATATCTATAAGCTTAGTTCTTTTCTTTCGTTTAATTTTTTCTAGTGCCACGCTCTTTTCTCGGGGCAGTATATCCCACATAACATTTGTACTCATCCCCCAACTATTTGTAATTGTATATCTAATTCTCACCATACTTTTAACTTTCATCTTATTCTTTCCCTAATATCATTCTAATAAATCCTATGATCAGCATAATAACAATAGGTCCAATTGTCAAAAGAAAGAATGTTACACTGACAATGCCCGCAGCTACCAGTAAATTATAAAGTAACTCACCCATTATCTTTCTCCGGTACATATATTCTTAATTGTCCCTGAGTCTCAAGTTGTTTCAACTCTTTTAAGAGCTCTTGTTGTGTCTTAGCTCCCCCAGTATGAAATTTTACAGCCATAAGACTACGAAATATCTGCGTGCGTTTCTTATAGCTATTTATTAATGTGTTGTCGTTCATAGTCGCTTCGCTCCTCCAGCGACGGCTAAGCTGCCGTCTAGCTTATTTCTGCTCCTTAAGTAATTCTGGATTCTCATAAATATTACCTATCACAGTCATCTCATCATCCATTGCATACTCACTAAAATCATAGTAATCTCTAGGTAGCTGAATCTCATGAGGTTTTGTCCAATGCCATGTTGAAACTACAATATCTCCATCATATATCTCTTTCCCATTCTTATCTTTTAATCCAGTGTATTGCATTATAACTGCGTTTCTTGGAGCATAATGATCGAATATAACTCTATTACTATTATATCTCATATC
>Ga0255048_10002006_pt1 | contig 13385 bp, 11 predicted proteins | sample JV7_2_2_MG_FD_183619 | JGI IMG/M metagenome (GOLD analysis project Ga0255048, IMG submission 183619) | Seawater microbial communities from Jervis Inlet, British Columbia, Canada - JV7_2_2 | ecosystem: Environmental > Aquatic > Marine > Inlet | place: Canada: British Columbia | collected 2016-10-06
CACGATCGTGCATTTCGCGGCCTACAAGAACGTCGGCGAGTCGATGCAGCAGCCCTCCAAGTATTTCCACAACAATGTCGACGGAACGGTGCGGCTGCTCGATGCGGCGCTTCGGGCAGGCGTTCGGCAGATCGTGTTCTCGTCATCGTGCTCGGTGTACGGAACCCCCGCGGTCGTGCCTGTCGACGAGTCACAGCCGATCCATCCCGAGTCGGTCTACGCCGAGACAAAGGCGATCGTCGAGCGTCTACTGGATTGGTACGGGGTGACCGATGGGCTGCGGAGCGTTTGTTTGCGCTACTTCAACGCGGCGGGCGCCAGCTTCGACGGCGCGATCGGTGAGGACTGGAGTTACGCACTCAACCTGATCCCCGTCGCGATTCGGGCCCTGCTCACCGGCGATCAGGTATTGCAGGTCTTCGGCGACGACTACCCGACCCCCGACGGCACCTGCATTCGCGATTACATCCACGTCGACGACCTGGCGGCAGCACATGTGGCGGCGATCGATCACCTCCACGCCGGCGGCACGTCCACCGCAGTCAACGTCGGAACCGGAATCGGGTCGTCGGTGCTCGACGTATTGCACGGCATCGAGCGTGTCGCCGGGCGCCCGGTTCCGCATCGAGTCATCGACCGACGCGCCGGTGACCCGGTGTCGACGTACTCCGACCCTGCCCGGTCGACCGAGCTGCTCGGCTGGAAGCCACAGTACGGCCTCGACGAGATCCTCGAGACAGCGTTCCGTTGGCATGTCGGTCAGTTCGACGCCGCCGGCGACTGACATGCCGGGGTGCGATGGCGACACGGTGGTGAGCACGCCGCCGCTCCCCGATCGTTTCGTCACCGCATCGCCGAAACCTGTGGTGACCGTCCCACGCTGCGGGCACCCAAAGGTGTCGTTCGTGACCGTCGCGTTCGGAACCGGGCCGATCATCGTCGAGAGCCTGATCTCGCTCGTCGCATCGCTCGAGTCGTCGACGCTCGACTACGAATACGTGGTCATCGACAACGCCCATCCGAGCGCTGCCGATCTCACCGTCAACACGCTGCTGCTCGCCACGCGCGGAATTCGTGTCGTGCGCTCGCAGACGAATCTCGGGTTTGGCGGTGGATGCGAGCTGGGGGTTCGCAACTCGACCGGCGAGATCGTCGGCTTTGTCAACCCTGACGTGATCTACGAACCGGGATGGATCGAGCCGTTGCTCGAACAGCTCGACCGACCGGGGGTGTCGATCGCCGCTCCGGTGCTGCTCAACCCCGATGGTTCGGTGCAAGAGGCCGGGCACCGGCTGTGGGCCGACGGCCACACGGCGCCGATCATGGTCGCTCCCGCACCCGGTGACGTGACGACATGCGACTTTGCCTCGGCCGCGTGCTGGCTGGTTCGCCGCCGGGAGCATCAGCGGGTCGGTGGCTTCGATCCGGCGTTCTTCCCGGCTTACTACGAAGACGTCGATTACAGCCTGCGGGCGAGGTCGTTGGGCGGATCGACCGTAGTGGTCGGGAGTTCCCGAATCGTGCACCGCAAGGGCGCCTCGACCTCGGACGATCTGGTGCCCGATACGACCCCGCAACGGCGTCTGCTGCTCGATCGGTGGCCGGATCTGGCAGCGACACAGCGATCGCCGCTCTCCAAGTCGCCAGACGGCTAGTCGCTATCTGGTCGGTCGCTAGCCGGTCAGTCGCTCGACGGTCGGGCGACGACCCTCACAAGATCGTTCACGGTGCCGTCGATCCGATCGATCTTGGCGGTGATCTGATCGATCTGCTCGCTCAACTCGCCGAGCCGCGTCCCTGGCGCACCGCCCTCGGCATCGAACCGCGCCGCCTCGCCGTCGATCCGGGCGACCACCGATTGGAGCTCTGCGAGCTGCTGCTGCAGGTCACGGATCGCTGAACCTTGATCGTCAAAGGCGTCCTGGGTGCGTGCGGCGCCGCCCACGATCCAGGCCAGTTGGCGCTTCATCCGCCCAAACCCTCGAGCCGTTCGCTGACGGCGCCGAGGCGGCCAGTCAGGTCTTCGACAGAGCTGCGACTCTGCTCGCGCGCCGCCTCGAGATCGCCGCGCACAGCGGCCACCTCGGCACGAAGCTCGTCGAGTTGTGCCCGAAGCTGCTGAACCTCCTCGCCGCCCCGAACCATGCTTGCGACCTTCGTCCTCAAACGTCCCATCTCACGACCTCTCCTGGTGTCGGCCGGCCTGACGGCACAGATCGGCGATCGAGTGCCCGGCGTCGACCGGGCTCGACTGTTCCATCATGGTGTCGCGCCCGGCTTTCACCAAGCCGCCGCGGTACCGCTCGTCATCGATCATCCGCCGCATCGCATCGGCGGCCTGATCGAGATCGGGGTCGGCCCACACCGCCTCGGTCGGGTAATAGCCCTGGCGATCGATGACGGCGATCAACCCGGCATCGATCAGCGCCGAATTCTGATCGTGCATGAACTCGAGGTTGCCCGAGTAGCGGGTGGCGATCACCGGCACGCCGAGCCACATCGCCTCGATCAGGTGCAAGCCGAGGCCCTCCGACCGGTGGAGTGAGACGAGACAGTCACTGTGGGCGATCAACGCCATCTGGTCTGCCCTGCTCAAATGCTGATCGGTGACCATGATGTCGGAGCGGGCTGCGGCCGCCAGCCGGAGCTGCTCGTGCTCGGACCAGCGTTGCTGGCCGTTCAAGGTCTTGACCAACAGCACAGGGCCGTCGGCGGTAGGCGTGGGAAACGCTCGCACAAAGGCGTCGATCGCCCCGAGCGGGTTCTTGCGATCGGTGATGCTGAGATGATCGAGCGTCACCAGGAAAACGAAACGGTCGTCCGGGAGCCCGAGATCGGAGCGCGACCTCTCCGACGCCACGGGTTCGGGTACCGGCACGTGGACAACATTGACCGGCTTGTCGGTGACGCCGCGAAAGGCATCCGCGATGAACTCGGTCGCAGCCCAAACCTCATCGACGAGGGCCACGTTGGCCACGATTCTGGGAGGAAGATGCGACAACTCCCAGAACCAGAACCCGATCGATCGACGGCCGTCGAAGACAGCCGGCCCATGGTCGGCCGCGAAATGGCTGATCTGATCGCAGTGAACGGTGATCAGGTTGGTGTCGTACACCAGATCCGTCGTCAGCGCCGGCACGTCGATCGCCGTCGGGCTGGCGGTGCGGTGATAGTGGAGGGCTGCTGTGGGCGTGCCTGCGGCGCCGAGCGCCGAGTGGATGCGACGAGTGAAATCTCCCAAACCAGAATCCGACGAGACGTAGCCGATCAGGTTCACGCCCGCTCGGTTGTCGCTCGACGACCAACTCGGTGCGACCGCGTCGGAGCGCGCCTGGATCAGGGGAGAACGACCGTCGGATCGCCAACTGCTTGCGGCCCACGCCACAAATCGCCCGCGATCGGCACCCATCGGCTGCGGGAACGCCGCATGCAGGTCGGGGCGCCGCACCCACTCCTCGAAAAAGTACCGCCCGAGGTCGCCGCCGGTCTCGGGGCTCGGCGCGTCGAGCCAACCGAGCAGCCCCTCACCGCTGAATGGCTGCGGCGGCAGATCGTCATCGCCGCGAGCCCACGCCGCGATCGCCTCGCTGACCAAGGTTCGAATCGCGACGTCTACGCCGATCCCGCCCGGCAGTGACACGGCTCTACGTTCGCCGAGCCACTGTCGTCGCGTGCTGGAGACCGCATCGGCGAGATTCGAGTCGGTCGACAGCCACACACGTGGACGACGACCGCCAAAGCTCAGGTGCCACGGCTCGGCCCTGTCGATGTCATCGACATCGACCACGAACGGTGGCGGCGGAAGCTGGTCGTCGGCCCATCCGGCCACCACCGCCCGCTCAGCCCGTTCGATCGGGATTCCGGACGCCCCGATCGCGATCTCGATCAAGGGGCCGACCCGGTCATCGGGTCGACTGAAGGAGAGCAGATCGCCGAGCGCGTCGAGCGCCGGGGCGGCTTGGGGAGTCAGACCGAGGATCGCCTGCGACCAGCGGCCTTCGAGTGCCAGGTCGGCAACGTTGGGGGCCAGGCCGTCATGGGGAATCCGATCTGGCGTTCGGTCGACGACCTTGACGCCAGTTTCGGGCACGAGATGACCGATCGGCCCGATCACCCCGACCGAGCCCAGTCGCAGCAAGATCACGTGTTGATCGTGGCGGCGCAGCAGTTTGGCCGCTGCACGGCTGGCACGCACCCATTCGTAGGCCTCGGGCGACAATCCCGCCAGCAGGCGACCCCACCCGATGCCGAGCGGTTCGTCGAGGTCGAGATCGGCCCACTCGACGCCGGGTGCAGCGCTGGCTGGGCGAAGATGTGGGTCGCCGGCCCAGACCGCCGTGACGTCGAGGTCGGGCTGATGAGACCGCAGTTCGGCAGCCAGTTCGGCGACGTCGAACGTACCGGCCGGCACGATCAGGCAGGCATGCTCGGCCCTCGGTGCAGAATCTTCGCTCAATTCGGTCCGCCTCGCCTCGCCCTCGTGGCAAGCCGACGGAACACACTGGGACGGCTGCCGATCGCCGGGGCGCCCGAGCGCAGCGGACGTTCCAGCCAATCGGATCGCCGTGGCGCGAGATTCGTGTTGTAGTACGGGTCGTTGTTGATCGCGTAGTGCCAGCGCTCGTTGATGAACTCGTACTCGCCCTCGGCAAGTTCGGGGACCCTGGTGCGGCTCTCGAAGTGGTACCAGACGGACCACGGTGTCCAAACGATGCGATGCCCGGCGGCGCGCAGCTTGAGACATAAGTCGACGTCGTTGAAGTTCAGTGGCAGATCGGTCGAGAAGCCACCGACCTGCTCGAATGCCGATCGATGGATCAGGGCGGCAGCTGCGGTGACTCCGCTGCATTCGCGTTCGACGGCGAGCGGCCGTAGCGGCCAAGGCCCCGGCGAATCGCCCGGCCAGCCGAGACATGCGTGCCGGAGGTCGTAGTGATAGACGTGCCCGCCGTGTTGGAGCGTGCTGTCCGCGAACAGCAGCTTGGCGCCGACCAGGGCGACGCCCGGCGTTTGCAGATGGGCGACGAGCACCTCGATGCTGTCGGGTTCGATCAGTTCGGTGTCGTCGTTCAACATCAGCAACATCTCGCCGGACGAGTGAACGGCACCGAGGTTCATCTTGTCCGAGAAGTTGAACGGCTTGTCGTACTCGACCAGCTTGAGCTGCTCGCCGGCGATTCGGCGCAATGCAGCCAGCACCGGCTCGGGGGTTGCCGAGTCGTAGACGACCACGAACTCGAGCTGGCGATAGGTCGATTGGTCGAGCAGGCTCTGGATCGCGTCGACGACGAATACCCTCGTGGCACCCCATACGCGCCCGGCCGAGCCACGGGTCGGGATGATCACACTGACGAGCGGGCGGTCGGTCAATCGGCGACGGACGCGGTAGCAGCCTTCGTGCTCGGTCAGCTCTACCGTGGCTCCGATCCCGACCCGATCACAGTGGTCGGCGACCGCTCTCACCCCGGCCTCGAATGCCCACGGCTTGTTGTCCGAGCTTGTGGTCACGCTGTCGGGCGATTGACGCCAGTGATACAGCACCTTTGGCACGTGGGTGACGCCGCCCGCGGACTCGGTGAGACGCAGCACCAGGTCGTGATCCTGGGCACCGTCGAAGCCCGGCCGGAACCCTCCGATCTCGTCGACCAAGGCGCGGCGGGCGACCAGAAAATGGGTGATGTAGTTCTGGCTGCGCAGCCGCTCAGGTGAGAAGTCCGGTTTGTACGACGGCGTCGCCAACCGGCCGTCAGCTCGCAACAGGTCGTGGTCGCTGTAGGCGACGTCGACCTCGTCGTGGCATGCGGCCGACATCGAACTCAGGGCGCGCCTGGCGAGCACGTCGTCATGGTCGAGTAAGGCGATCAGCTCGCCCGTGGCGGCCGCCAACGCGTCGTTGCTGGCAGCGACGATGCCGCCGTTGTCGCCACGACGAATGACGCTCACCCGCTCGTCGGCGGCGGCAGCCCGATCGAGCACCTCGGCGACCCACGGCTGCGTCGAGGCGTCATCGACGATGATGTGCTCCCAGTCGGCGAAATCTTGGTCGCTCACGGACTCGATGCATTGCTCGAGATGGGCCCGTTCGGGATCGTGGACGGCGGTCAACACCGAGAAACGGGGGGCCACGCCGGTCACCTCAGAGCAACCGCGAGCGCACGGCTCGGCCGACCCGATCGCGACTGTTTCGCAGCGTGTCGAACACCGCCCGCTGGAAGTGGTCCTGATCCTGGCGCGCTCTGTCGAGCGCCGCCTCGAGCTCGTTGACTCGGCCGCGGTATACGCCCTGTGCGGCCTCGGCCCCCTTGGCCACATCGCGGGCAGCGAGCAGGTCGAGGCGCAGGTCGGCGTAGGACTGCTCGGACGGACCCACCAGTAGGCGGAGCCGTTCGACCTCCGCCGAAAGCGCGGCCAGATCGTCGTCGGAGCGTTGTTCGGACATCGTGCGCAGTGTACTGGCAGCCCCCGACGCACCCGAGCACTATGGTGATCACGTGAACGTGGCTCGCCGAGCAGCTCGACGTCTTCGACGCACCGTTGCAGTCGTCTCCGCCACATGACCACGCGAACCGGGGGGATCATCTGGTTGCTGATCGGCGGTGTCGTCGGCTGCTGGATGTTGCTGATGCCTCCCGGCGCCGGCCCCGACGAGCACAGTCACCTCGTTCGTTCGGGGGCGGTAGTTCGCGCTGATTTCGACAGCGCCAGGACTTACGAACTGCCCGATTCGTATCGTGTTCCCGAGCCCGGCTGCTACGCCTTTGACGCCACGATTGCAGCTTCGTGCACGGCCTGGCCGGCAACAACCGGGGCCACGGTGCCGTTCGCATCGAGGGCGGGGGACTATCCGGTCTGGGGCCATGCCGTCTACGGGTTTGCCAGCCTTGCGCCTGGACTGGCCCCATTGTGGTGGGCGCGGGTGATCGGTGCAGCGTCAGCGGTCGGCCTCGTCGGATGGGCGTTGCGAGCCACGATCGGGTCGCGGCCGCTCGCCACGACCGCCGTGCTGGTCGGACTGACGCCGATGGCATGGTCGGTGTTTGCCGCCGTCAATCCTTCGTCATTCGTGACGGCGGGAGCGATCGCACTGTGGGTCGGCTTGTTGAGCGGAGCGGCGCCGCCGAACGTCCGCATCGACTGGCTCGTCGCGATCGGCTGGGCGGCGTTGGTGCTGCCGCGCCGCGATGGCCTGATTTGGGCTTGCCTCACGGCGGTGATCGCGCTCGCCGCCACCGATCGCTCGGCGATCGAATGGTGGCGGTCGATCACATTCGGCGCTCGCGCCGTGATCGTGATCTCCACGTTGGCCACCGTTGCCTGGGGCGTAACCAGCGACTCGCGCACTTCCCAGATGGTGGTCGTCGCCCCGCTGATCGTCGTCGCCGCCGAAACCGTTCGATGGTGGTCGGCTCGTCCCGGCACCACAAGGTGCAACTCACTGATCGGGTTCGGAGGCCTGGCCGCCGTCGGTATGGCTGGTCTGGTCGTGCTGATGTCGCGCCGCCCCGGCGGTTGGGACACCGACCTCGCCGTCGACGTGGTGGCCCAGACCGACGAGAACCTGATCGAGGCAATCGGTGTGCTCGGTTGGCTCGACACGGTGGTGCCCTGGTTCGCCGTGTTCACATGGCTGGTCTTGATCGGTGTGCTCGTCGCGGTCGCGCTGCTGTCGGGATTGCGCAGCTTGGCCTGGGCCTCTCTGCTGGCGGCGACGACCGTCGTGACGTCATGGGTGTTCGAGCTGTATCAGGGCAACAGTTCGGGCACTTACTGGCAGGGCAGGTACTCGATTCCATTGCTGATCGGGATTCCATTGCTGCTCACGCTCGACACCAGCCGCCTGGCAGAGACAGCGCACGGCTTGTTGCGCCGGGTCGACGCTCTTGTCGGGGCCGGCGCATTGTTGATCCTCAACATCGCCGCCTGGGCGACGGCTCGCCGATTCGGCGTCGGAACGGACGGTTCCCACCTGCCATGGCGGTGGGGTCTCGAGATCCAGCCGATTCCGCCCCTAATAGTGTTGATCGCCCACGCCGCGTTGACGATCGCGTTACTGGCCGTGGTGCTCGCCGAGCGCCCTCGATCCGTGGTCGCGGCAGACCGATAGCCTGTTCACGATGTCCGCTGCACCGGCCGGACGCGACACCGTTGTTCGCGTCTCGCACCTCTCGAAGCGCTTCCGGCTGTTCCACGAGCGCCATCAATCGCTGAAGCAATCGTTGCTGAACAGGCGCCGAAGCAACTACGAGGACTTCTGGGCGCTGCGCGACGTCAACTTCGAAGTCCAAGAGGGTGAAACGTTCGGCATCATCGGACACAACGGCAGCGGTAAGTCGACCTTGCTCAAATGCCTCACCAAGATCCTGCAACCCGACGAAGGTTCGATTGCCGTGAGCGGTTCGATCTCGGCATTGCTCGAACTCGGCGCCGGCTTCCATCCCGAATTGAGCGGCCGCGAGAACGTCTATCTCAACGCCGCCATCCTCGGGGTGCCGCGACGTTGCATCGAGCAGCGGTTCGACGAGATCGTCGAGTTCTCGGGGCTCGAAAAGTTCATTGACACCCCCGTCAAGAATTACTCGTCGGGGATGTTCGTGCGGCTCGGTTTCGCGGTCGCGGTCAACGTCGACCCCGACGTGCTGATCATCGACGAGGTGCTCTCGGTCGGTGATGCCGACTTCCAGGCCAAGTGCGGTGACAAGATCGCCGAATTCCGAGAGAGCGGCAAGACGATCGTTCTGGTGACCCATGCGATGGACGATGTCGTGCGCTTGTGTGGACGAGCAGCTTGGATCGATCATGGCGAGCTTCGAATGCTCGGCAGCCCGCACGATCTCACCGACGCCTACATGCAGACCACCCATCAGGGCCGATCGGTCCAATATCAAGGCGGTATGCGCTGGGGAACCGGCGAAGTTCGGGTCGAGTCGGTCGAGATCCTCGATGCGGCACTCGAACCGGTGACATTCGCCCAATCCGGCATGCCACACTCGATCCGCGTCTGCCTGTCCGCTGAGCAGGCCGTGATCGCACCCGAGGTCGTGCTGTCGATCTACGACCAGAGCGCAACTCTGGTTACCGAAGTCAGCACCCGATCGCGAGATGCTTTCATCGACCAGGTGCACGGCACCCGCACGATCAGCCTCGAAATCGAATCGCTGCCTCTGGTCGAAGGCACGTACGAACTGACCTGCGCCGTCGTCGACGAAGACGGTCAGCGCGAATACGACGTTCGCAGCCGATTCGTACGCTTCGACGTGCTCAAGGGCGACAGCGACGACCTCGGTCTGATCACACTCGGCGGCGCCTGGAATCTGGGCTGATCGGCCCTCTGACATGCGACCGGTCGACGCCGTCACAGCTCCTCGGCGAATTTGCCTTCGAGCTTGTCGAAAATCCACCAGCCGAGAAACAAGGCGGCAACCGCGAACACCGCCAGCGTTCCGAGGTCGATCAGGCGCGGCATCCTGAGGTCGTACATCAGGTTTCTGAACACTCGCACGGCAACCGTCAATGGCATGTGTTGATAGATCCGCTCGAGCCAGAACGGCATCCGATCGATTACGAGGCGAGGCGGATACACCACCGGCGTGGCGAAAAACATCGCCTGAACCACGATGCTCCACAGATACGACAGGTCACGGAAGAACACATTGCCCGCCGCAAGCGCCAGCCCGACGCCGGTACAGAACACAGCGACGAGTAGCGACGTGAGCACGATCAAGGGGATCCAGACCAGCACGACGTTGCCGGCGAACAGCAGTGCCAGCGACAACACCGTCAGTTCGATCCCGAGCGTGAACAAGCCGGCGATCACGGTCGACACGATCAGGTGTTCGCGCGGGAACGCGACCTTGCCGACCAGACTTGCGTTGGCGACGATGCTCTCCATCGCCGTCGTCACCGAGACACTGAAGAACGTCCATGGCAACAGTCCGCACAGCAAGAAGAACGCATACGAGCTGAGCCCGCTCGGGTCACCCGGGTCGGGGGTTGCCCGCAGAATCAGCGAGAACGCGAAGGTGTAGATCAGCATGAACGCGATCGGGTTGAGGAGCGACCAGCCCCAACCGAGAATGCTGCGCTTGTAGCGACCGCGCAGCTCGCGAAGTGTGAGATTCCACAGCAGCTCGCGGCGGGCGATCAGTTCACTCGCCGATGACATGGATGCGCAGCGTAGTGCCGGTCACGATCGATCGGATGAATGCCGTCTCAGGATCCGCCCGGCCAGGCCAGAGCCGGATACAGCTCGCGAAGGTGGCGCAGCATGTGGTCGCCGACGAGGTTGGAGGTGCTCAGCATGGAAACCTCCTGGGTTCGGTAGCGGCCGAGCATCTGGGACACGTGCACGCCGTGTTCGCCGGCGGCAGCGAATCGCAACCACAGCTCCCAGTCCTCCCAACCGAAGACGAGTTCGTCGTCGCGGTAGCCGCCGTGGCGTTGCCAGGCGTCGCGCCGCAGCATCGCCTGGGCATCGATGTAGTTGGCCTCGCACAGCCACGGCACATGCCAGGCCATTGCGCTGCGAACGCCGGTATCCGTTCCGAACTCCTCGAGCACCGAATAGGCGAAGGCCGCCTGGCAATCTGCATCGAGGGCGTCGGCAAGGCGACGCAATGCTGTCGGATACACCAGGTTGTCGGCGTCCATCACCATCACCTTCGGGGCGCGGCTGGCTTCGAAGCCGAGATTGCGCGCGGCGGGCAGGCCACGGTTGATCTCGCTACCGAGCAGCAGCGCTGCAACGCCGGAGTGCTCGCCGATCCAACCGGCGACGACCGCCCGGCCGTCGTCGTTGGAATGATCGTCAACCACGATGATCTCGAAGGTGACCTCGGTGGATGCGGCGATCGAATCGAGGGTCTCGGTCACGAGATGCCCGTAGTCATACAGCGTGACCACGACACTGACCTGTGGTGAGTCGAGCTCTCGATAGGAAGCCGACTCGACGCGTTCGACGTGGTCGGCGCTGCCGTGCCGAAGCTGGCACCGGGCACCCTCGATCTGACGCTGCAGCACGGTCTCGGCCATCAACGCCCGATAGGTGCGGTGCCGCAACGCTGCCATTGGTGTGAAGGCAGGCAGCACCGGGATCTGCTGAGCCCGGAGTGCCCGGCCGCCATAGTTCGGGGCGAACAGCCGCCGTTTCGGCCGGGCGACCGGGAGCTGATCGATCCGTTCTAGTTGCGGACCCAGTGTCGCCGTGAGCGGAAACTGTTCGAGCACCGCCCGAGCCGCACGATCACCGATCGCAGCTGTGCCGAGCGGATCGTCGAGTAGCGACGCGATCACGTCGGCCGGATCAGCGGTCTCGACGAAGTGCAACCCGGCTTCGAGCGGTTCGTAACCGGTCGATGGTTCGGTCAGAACGCAACAACCGTTCGCCATCGCCTCGATCATGCGAGCCCACTCGAAGTAGCCCGGAATCGTGTCGTCACGATGCAGGTTCAGGAGCACCAGGCTGTCAGCCAGAAGGTCGTACTTGTCGCTCCCGAACACCAGGCCGCCGACGCCGTCGAGAACTGGTCGACCGAACGAGAACAAACGGAGATCGACGTTGCGGTTCCACAAATGGGGCGCCAGTTCGGCGAGGCGCCGGCTGCGGCGTTCGGTTCGCCCGCCGAGGAACAGCAGCTCGGTGGTTGGCGTTGCGCCTACGACACGACGGTCCATGCTGGGCACGCCACCGAGACGCAGGTGGTGAGCATCGAATCCCTGTTTCCGGAGCGCCTCGGCGCCGTGCAGGTTGATGTCGAGCACGGTCCGGCTGGCGGCGCAGAACAGCCGACTGACCTCGAACCACGGTGTGCCCGGCTGCTCGGTGCAGACCGGCACGCTGAGCCGCGCCGCGGCGTCGATCTGACGATCGGTGAAGCCACCGAGCAGATACAACTCGTGCGGCGCGACCACGAGATTGATGGCCTCGGCGTCGGTCGGGCGATCGCCCTGATCGTGCAGCGTCGACCGGCGCCCCAGCAGCGCTCCGGCTTCGACGATCCAGGCCGCGATATCGCCCATGAAGGCATTGCCGGTCGGCGCGACGAAGACGTTGAGCGGGCGCACTCGCTAGCTCTTTCGGAAACGTCGCACCAGGTCAGCGGGGGCGCGCAGCAGCTTGACGACGATCCGCTTGACGACCGCCGGCTTGTTCGGGGCCGCCGCCACGCTGTGAACCATCGAGCGCACGAGCGCCCGCCGACTGGTCGCCTCGGGTAGCTCGGCAGCGATCGCGCGCAGCTCGGCTCGACGCGCCTGGGACTCGCGTTGCAAGGCGTCCAGGCGTTCTTCGATCTCGGCTGCTCGACCTGTCGACTCGGTCATGCGGTCGAGGTTACGGCGTCGGAACGGCGCTGAGGGGTACGCTCTCGACGTTGCCATGCGTGAGATGACGAGTCCGCCGAGCACCGAGCCTGACACGGCCGGCCAGCCGTTCCCGGAGTTGTTCGAGCGCGCGATCGGACGCGCCGGGCGTCCGCTCGGTTGGATGTGGCGTCGCGGATTCCGTTTCCTGTTCGTGCTCGACGCCGTCGCTCTGTTCGGGTCGATGATGTTGATCAACCTCGCCCGCTTCGGATGGACCTGGCCCACGTATCCCCGCAGCCACTATTGGATCGGTTTCTCGATCGCCACCGTGATTCACCTCGGCATCAACTATTTCGCCGGGATGTACGAGCGCGAACCGCGGCTCGGTTACCGACCATGGTTGCCCCGGATCGCCGTCGCGACCGGTATCGCCGTGGCGTTCGACGGCCTCGCGACCGTGCTGACCGACCGTTACCTGATGCCCCGTTTCAACCTCGGCGTGCTGCTCGTCGTCGCCTCGGTGGTGCTCACCGGCAACCGCACTGTCAGCCGGTACTTCGCCAACCGTCGGCGCGGCCGATCGCGAGTTCTGCTCGTCGGGCACGGTGAAGCGGTTGCGCTGGCTGAGCGGCACTTCGAATCCGAGCCCGACGCCGAGGTCGTCGGCACCGTCGAACGCACCGGGGAGTTGTTCGACCTCGTAAACACCAACCAAGCGACCGATGTCCTCTTGCTCGATCCCTCGGCGTTCTCGGCTGCGTTCCCCGAGCCGCTGACAGCGCTCGATCGACAAGGGATCGGCGTGCATCAGCGGATCAGTGCCCGCGAAACCCTGCTCGGGTTGCAGTCGGTCCGAGAGATCGCCGGCATGCCGTTCACGCGCATGCGCACCCACGCTATGGCGTCGCATCAGCTCCGGCTCAAGCGCCTGTTCGATCTCACGGCACTGGTGATCATGGCCCCTGTCGCGATACCTGTGCTGTTGGCGTTGGCTTTGTACGTCCGGATTGTCGCCGGATCGCCGGTGCTGTACCGACAGACGCGGGTGGGCCTACTCGGCAAACGGTTCTCGGTGGTCAACGTAA
>Ga0255048_10002008_pt1 | contig 13380 bp, 10 predicted proteins | sample JV7_2_2_MG_FD_183619 | JGI IMG/M metagenome (GOLD analysis project Ga0255048, IMG submission 183619) | Seawater microbial communities from Jervis Inlet, British Columbia, Canada - JV7_2_2 | ecosystem: Environmental > Aquatic > Marine > Inlet | place: Canada: British Columbia | collected 2016-10-06
ACAGAAGCTCAATACTACAACCTTGAGCAACACCTAACAGCCATTGATCTGTCTCAAGTGGTAGAGGAAGTGGATAACACAGACCTATCTGGAGAGGCAGCTTGTGCAGGAGGAGCTTGTGAAATAACTTTCTAGCAGGCAATAAAAAAGGAGAGGGGCATACACCCTTCTCCTTCTCTTTCTACTTAGCTGTCAACACTTCATTCAATCTATACACTTCCCCATATATCCTCTCCTGTCCCTCCTTAAGGTAGGCTAAGCTTACATGTTCCTTAGCTAAACTCTCTGCCAATTGATGCCTCTCTGTATCATGCCTCTTCTGCTCAATAGCCATACTCTCAACTACCTCTATAACATTAGCAAGCCTTTCATCAGCAACATCCATCCTACTCTGAGTTGTCGTATAGACACCAGCAAGTCCACCCAGTACAGCTGTCACTGCTGTCCCTGCTGTTATCCAATCTGGTAGATTACTTATCACTTCCTTGGCCTTCTCGTAAGTAGACAGACACAAGGCCAGCAATCAACACACCCACTTGTTCTCCACTACCTACAGGCAAACCTAACACAGCTGCTAGTATAAGGCCTAGTCCAGCGTATGTTGAAGGCTCTTTAGCCAGTTTAATTAAGCGTTCTTTGTCCATCATTACTTCCTCTTAAACCATGATTTAACTTCTGCGTACATCTCCCTAGGCCCCGGTAACACCCAACCTATTACAAGGAGCAACACCACCCAAGGGGGAGTCTCCTGTATGTTAGTGGTGTTCACACCTCCTGTGATGCTCTCTGCCTCTATTTCACTACTATCCCCTACCTGCCCTACCACTGACTCTTCCTTGTCTCCTACAGTAACATCCAAGCTAGGCCCACTACTAGGATCTAGTAGGGACTTAGCCACATCAAAGGGAGTGCATCCTAGCATCCCCAGCAGTACTAACACTACCACTACTTTCATATCATCACCTCAAAGAACATAGTAATGAAGGCCACTACTATCTCATCCTCTTCCTTTATTTGATTTAATAGCCTACGTCTCTTACCAGACATCCCCCCACCTGCATAGGCTGGTGGTGTTGGTTCTGGTTCAGGATCAGGGCCATCTCCTATGGAGCCCCATGAGTTTCCCCATGAAGACCCCCAAGAACTTCCCCATGCACTAGCCATTTATGGCCCCCAAGGATCTAGCTCTGTGCCTGACCCAGCAATAGAGGTGCCATTTACAGACTGAACATTAATATCCAACTCATTAGTCTTAGTAAAGGTTAGTTGGCTTGTGTCAGTCTTCACTGAGGCAGCTGTTGTTAGCTCTGCTGCTTGAGGGGCTGTCAACCCACTACCTGCTGTCACAACATAGACAACATTCTGCCAGTTGATATCAATACCAAACCCACTAGTGGTTGGATCTAACACTGGGTAGGCACCATCATCTCTATATATCCTAGCCGTATCAGTCTGTCTCTTAGACGCTGTTGTTTCATTGTCTAAGTAGATGGAAGTAATGGCAGTAATGTTCTTATAATTACCTGCATCTGAAGCGACAAAAGCACCATAAGCACCTTCAATACCATCTGTTGTTGTCAAGGTGTAGCAGTAGAAAGCATACATCTCTGCTGCTGTGAAGTTGGAGCTGATAATTAGGTTAAACTGGTCATTAACCGGGGTGTAGTTAAACTTAGTAATGGTGCTACCATCTATGCCGTTGGTGGCATAAACACTATCAGCCGCTATAAAGTTGTCACCGTTAGCTGTGATGCCATCAGTTGTTGCTGTGACAGTAGTTTGTCCTAGTTCAAATGTTGTGCCTGCGTTAGTGTGAGCAAAGCGTATACGAACATCATCACCAGAAGAGGCATAAGCTACATCACCATTAGTGTATGAGTCTGAGTAGCTAGTTCCTGCTGGATCACCTGAATAGATAAGCGTTGCTGTAGTTACGTTATATATTTGTAAGTGTGTATCACCCCCAACATCATCTGGTAGATTAGATATGGTGATGTTAGCTGTCACAGGGACTGTGTAATAGGTTCCATCGTCTGCTTGCATACGTGTAAAGTCAGGGTGTGGATTACCACTACCATCAATAACTCTTACGCCCTTAAGCGCTGCACCTGCACCACCCTCTGTAATACCTTGTAACGTCTCATAAGCTGTACCAGCCTCCAACACCATCTCAGGCCAATTAAACGGATCCTTACCATTATATGTAGCGTCTAGCGATAGGTTATAGTTAAGCTCTCTAAGTATATCTTCACCGCTATCGGCTGCATCTGCTGTGACAGTGATTGAGAAGTCTTTAGAGTTCCATGTAACAGGACTTGCACCATGGTCTGTGATTGTTAGCGTTAAAGCTGGATCACCTGTCGCTGCTGCAATAGCAACGGGCTGCATGGCTACAATGTAAAGCGTAGGTGATAGGGCACTAATACCGTATGAGTCTAATACGTCAACCCGAGTCTCTCGATAGCCATTTGGCTGGTACTTCAAGACTAGGTGATCGGTATAGTCAAAGTTACCGTGACTAGCATCCCCGTACGTCTTGACTAGCTCATTAAATATACCTGCGGTTCTGGCGTCTGTTGTACCGCTACCATCAACTTGCTGGTACTCACCAGTGAAGCCAGTAGCCGTACCAACCGACTTAACGCCAGTCCATGAAGCTGTAGTTGTGCCTGACGTATCTAAGTAGGCTACACCACACTCAATAAGGTTCTCAATAGAAGCATCGCTAGCCCCTTCAGCATCGTCTACTAGATAGAGCGAACCTGCACCGTCCATCTGCAAGTTAAATGCTGTGTTACGCAAGGCTGTTTGAGACTTAAAAGCCTCCATAATCAAACTAAACACGTCCTGACCAGTAACACCCCAAGTAGGTACAGTTAGCTGGTTACTAGCCCAGCTAGCGTCTGTTGTGTAAGTTAGACCGTGGCCACTGTCATACTCGCGAGAGGCGACAAGCTGAACATCTACACTCACCGAGCCAGACAAGACCAAGCCAGTCTGTCTGTAAGGGATGAAGCCATCCTTCAGTACAGTTATATCAACTGTCTCGCCCGAGTGCGTGTAGATCAATTGAGAAGCGCTAGACTCGCTATCAATAATTGTTTGTGTTGTTGTTGTAAAGACATTTATCTGGCTGGCTGGCTCACTACTATCAATCGTCAGATCGAAAGTAGGTGTTGCTATGGTTAGCGTTCCTGTGCTCGAATTATTTACAGTGAGCGTATTGGCTGACTGTATCGAGAAATCAGTTGTACCTGTGTACTCAATATCGTAAGTATTACCACTGACTGCAATGTTAGGATCTGACCAAGAACCAGTCTGGTTGCCCGTGATCTTTATCGCCCTATTGTTGCTATTGAAGGTACAGTTATACAGATTCTCAAAGTCTGACTCGCTTGTGACGGTTACGGATTGTGTGTCTACACAATTAGCGATTGTACAACCTCCAGAAAGATCCGCACCATTCAGAGTTAACTCTTTACAGCCTGAGAAGGTCATGCCTTCGTAATCGAAGCCAGCTATCGGATTAAGCTCTACTAGGCTATTAAGAACCACTAAGCCGTTGAAGTTATAAGTAGCACTTGCGCTACAGCTAGCCCCCACTACAAAGTTATGAAAGTCTCCAAAGTTCAGGGTGCAGCTTGATAGGTTTATTGTATCACTCGCCCCTGCTTTAATAGTGAGAGATAGTCTGCTTGTATCAACTTGGTGGTGGACAAACCTCCCACCTACATCATACGCAGCAGGCATCTCCATTGATTGGTTAGAGCTTTTCCAGTATGTCGCATTCGTTCCGTAGTTACCTATATTTACATCTTGTGAGATGTAAAACTGTGAGCTTGACTGCCCGCCCTGAGACTGAACAGTCCTTAATGAAGCAGTCTTGGAATGTCTAGCTGCGTCTGAGAATGAGCAAGGCGTGGTTGAGTTCCCGTAGCCTAGCACCATTGTGCCTAGCTTATAAATATACCCTATTGTATTTTCTGTAGTATTATCCCTATTGATACCAAAACAAAACTTGGTAACATCTGTGGCATCGAACGTCCCAAATGTGCTATAACTACTCATTGAGGTGTCAATTATATATGGGAAGATACCTCCTTTCACTCTAAGCTCTGTGTCCTTGGCCTCAACTTTCCACACCTCTGCTGCTGAGTCTGACCCACTGACTAAACCAAAGTACCTACCTCCAGAGTCCCACGATTTTACAGAATCGTATGACTTTGGTGCCATTGAAAAGCTTATCAATGAGTCGCTTAAATCTAATGTAGAATCATAAAAGCTACCTCCAGCTAAGTTTGGGTTTGAAGAGTTGGATGTATATTTGTAAGTCCAAGGATAACTATCTAGGTTAGTGAATGGGTTACTCTCCTCAGAACTTAAGTTCTTAGACGTAGGAGTGTCTCCGTCGAGGTCAGTGATTAAAGAAGTTACATTACTGCTGGTGATCTGGTTGTACAGACACCCCTGTATTAGCTCTGCTGGTTCAGTAGTAGGTATTACTTGCCCCGTAATAGCTTCTGTTCCGTCATCTTTTATTGCAACCACAAGTTTCCCAACCTGATTTGTGCTAGTCCCAGACTTCAATACTTCAAGTGCAGGAGTTGCACCTCCATCCTGTTGGTAAAACCAGCCTGCAATAACAGCATGACTATTTTTAGTGCTTGATGCGTAATGGTTAACAGTAGGCAGAAAAGATAAAGCTCTTGAGTAAGAGTCAGCACCACAAAAAGCGAGGATCAGCGCGTCATCATCCCCTGTAGTATCAACCGTTGGTAAGTTGAAGTGATTGCCAACATCACTCCTATCCTCAGTATACGCTATGACAGGGCTGCTGGTATCTGCATTCTCGACAACCGTATACACAGCAGTCATATATCCTGATCTAGCACTTGCTTCTTCGAACGTAGGAGCAGTCTCAGAAGCCCCAGCAGTCTTAGTAAACAATGCGAACGACCTATCCCCATACACATAGGGGGTATTCATTCTTTTAGTCCACCCAGTGGTTCCAGATTTTTGCTGGAATACTGAGTTGACATCGCTGGATTCAAGGTAGACTACTAACAAGTCTCCTGATGAACTCCCAGCTATTCCAACTGTCAACTCAGAAACTGTACTGTTATTGGAATTAGTTGTTGAACTTAGTGCAACTTTAGCCATTATTCAGCCCCTCCTATGCAGTCCATAGCATACTCCCTACTCCTTCCTTCTGCTGTAACAGTCCAGCCTCTAGCACACATGCCATCAAACTCCACTTCATACCCCACTATCTCTTCTAGTCTCAGCTCACTACCATCCTCTCTGGATAGTGGTGGTGTAAATGTAACTGTCATAGGTGTTCCAGTCTCTCTTGTTTGTTTTAAGCATTCAACCCGATACTCAGCAGCCTTAATCCGAACCCCCTCCACTGAGTAGTTTGGGCTCATCACTAGGTTTATCTCAGAGCAAAGGCCAGAGGCTAGCACTACATTCACTGCTGCCTCTAATGCTGTATGTATTGAGTTAAATGCCATCTCTATCCCTCTGGTGTTGCTGTTATGCCTGTTAACACACCGCTATGATTTCTCTCAATCTTAAAGCTGTATGTAGGCTTTGTTTCTGTCTTGTTAGTCATTTCACATATTGTTTCTACTAGAGCTGGTATGTCTACAGGAGGAGGAGCTCGTCCACTGTTCTCTACCAACAGCTCCACTTCCCTCTCTCGCTGCATACGAGCCTCTCTAAGCTCGTTTAACAACATATCCACCTTACCCTCTAGGGAAGCTGACAAACTCCCGTTAGAGAGCTTCTCAAGAGCTTCCTTGAGGAGGAGGGCCTCTTCTGTACCAGCCAATCTTTCATATTGCTTAGCCATGTCACACCCTCTTCCCGTCTTCTATCTCAAACTTCTCCCCAGTGTCTGGGTCTCTATACCAACCATTCTTCAACTCCCGATACTCTTGCTGCTCAGCCTCCTTCCTAAGAGCCTCTTGGAAGTCTTCCACCCTTGTGGGGGTTTGGTTGTTCCAATCACTATTAGCAGCCTCTTGAGCAGCCTCAGCATACTTACCCTGCTTCATTAGAGCCCAAGTATCTTTGTGCTCCTTCTTCCAATTAGGGCCAAGCTGAAAGTTAACAGAGGAAAGAGCTAACACCATCTCCTCACTATCCACACCAAGCTCCTGTGCTTGCTTCTCAGCAGCTTTCATAGCTTTATCAGAGTCTTGTACCAACCAACCATCAACCACCTCCTGTGGTATCTCAGTGCCCTCTGGATAGAGAGCTTGTTCTTCCTTGGTCAGTAGGTGGCCTACACCACCAGTTGGCTTGCCTAGTGAGTCTGCATAGGCCTTGTTAACACTTCCCTCTCGTTGTTTAAGCTTAGCAACCACCTTCTCCTTAATGGCAGGTTGTTGCATCTCCTCTTGTCCAACTAGGAAATTGCTCTCCTCTTCTGTGAAGTCTGTGCTAGCATCTTCCCTAGCTATGGCCTCATCTAGCATGTCCATAGGAGAGCCCCATGCAATCTCTCCCTTCGGTTGGAAGGGCTTGTCCCAGACAACCTCTCCCTTTGGGCTAAACCCCTCACTTTCCTCCATCAGAATTGCCCCCAACCTTAACAGGAACGCCATTCCGAACAATAAACCGATTGCCATCTTCATCAACGCCCTCCTGTCCCTCATACTGCGAGTAGTCTACAGCTGGTGTAGTCTCCTCTTGAGCAGGCTCTTCCCCATACTTACTAGGCCAGAGGCTAGGAAGCCAGTCATTGAAGATTGACTCTGGACTCTGGTTAGATAGAGAAGCACTTGCATTAATAGCTTCTGTCAGAGGTTGGTTCACGCTCTCAGTAAGGTCTTTGGCCAGTTGCCTCGAACCAGCTGCTGTAGCAACCACAACAACCTGACCATTTACAAACTCAATCTCCAGCCCTTCCTCTGTAGGTTCCTGATGCTTCAACACCTTCTCATGGGCACTGGCATACTTACCCAAACCTTTTGACCTCTCCTCTGCTGAGATAGTCTTAGACAGTAGGTTGTATGTACTCTGCCCAACCTTCTCTTGGTATGCTGTTAGGGACTGTTGAGCATTAGCCATATCTCTAGCCCCAAGCTCCTCTGGATGCTCTCTAACAAACCTAGCAAAGTCAGGCTCTGAGAGAATGGCAACTGCCTTCCTTAAGTCCTTGAGGTTTGACTTATCACTAAGGTCTCCTAGGTATGCTAAGTAGGAGCTTACACTCTTACCCACCACCTCAACATCCACCTTTGGATCTCCACTAGACTCCACCTTACCCACGTTCTCTAACATAGACAAAGTAAGTTCTAGGTTAGCCTTCCCTGCTTCTGTCTCTGGGCTTAAGTCTGACACCTGATCCCCATCAGCCCTTGACTGAGAGTTCTTAATCAAACCCTTAGCAGACTGTATTCGGTTAGGAATATCTTCTGCCAACAAGGCTCCGGAGCCCGGAACGAGGCTATCAACTACGTGGACTGCAAGGGTCTCTATGTCCTCAAGAGCTGCAACTTTAGCCTTAGTGGTAGTGGTTTTAAGCACTCCCTCTAGCTCCTTAGCGTACTCAGTAGATCCTGCATACTTAATTGCTGTGTCTGCAATTCTATTCACAGTCTCTTTGGCCAAGTCGTACTGGGCAGGGAGCCCACCTTGAGTTTGTGCAGCTAGGTTAGAGAAGTTATTCAAGTGGCTATTCCGAATCCTGTCCACCCCCTCCTTGAATGCAGTGGCAGCAGCAGCATCTCCACTTGTTGCACGTACTGATGCCACCTCTTCTTCAAGATCCTTCACCTCATTACTAAAGGTGAGTGGGAGGTCTTTCTGAAGGTTGTTTATCTGCTTCTTCTTGGCTGAGACCAAGGCTAGTTCTGCCCTCTTCTTCTTAGCCTCATCACCAGCTGCCATCTGCACTTGATACTGGGCCTCCTCTATCTCTTGTGCGTAGCCAAGATTCTTAGTGAAGGAGAGCTCATAAGCCCGCCTGTTCTCATCCTGCTTATCGTCACTTGCCCCATACTCCCAGAACCTTGATGCTGCAAAGGCCTTATAACGAGCCTTCTCTGCTGTCTCTTCTGGAGTCTCTTCCGTTAAAGCCCTCCCTGAGAGTGTCTTGAGGGAGGCTATCTCGGTTTTGTTGAGGTCATCCGCAGATGCCCCCATAGTAACCAACTCATCCTTCACCACGCCTAAGTAGGTTGTCGCCTGTTGTTGTGACATCTCACCAGAGGCAACAGCTCCACTATACTTCTCGATGGCAGCGTCATATCGGTTACTAAAGACTGTGCCTTGGGCCTCTAGCTCAGCTTTCTTGTTCCTGTCCCACTTGTCTTTCACTTGAAACGCTGACTGTGCGAACTCCCCTACGCCTTTGGCAATACCTGCCATACTCATAGCTTTTGAATTGTCTTGCACAGGGGCTTGGACAGCTTCAACATCACTTAGTTGCCTTTCCTGCACACCAAACTTGCTGGCATCAAATGTCATTTATCCATCTCCTCTTTCAACTCCTTAAGAGCGCTCTTTTGATCTTTAGAATATTCATATAGTTTCTTTGCTTCTGGTGAGACAAATCTCATCTGAGCAGCTGCTTCCTCAAAAGCCTCTTGGTCTATGTTCGCCATCTTCAACAGTGAGTTAGAAACAGACGGGCTGTCCTGCACCTTCGTCCAGAAGTGCTTCAGCAGTGGAGCTGGGATGTCCCCATCGTAAGCCTCAAACACCATGCGGTTGAGGTATTCCCCTCTTCCCGGAGTTCTTGGGGAGTACCCAGCTGCTACAGAGTCACGCATAATATCAGCAGCTATCTCACTCATATCATCAAACGCCTGACTAGTAGTGTAGAACTTCTCCCGATCCATCCACCGCCTCTGAGCTTGGTATGTAGTGTCAAGCCCCCAAATAGCTTTGGCTAGGGTTTCCGCAGTTGTGATATTTGGATCTAGTACTTTGTTCGTTATCATACTTAGCCGTCTGTCATACTTATCTACCAGTAGCTCCATAAAGGCTGTACTCAAACCTCTCCCACCTGCGGAGTATTGAGCTGACCTCAGGATAAAACTCTTTAGGTGCTCTAGGGCCTCCACACTATCATCTGCATGGAAGGGGGACGTGACCAAGGTAGCTGCTGCACCAACTAGATTAGCTGCTACAGGGTTGTGCCCTCCCCACGGTGATAGTCCGGGAGAGAGGGACATTGCCTGTTCAATCAAGGGCTTTCCGTGGTTCTCAAAGAAGATGCTGTGTATAAACTCTAGGTAGCCAGCAGTAGTTATATCTGACTGGGCGTACCGTTGCCAACTTGCACTTCCTACACCTTCATACATGTAGTTAGCAGCTAAGTTGAAAGAGCCTCCCATAATGCCATTAGACAACACTTCATGGAGGGCTTCTCCCTCTGGCCCCTCTAGCTCTATCTGAGAGCCTAACCAAACACCAACACCTACTGGAGCTGGCATAATGAGGAGCTGGAAAGGTACTGCCCTAGAGCGCTCCTTTCCACTCAGACCTTTGTCAAAGGCCATAGTAGTTGCTTTCCAAGGGGCTAGTTTGAACTGGGTGAATAGGGACATAACATTCTTATTCCAAGGTTGCTCCCCTGCCTTATTCATGTTCAGAGTAAGGGCACGAGTTTTAGCTCTCACCTCATCAAAGTGTCTTGGGTTGTCCATAGACTTCCCGTTCTGGATAGCATCATTACGAGTTGCTAACCAAGTGACCCCCATGTTTACAAGCTCTCCTGCATCAAAGCCAACGACACGTAGGTTATCAACCACTTTGTCTCGTAAGTCTTTAGCAGGCTTAAACCTTGCAGTCTCTACTAGATGCTCTAGTCCACCTTCAACAAGAAGATGCTTATCAATGCCAGAAGCAAAACCAGTCCTGTCCCACTCCTTCTTAAGCTGCTTAATAGCGGCTTGTCTTTCAGGGGGGAGCTTCTTAAACATCCCGTCCCAACCCTTGTCATTTAACATACCAAAAGTAAGGTTGAACCAATCATTAGCCAACCCACCCTTAAACACATACTCTGGGTGGAGGAAGGCATTTAGTGTGGCAGGAATACCTTGCACAAACCACTGTGAAGGTGGAAGGGACATTGCCATGTTAGCGTTAAAAGCCTGCCTCTTAACAAGTCCAAGTGGGCTTGGCACTTCATCCTGAAGAGCCCTAACTCCCTTTTCCCCTCTAGAGGACACCTTACCTATGTGATCCCCTAGTCCATTAAGAGCCCAGTTCCAAACACCGTCAATAGAGTTGACATACCCATACTTCATCATGTTGTAGTGCTCTACTACAGCCATAAGATCAGCAAAGTCCCCAGCCTCTTTACTGGCTGTATTCTTAGGGGCATCCAACACCTCATGTGACATTGGCAACCTCTTCCCACCAAACCTCCCAGCTGGTAAGAAAGGGGCATAGCGTTTCTCTGAGGTGATACGTGTAGCTAGATCATCTAAGTACTCTCTCATAGGGACACGCTTAGCTATCTGGGCAATCTGTTGACGCATTGTATCTAACGGATCTACCAAGTTAGGCTTCATGTCCCCTGTGCGTGTAGAGTCAAAACTCTTGAGGGTCTGCCCTCTTCTACGTTGAGAGGACAAGCCAGCATTAGTTGCTACATCAAACATCCTGTCTGCCACCGCTACGGAAGATAGTTCCTTTGCTCTCCTATACTCATACTCATACTTAATGCCATGCTGATCTACAGATCCAGTCCTCTTACTGTGATCCACTGCCCGTTCAGCATCCTTTAGGCTCGGAGCTGTAAGGACAGCCTCTGGGTCTCCGACCCTCTCCCCTTTCGCATTCAGCCTGTGCTTCTCAATGAACCAAGGGTCTTTATAACTGATGTGTAGGTAGCCCTCTGTGTACGGGACAAGTGCATCATCAAGCTGGATAGACTTAACATACCTCTTAGAGTCTCCCTTACGGACAGCAATGTGAGTCACCTCTATGTCATCAATCCACTGTGGCTTACGAAGGGCTACTATCTTGCCCTCTCCGTTCTTTACCACATCATCCCACAGCTGGTCTGCGTTAACATTCTTCTTCTTCACTGGGTCGTAAGCTCTCTTAGGTAGGGCAGCCTTTCCACCCACCACTTTAGCTACTAACCTATCTCCACTTACAGAGTCAACGTAGAAAGAGTGGTTAGTGTCTCTTAGAGTTTTAGCCATGTCCCTGTTGGTCAAGTGCCATAGTTGATCGTTGACATGCTTAATACCATCCAGCACTTCAAGTTCTTTCTCACTTGTAATACCATAACTAGAGGAGAGTTCTACACGTGTGAACCTCTTACGAGCCATGTTCTGGTCTCTTATCACCTTGTCAACCTTAAGCTGGGACTCTTTACCTAGCTTAGATAATGGGTCAAACACCCTGCTCTTAGCTGTGTCCATTATGACTTGGTGGAGAGTGCTTGCTCTGTCTACAGCAACAATACCACCTTGGAAGATGGCTGAGTGCAACATAGCAGCTCCCGAGAAAACGTGCTTAGTGGCAATCGACCCACCCACCTTGGGTGCCTTAGTCCTAAACCTCTCCATCCAGTTCATACTAACTGGCATGTCCTCTCGTACTATGTCTAAGGCTCTTGGGTCATACGTGAAAGATGCTTGTACAACAAACTCCTTCATGTTCTCCACTTTGGCAAGCTCTTTAGGCATTGGTTGGCCTTTCTCTAGGATGGTGTCCCTAGCCACACCCTTACCAATAACATCCTTTAGCTCCACCTTAAAGTATTCATCTCCACGCTTCTGTAGTAGTGTAAGGTCTTTCTCCTTAACACCAAAGTATTCAAGATCCTCTAAGGTGGTTTTAAGTGCAAGCTCTGGGTTAACCCAACCTCCATTGACATCTGAGTACGTTTGTACAATGGCGTATGTCCCTGTGCCCTCGTCAAGCTTAGGGGCTGGAGAGAGGTCAGCTCGTACTACTGGATACCCCACCGACTGGATTGCTGTGTGCAGCTTAGGGATTGTGTTCTCTAGCTCTTCTGGAGTTAGGTAGAACTTACTTGAGCCCTCATACGCAGCCTCCGCAATATCCTTATCTAGGGCAGCTGGCTTAGCTTCTACATTACCTCTCTCTGTTCTGACCTGTGGTGCCATAGCATCTACAATGGTGTCAGTACGACTAGCGGAAGCCATAGCCTCTGCTGCTGTCCCCACTTCATCATCTACCACGTCCTTAAAGATTTTACGTGCCAGTGGCGGGTTCGCCTGTTGAGCAGTCTTAAGGGGGGTTGTTGTAGGGACTTTAGCTGTTGTGTTCCTTCTATACGCATCCATGATGTCATGCATCTTAGCAGCTTTTTGACCTCTTGTAAGAGTTCTGACAAGAGAGCCTGCACCAACTAGGTCAAGGGTGCTGCCAATACTGTCCACCACTCTTTCAAACACACCGTAGTGCTCATGGTTTATGATAGACTGAGCTGAGTTTAATTGTAAGAGGTCGTTATCATTAGTCACTGCAATGGTCTTAGCATCATTAACTATTTGTGGAATGGCCTTCAGAAGTCTCTTACGGTCTTCTGTGCTAGCCGTCTCATACTTTTCCTTCTGGATAGCAACTGACTCCCCCATCAAGAAGTAGGAGACAAGGTTCCACAAGGAGTTGATCTCCCCACCTTCCATCTTACTTTTTATCTGGGCTTGCATAGCCTGCTCAGAGAAAGGGATAAGGGCATCTACAAGGTCTCGGAACCCCTCACGAGAGGCCAACTCCACCTTCTCCCCAGTCTCCTCATCAACTGAGAGCATAGCCATAGTCTGCTGCTTCAGCTTCATTATCTCTATAGTGTCTGCCAGTACATCTCCAGCCTCTAAGAGTCTAAACTCTTCGTCCTCTTCCTCATTACCAACCACTGTTGTATAGAGCTTCTCAGCCATTACATTTAAGCTGTTAGTGGGGACTTGAGAGACGCCTGCTGTAGACATGACCATTGTCTCTTTAGCTTCTTCTGACATGTTAGGGTCTTGTAAGATGCTTGACAGAATGTTGGCGTTAGACCTATCTTGGTCTGACTTAGCCCCTGCCACCATGTCATTTAAGGCCATAGTCCTATCAGCACCACTCATCAACTGCAACTCTGAGTACTTGGCTACGATATCTGTGTCATCAATAATAGCCCCCTGAGCAGCAAGGTTCCCTTCAGAGGGGCCATGTCCTGCAACCTCCTCCACCTTAGAAGGCCCCTCAAACACAGACATATCTGGTTGCTGCTCGTCTTCAAATAAATCTTCCATACCTTCCCCTAGCCTGCTGTTACGGCCTTAGCGCCTATATCAAAAGCTGTTCTAAACATTTGTTGTTGTGCCATAGCTTGTGCACCTTGTGCCCTGAAGTCAGCAGCACCTTGTAAGAGGTTGGACTGAATGGAGTTAG
>Ga0255048_10002009_pt1 | contig 13375 bp, 12 predicted proteins | sample JV7_2_2_MG_FD_183619 | JGI IMG/M metagenome (GOLD analysis project Ga0255048, IMG submission 183619) | Seawater microbial communities from Jervis Inlet, British Columbia, Canada - JV7_2_2 | ecosystem: Environmental > Aquatic > Marine > Inlet | place: Canada: British Columbia | collected 2016-10-06
AAGCAGGTAGATAACCGCAGCCTCGGCAGCGCTGGCTTTCATGGTTTCATCGGTGACGCGATCGAGCAGTCGATTGATATCTGACTCAGCTGACAACGAAGTGATCAGGTTAAAGAAATTGCTGATCGTAACTCGCATCGATTCCATCGCGCCAGACAACTGGTCGACCTCGAGCACAATCGAGTCGACAACGAGTTCATTGTCAAAGTTGAAGTCGGCGATGCTGCGCGCGTCGTGCGCCAGTTTGCGCAGGGGGCGGGCGATCTGGTTGGCGAAAAACCAGGCGATCGGTAAAACCAGCAGAACTACTCCGATAATGATCATGATGCTGGTTTTGCGAACTTCAAATGCAGCCGCCAGTAACTCGCGTTCGGGCGCGGCTATTAGTAGCCTGATACTCAGGCGATTCTCCGTACTGATATTACGCACGGTGCCGAACCAGCGTTCATCGTTATATATGAAGGGGACAACCTCGTCCTCCCGGGTAGCGAGATCTCGAATCCTCTCGACCAGTTGATTTGGCAATTCAGAAAGCTGTGGTATTGAGTCTTTCGGGATATCGTCCAATGGAGAACCTGCCCTGGTGCTATGAGAGAGAATTTCCTCTTTAGCGTTGAATATCAGGCTGAAAGTCGACGGAGTAATGCGATTTTTTTGCAGGATCCGGGAAAGATTGTCGAGCGTTATATCCGCCGCTACCGTGCTACTCCCTCTTGCCGAAGTCCTCGACAAGGTAATGCCTACCTTTTTGGAAAAGAAAAACAGGTAAGGCGAAGTGACCTGTATTTCCGAGGAAGCCCCGGCTTGCCGATACCAGGGGCGTACCCTGGGGTCATAGCTGGTTTGGCTGAAAATGGAATCTCCGACAGGTTCCAGATGTTCGGTAAGAAAGATTCGTATTTGCCGGTTTTCACCGCCTTCGTTATGACTGATATGATCGATCATAAAGATGGATTCATCGGGAGCCTCGAAAACAGTCCGTAAATGGATGGTATTGAGCGGGCGCATAATAAAGTAGTCGCCATTCGTATAGCCGATTCCGAAACCGGCTACCTGCGGCTCATCCCTGAGCACTTCGGCGAGGATCGGTATGTGTTGCATCCGGTCATCGAGGTTCCTGGCTTCGCTAATCGCGGCGCTGGCAAGAAGGCGCACCGAGGTGGCAACCGGGCGATATTCTTTCTGAAACTGCAGTTCCAGTTCATCGATGGTTTTGGTGAAGAGGATTTCCGTGGTTTCAAACGTCAAATCAGAAATCTGTTTGTAGCTAACCCAGGCGAGGGTGATTCCGATCAGCAAAACCAGGATGGTAAACAGGGACGCGATGTGAAGGTGCAGGGGATAGCGTTTCCTTTCAGTATGATTCGACATGAATTAATTCGACTGGCTTACAAAATTTGGACCCGCTCAGTATAACTTAACGGATCAGGTTGTCTCGGTGCAGGAAACCGGGGACCAGGATCCTGCGGCGACTCCGGCGGCCCTGTCGGCGGAGGTCACCGTTAAAGACAACGGGCTTACAAGAGAAAAAGAGACGGCGAAATGGAATTCTGAAAATGTTCGGGGTTTCGAAATTCAATTCATAAATCACCTATAAAGCGGCTGAAATCACCTTATATCATGCACTTGGAGCGTTACCTGTACCGATAACTACCCACGAATTTTTCTGACGAGGCAAATATAACGTAAATTCAGGGAGTTAACGCGTAGGTTTCACTTAGAACAGCATGTGCACCGGAGATTGCTTGCTACCTGACAACATAACTAATGTAGAATGATCGGTATTGTCACGGGCAGAAGATATTGAGTCGGATAAAAACCTCGCCGCCAGTCTTATCGATGTTTCTGTTCTTTGTGGTGGGGATTGTTTTCTGGGGTGGTTTTAACTGGAGCCTGGAGTTGACCAATACGGAGTCATTTTGCATCTCTTGCCATGAAATGGAACAGAACGTGTACCAGGAATACAAAAACACCATTCACTACTCCAACTCCACCGGTGTGCGGGCCACCTGCCCCGAGTGCCATGTCCCCCAGGATTGGGTACATAAGGTGTTGCGCAAGGTTCAGGCAACCAACGAGCTATATCACTGGGTCATCGGCAGTATCGATACGCCCGAAAAATTTCGGGCTAGACGCCATGAGTTAGCCGGGCACGTGTGGGAAGGCATGCGCGAATCCGATTCCAGAGAGTGCCGCAACTGCCACGACTATAGCCATATGGCATTACAACAACAAACCGTCCTGGCGATGAAAACCCATCAACTGGGCGTCACCCTGGGTGAAACCTGTATCGATTGCCACCAGGGCGTTGCCCATATCTTGCCCGAGGAATTTGACCGGGAAGCACGGATCGATGATTTGCATCGCAACATCGAGCAATTGAAGATTGCCTGCCACGAATGCCATGAAGGGCTCTATAAACCCTCAGCCGACGAGGAGTGGTAGCTAGTACCGATAGATATTTACAAAAACACGGCGCATAACGGAGGAGTTATATGAAACAGAAAAACCAAATCATCCTGGCCTTTGTCACATTTGTTTTTCTAAATTCCGGGGCAGCACTGGCTGCCGATGACAAGACGATTGAACTGGGCGCCAACGTTTATGCACAAAATTGCGTGTTTTGTCATCAGGCGGACGCCATCGGCAAACCCGGTTTCGCACCTTCCTTGTCCAACCCGGAATTTTTAAGTCTGGCCACGGATAAGTTCATTCTCGGCACGATCCGGGACGGTCGCCAGGGAACCGGTATGCCGCCGTTCGCGCACATCGGGCGCGATCAGGGTCGGGCGCTCGTCGCCTACCTGAGGTCGTTTGAAAAAATACCGAATCGTGCAGCCACCATCGACGCGCAGCCCGCGGCCAATGGCGATACGCAGCTCGGCAAACAATTATTCGACGATATCTGCTCTACCTGTCATGGACCCAGTGGCGATGGCTACATCGCGGGCGGTACCGGTACTGCAATCGGCAAGGTCGGAACCCTGAGTAAGGTATCCGATGGATTCCTGCGCACCACGATCAAGGAAGGTCGCTCGAATACCCGCATGCGGGGTTTTGCCGGGCCTGAGGGCCTCGCCAATTTGAGCGATCATGAAATCGATAGCATCATTGTTTACCTACGCACGCTCGTCAAGTAACCGAGGACTGAGACCATGAAACGAATCAAGAGCAAAATTTCGCGCCGTGATTTCCTGAAAAACAGCGCATTCATTACTGGCTCGGCTGCCGGTGCCAGTCTGATGGTGGGCGCCAATCCAGAACTTGAAGCGGCCACCCTGCCGGATGCAACCGCCACGCGCACCACCGCGCTGGCGCAATGTCCCTACTGCGGTGTTGGTTGCGGTACCATCATCCAGGCCGAGAACGGCAAGATTGTCTCGATGCGGCCCGATAAGGACCACCCCACCAACTATGGCTTGCAATGCATCAAGGGTCTGACCGCGGCCGAACCCATGTACGTCGATCGAATGGAGGGCGATCCATACGTGCGCAAGGATGTCTGGGAGGAATGGAATAAACCCGGGCACGGCGACCTGGAATTTATTTCAAAAACCAAGGATGCGTTTGGCGATGAATTGTTTGTGCGGGTGCCCTATGAAGAAGCGGAGGAAATGGTGGCGCACAAGGTCGTGCACCTGGCAAAAACCTATGGCGGCAACTCGATCGCGTTATATGGCTCCGGTCAGCTCACCATGGAAGGGCAGTACCTGGAAAACATGTTCATGAAAGGGGTACTGGGTTCGAATACGATCGAGGCTAATGCACGCATGTGCATGACTTCCGCGGTGACCGGATATTTCGCCACGCTGGGTTCGGACACGCCACCGCTGGCGTACGAAGACATCGAAATCTGCGACATGATCATGCACTTCGGCCATAACGCGCGCGAATCGCATCCCATCGTTTTCTGGCGCGCGGCGGATCACAAGAAGAAAACCGATATTCCGACGGTGATCGTCGATCCCCGGCGCACCGGCACGGTGATGGGCTACGAGGATATCAACCCCGACAATACCGTACACGCACCGGTTCTCAATGGCGATATTGCATTCCTCAATTCGATCGCGCACGTGTTGCTGAAAGACCACGACGATGTCATCGACTGGGAATTCATGAAAAAACACGTGAGTGGCTGGCAGGATTATACCGATGGCGTGCTCAAGGGTTACAGCCCGGAACAGGTGCAGGATCGTATGGGTGGTCCCAACCACGATGTCTCGCCCGAGCTGATTCGTCGGGTCGCCGGCATGTTCGCCGACGCCACGCGCAAGCGGCTCGCCCGAACCGGCGGCAAGCAGGCTTCGGATACCTCCTCACCGGTACCGGGAGGCGAGGGTTACGGCGGTGTCATCATCATGTGGGGCATCGGCTACAACCAGCATATCCACGGTCAGCACAATGTTATCTCGATTGTCAACCTGCTGGCGATGACCGGTAACCTGGCCAAGCCGGGATGTGGTCCCTTCTCGATGACCGGGCAGCCCAACGCGATGGGTGAGCGTTTTACCGGCGGCCTGACCGGGCGCCTGCCGTTTAATTTGCCGCTCAGCAATCTGGATCATTTAAAGCACATGGCCAAACACTGGCGTGTCCCGGAGCAAAATCTGCAAAATGCACTCAAATCCAAAAACCCCGGGTTTGCGGTGGGCATGATGGAACGCGCGCTCAAGGATGAAGTCAAGGCCCAGTTCCTGGTGTATGCGACCCATGTCGATTTACCGGACCAGGAAAACCTGGTGCGTCCGGCGCTGCGTAAATGTTTTAACGTGGTGCAGGAAATCTACCGGCACGCGCCGAATAACCTCTATGCCGACGTGATCTTTCCCGCGGCCACCTGGGGCGAGGTCGAAGGCGTCTACATCAGCTCGGAGCGGCGCATCAATATCAATCAAAAGGGTGGCGAACCGCCACCCGGCTGCCGTCCCGACATGGACATGGTAATCGACAAGGCCAAGCGCATTGGCGAACTGCTCGGCATGGACATGGATAAAGCCCTGCCCTACCAGCGCCGCGACGATGGCACCTATGACGCCGAAGAAGTGCTGCGCGATATAATCCTCGCCTCCCAGGGAACCGATACCGATTTGAGCGGAATGCTCGAGGTCGAAAAGATTGACGGCAAGAGCCCCTATCAGCAACTCGCTGAATTGCGCGGCATCCAGTGGCCGGCGCCGACCTACGCGATCGCCAAGGTCGGTGGCACCAAGCGCCGTTTTATGTTGCAGGAAGGAAACTGGCCAACCAAACCCTATGGTTATTTCCGCACCAAGGATGGCAAGGTGCATATGAAACTGGCCCACGTGGACTACACCGATCGCAAGCAGATTACCGAAAAACTGATGGAATTCGGCCAAAAGGAAGGCCTGTATACGATCGACAATATGGATCTGCTCAAACTCGCACGTGATCGGGGTCTGACCCCGGATTTGCCCGACGAGGAGTTCCGTGGGCAGAAATGGGACGCCGTGCCCAAGGATAAATTTCCTTACTGGTTCGGGCTCGGCGTGGTCTATGAGCATTTCCATACCGCCAAGTCCTTCCGCAGTCCGACGACGCGTCGCCTGGTGCCTGAAATGTATGTCGAAATGCATGAACAGGATGCCAGAGACCTCGGTATCGAGGATGGTGACAAGCTGCGCATCGTGACCCGGCGTGGTCAGATCGAAGCCAAGGCGCAGGTAGGCACTAACAGCCTGGTTCGCCCGGCGCGCAACAATGTGCCGCGCGGATACATGTTCGGCCCCTGGAACCTGTCGGTGGCCGACAGTGCGATACCGGAGAAAAACAAGTGGCTCGCCAATCGTGTCACCAGCCGCGTGTGGGATCCGGTTTCCGGTCAGGTCGACTTTAAGAAGTCCGCGGCGCGTATTGAAAAGATAGGCTAAGCCAGACCCGAGTCATGTACCGGCGCGTATTCCTGAAATCGATTGGGGCCGTCGCAGCGGCAGCTGCGACTGCAGTGACGGTAGCGACTGCAATGGTTTCGTCGAGCGGGCGTGCGGCGACGCAGAGCCCCGGGTTGCGTTACCTGCGCCCACCCGGTGCGCTTGCCGAGGCGGAATTTGAAACTCGCTGTATTCGTTGCGGACAATGTGGTGAGGCCTGCCCGAATCGCTGTATCAATTATTTCGGCCTGGAAAACGGAATGGCCTCGTTGGATACCCCGTATATCATCCCGCGGGATCAGGCTTGCATCCTGTGCATGAAGTGCGGCGATGTTTGCCCGACCGACGCGATCGAAAAAGTGGAACGGAAACTTGAGCCGATTCTGCAAAAAGTGCGCATGGGCAAGGCGCGTGTCGACGAAAACCTGTGTTTGTCGTTTCAGGGCAAAACCTGTGGCGTGTGTTACCGGGCCTGCCCGCTGCAGGATGTCGCGATTACGGTTGGCCGCTTAGAGCAACCGCATGTGACTGACCAATGTGTCGGCTGTGGCTTGTGCGAGCGTTCCTGCATTCAGCTGCCGCATGCGATTCGAATCGTCCCGGACTACGGTTAAGTCGATGGACGCCGCGCCGCGGAAACCCTTTTTCATGTGGAAACACTTGAACAAGCTGCGCTGGGTAACGCTGGTCAGCGTGTTCGTGATGCTGATTCTGATTCCCTATCTGCACCTTTATCAGACCTTCATCGCGGCACATGCCTATGACTTGTTGCTGCCCGAGGAAAAACGGCTCTACGACGTGATGGAAAGCATCACCAGCCCGTTTGTGAGCGATCCCGAAGAGCAGCTTGATGCTATCAAGGGTAGTACCTGGTCCGGTACCTTCTGGGGATTTCAGATGAGCGATCCGCTTGCGGTGGTGGGGCAGGTCGCGGCCAGTTTGAAGTTTTACTGGCCTTTCGTATTAAGCGCGCTGATACCGTTTGTGCTGACGGCTGTGTTCGGGCGTTTTTTTTGTGGCTGGATATGCCCGGCGACTCTGATCTATGAACTCAATACCAACCTCGGCGCCCTGTTGCGCAAGGCTGGATTGCACACCAGCAACAAACGCTACGACCGGCGCCTGAAGTACGGGGTGCTGCTTCTCGGAGTGATTATCGCAGCCTTCACCGGTTCTGCGGTTTTTGCTGCCATCTACCCGCCCGCGGTGCTCGGCCGTGAAATTTACTATGCCATTGCACTCGGTGGTTTCGGCAGCGGCGCGGCTTTGTTCCTGATGACGTTGTTGCTCGATCTGCTGGTCACACGGCGCGGATTTTGTCGCTACCTTTGCCCGGGTGGGGCGTTGTATTCGCTGATGGGTCGGTTCCGGCTGGTTAGAATCAAACGCATCGTCGAATCCTGTAACGATTGTGCCAGGTGCAGTTCCATTTGCGAATTTGGCCTCGATCCGCTGCGCGACAGCTTTGGCCAGGAATGCAACAACTGCAGCGCCTGTATCGCCGTCTGCCCAACTGATGCGATGGCCTTCTATATCGGCCCGAAAGACCAGGCCTATCAGGGGCCGGGGCATGTTGGAGCAAAATATCGGCAGGGCAAAGCAAAGTTCGATAATTCGGCCTCCGATGTCCAGACTGTCGCTGCGCGGGGCGCAGAGCATGCATCGACGTAGTCTGTTGTCATGGATGGTATACGGCGCGGGCATGCTTGCATCAGCGGTGCTGCCGGTTGCCATGAGCCGGGTGCTGGCGCCGGGCGTAGCGGTCGATGCCAGCAAACATCTTAGACCTCCCGGCGCTTTAAAAGACGACAACGCGTTTATAGCATCCTGTATCGGCTGCGGTCTGTGCGGCGAGGTTTGCCCGCCGAAGTGCATAAATTTCCATAAGCGCGACGGTGGCTCGCAGGTCAGCACGCCCTACATCGACCCGCAACAAAAGGCCTGCACCCTGTGTGCTAAGTGCATGGATGTTTGTCCCACCGATGCGCTGACCAGGCGGCCAATCCGGGACGTAAACATGGGCATAGCCCAGATCGATCGCAGCGCGTGCTACCCATGGGTGGATCGTGGCATCTGCGGCGCCTGTGTCAGCATTTGCCCGCTGGGTGAATCGGCAATCAACTTCGAGCTTTGGCATCAATACCGACCCGTGGTTCAGCAAGGTTGTGTCGGTTGTGGATTGTGTGTCGAAGCCTGTCCGCATCCCAGCCTGCCCATCTGGGTGGTCGAGCGTAGCCGCGGTTCGGTGGCGCAACACAGCGTTTCGAATGCCGCGGGTGCTGTTTCCTATTGAGGCTTTATCAGAAGGTGATAAATATGAAAAACTCGCATACAAGCACACCAGGTTTGCTAACTTTCGCGTTGAAATGGGCGCTGTTCATGTTGCTTTTATGCCAGGGCATCGGATTGGCCCATGCCCATCATGTGCTGGGTCGACCTGCCTATAGTCTCAATGAAGACTCGAATACACCCCCGAGTATGAATCTGGAAACCCAGGTCGGGGATTACTTCGTGACGGCAATGGTCTATCCCGCATTCCCCAGACCGAAGGAGTCGGGCCGGATCAATCTCTATGCAACGCACGTGGATTCCGGCGTGCCATTGACCGCGGGCGTTGCGTTTAAGGTGCGCGAAGATAGCTGGTTCTCGCACCATAGCGAAAACCTGGGTGCGCAGGTGCTCGATGATAACGTCTATCGTCAGGCTTTTGTCTTCAACCACGAAGGAAACTACATCATTACGGCCGAGTTTCAGGCCGATGGTGAACGTTACCAGATAGATTTTCCGCTACGGGTTGGCGAGCCTTTGGCCATCGGGCCGCTGGGAATAATAATTGCGCTCATCGTCTTCATATTGATTGCGGTCAGCCTGATCAAGCGCAAACGCTTGCTGCGTATCAGGCTACAGGCGGCCAGAAACGACCGCCAGACCAGGCACTGAAGATACCCGCATGGAAATGATGCATCCAGGGCTGCCGTTGTATTGGGGATGTTAATGCAACCGATGGTAGTGAGCATGTAATGGACAGGAGAGAATTTTTTGGTACCGCGTTTCGCAAAACAAGCGAGGAAGTGGTGAAGCGCGTCGATGCGAAGGTCGAAAACGACGCGATTCGCTGGATTCGTCCTCCCTATGCTCTCGCCGAGCTGGAGTTCCTGTTGTCCTGTACGCGATGTGGCGATTGTATCGAAGCCTGTCCCTACACGGTGATATTCCCGTTGTCGACAAGGCTCGGCGCCAGGGTAGGCGAGACGCCAGCGATGGACCTGGTAAACAGGGGTTGTCACCTTTGCGAGGACTGGCCCTGTGTTAGCGCCTGTGATGCCGGGGCCCTGACAATTCCCGAAACGACCGCGGATGGCGATACACCACCGTTGCCGATGCTGGCGCTTGCGTCGGTCGATACCGAGGCCTGTTTTCCCTATAGTGGACCGGAATGCGGTGCCTGCGCGTCAAGCTGTCCAGTCCCGGGCGGGCTGTTGTGGGATCAGCAACGGCCCTATGTCGACCCGGAAAATTGTATCGGCTGTGGTCTTTGTCGTGAGGCCTGTATCGTTGATCCGAGTGCGATATCGATTGCTTCCAGGCCGGTAAAGACTGTAGCAGATCGGTTATCTGGGGTTCATCCCTGAGCACTTCGGCGAGGATCGGTATGATTCAACATGAACTAAATCGACTGGCTCAAAACCCTGGACCCGCCCAGTATAACTGAACAGGATAAGGATTCATTTCCCCTTGCTTAATCGAGCGGGGTTTTCTCTTTTGTGACACAGGGCTAAACTGTCCCGCTAGCGCGGTAATCCCTTCCATCAATCAATCGAGGACAAAGACCCTTGCTTCGCATCATTCTGTGGAAAACCGGCTTCGAGTGGGCCCATTTGAAAAGAATACTTTGGCCACGGGCGGATCGAAAAATCTATTATTTCGCGTTCGGTGCGAACCTGTCTGCGGATGTGCTGGAACAACGTCGAATCAGGGTCTACGAGGCTTTCGACCATGTACTCGAAGATGCCAGCTTGCAATTTAGCCAGGCGGGGTTTTACAGGGAACACGGTTACGCGTCGGCGGATGCGGCCGATGGTGAGGTGGTCTACGGCAAGATTTACCTGATACTGGAAAGCGACGCGGTGCGCATGGACTATTTCGAAGGGGTGCCATTTCTGCGTGTGCATGAGAAGGTGTTTGCAGCGGTTAAAGGCAAGGATTTCTATTTTTACCGGGCGGTCAACATGCTTGACGGTTTAAAACCGACGCAGGAGTATCTCGACTACCTGGTTACCGCTTACCGCGCGATGCCGGATGTTCCGCAAGCCCACATCGATGCCATGGCGGCAACCGAAGTGCTCGAGCATTTCGTAGTGCAGGATCAAACCGGTGAATTCGTCAGGGATATCAATCGCTGGCCGGCCTTCATACACCCCCTGCTGGTATACTACGAAGGCTTTTGCCTGCGCCTGGTCGAGTTCCTCTGGAACCGTTCGCTGCTGCAATGGATGATAAGAAAGTAAACTGTAGGAGTCGATCTCTGTGGGGCAGGTCAGGTTAGGGTATCTGGTAATCGCTTATGCCGCGTTGGCCATCGGCATAGCGGGTGTATTTTTGCCCCTGTTACCGGCGACGCCCTTCCTTTTGATCGCGGTATGGGCTGGATCGAGGGGCTCGCAGCGGGTTCATGACTGGATTTTCGAGCAACCCCGTTTCGCCCGGCTGATCAATGACTGGCGTGAACAGGGCGCGGTGCCGCTCAGTGCCAAATGGTTGGCAACCATCATGATGATTGCCAGTTTTCTGACCCTGATCTGGGGTGGCGCGAACGGGTTGCTGCTGCTCGGCATGGCTATTTTTTTCAGCTGTATCGGCGGGTTCCTGTGGACGCGACCGAATCCGCGCCGCTGAGTTTGCGGAAAATTTCATTGCGCTGGACAGGTCCAGTTTCCCATCGCGTAGTCAATATGCTCGAGGAACGGGCCCGGATAACTACCGGGCCTTAGGTTTCGCGCTCACCGATATTCCCGATTTTGACTTCTTCAGGTATAGATAATATAGAATGTCGGCGTGGAACCCGTATCTGAAAAAAATAATTTCCTCTACCTTGTGGTGTCACTGGTGATTCTGTTGCTGGCAGGTGCGCTGGTGGATCAGTTCCCAAGTTCACTGGGTCAGCAAATTCTTCAGGCTGTTACGGTTATCACGCTGGCTTCGTCGATTGTTGGCTTGCGCTCATCAAGACTGCGAATTCACACGGGAGTCGGATTCACCGTATCGGTGCTGGTGATTGTCATACTCGGAGTCTTGCTTGACGAGGCCGGCCTGAGCTACCTGCACCTGATTGTTTTGGTTCTTTTTTATGGCTGGGCGACCTGGCTGGCGGCAAAGCAGGTTCTTTTCACCGGTCCAATCGATGGCAATAAAATTGTCGGCGCTATTTGCATCTACCTTTTGATTGGCTTGATCTGGGCCCTGTTGTACCTCTTCCTCGCGCAGACTATACCCGGCGCTTTCAACGGGCTGGAGCAGGCGGTCTGGTATGATAATTTTGCCGATGTGGCCTACTACAGTTTCGTAACACTCACCACGCTCGGTTACGGGGATATCAGCCCGGTAACACCCATGGCGCGTTTTCTCGTCTACATGGAAGCGATCCTGGGCGTGTTCTACATGGCCATTCTGGTGGCCAGTCTTATCGGGGTGAGAATAACCGCGCTGCATTCTGGTAAGGATTAACCCTTCAAATGAACGAGTTTATCGAGATGAGCTGGCGTGTAGAATTTAACTTTAATCGTGCTTTGACCAGACATTGCAGTAGCCGGAAGAGATGATTGTTTTGCCTGATTCAGCGGATTTTACCGATACTGAGGACTAATGATGAACAACAGTGAATTCACAAAAAATACGATTGAGGCAGCTATCCGGCTGGTGCTGCTGTTTCTGCTCGCCTACTGGTGTTTCATTCTAATCCGGCCATTTCTGGTTGTACTGTTGTGGGCCGTTATCATTGCGGTCGCAATTTTTCCGATCTTCACAAAACTTAAAGCTGTACTTGGTGGTAGAAACAAGCTGGCATCGACGCTCTATACGCTAATTGCCCTGGCGATCCTGATAACACCTACCATTATGGCCTCTAACTCGATAGTCGATACTTCGGCTGCTATATCGGAGCGTTATGCCGCCGGCAGCCTGGAAATCCCCCCGCCAGCCGAAGGCGTTAAAGACTGGCCGTTAATAGGTGACAAGCTGTATTTGTTTTGGGCGGAATCATCGAACAACCTCGAAAACATGCTGGAACGTTACAGGCCCGAGATCAAGAAGACCGGGCAGGCTCTCGTCGCCGCGGCCGCGAGTATCGGTGGCGGTATTTTGCAATTCGTGTTGTCGATTATCATCTCGGGCATCCTGGTGGCGAATGCCGCGGGCGCCTACAAGGTCACCAGCCAGATTTTTTCTCGCTTGATAAACCCCAGCCAGGGACAGGAGTACGCCGATCTGGCCAAGGATACGATCCGTAGTGTTGCCCAGGGTGTTCTCGGGGTGGCAGCGATACAAGCGGTGCTTTCGGCCGTTGGCATGATCGTCATGGGAGTGCCCGCCTGGGGGCTCTGGTCGGCGATCATCCTGGTGCTGGCGATTGCCCAGTTACCCCCGATCCTGGTGCTGGGCTTCGTTGCCGCCTACGTATTCTCGGTAGCTGACACAACGCCGGCGGTTATTTTCGCTATCTATTGCCTCATTGTGAGCGGCAGCGATGGTTTCCTGAAGCCGTTGTTTCTGGGGCGGGGCATGAATACTCCGATGCTGGTCATTCTGCTGGGCGCGATCGGCGGCATGATTTTATCGGGTATTATCGGTTTGTTTGTGGGTGCGATCATTCTTGCGCTCGGCTACGAGTTGTTCATGAAGTGGTTGAATGATGAGCAGGGCGCGGTTGAGCAATCATAAGAAATTCGCGGTTGTCTCAAAATCCTAAATTCAACCTAACATAGGGAAGTATTATGTCGGAAGAATCAAAATCGGAAGAAACCCCGCCCAGCACGGAAATCAAATCAGACCCCGTGCGTAAAATTTCCCGCTATGTTCTCTACGTCGTTTTATTCCTGTTTGTCTGGTATGTCTTTGCGGACAGACTCGCGCCCTGGACGGACCAGGCGCGGGTACAAACTTATGTAATTCCTATCGTTTCACAGGTTTCCGGCCGGGTAATCGAGGTCGCTGTCAGCCAGGATCAAATTGTCCATCCGGGCGACGTGCTGTTTAAAATTGATCCGGCCGACTACGAACTTGCGGTCGAGAATGCCGAGTCGTCGCTTGAACTGGCGGGGCAGGAGATCGGTGCCGGCACGGCGTCCGTCACCAGCGCGCAGGCTGGGGTGGTTCTGGCTGAGACTCAACTTGAGCATGTCAAAACCCAGAGTGCGCGGGTTTTCGAGCTGGAAAAGCAGCAGGTTTTCTCCCGTTCCGAAGGGGATAAGGCGCGCGCGGCGGTGAAGGCG
>Ga0255048_10002010_pt1 | contig 13369 bp, 9 predicted proteins | sample JV7_2_2_MG_FD_183619 | JGI IMG/M metagenome (GOLD analysis project Ga0255048, IMG submission 183619) | Seawater microbial communities from Jervis Inlet, British Columbia, Canada - JV7_2_2 | ecosystem: Environmental > Aquatic > Marine > Inlet | place: Canada: British Columbia | collected 2016-10-06
TCGAGCCCCGCGACCTGCATGACGGTCGGCAAGAGATCGACGTGCTGAGCGATCTCCGCGACGCGCTCCCCCGCCCGCTCCTGGTTGGGCAGCTTCACCAGCAAGGGTATGTGCATGACCTCCTGGTAAAGCGTGAGCCCGTGCGACCACGCCCCGTGTTCGAAGAACTCCTCACCGTGATCGGAGAGCACGACAATGAGCGACGAGTCGTAGAGCCCGGCAGCCTTGAGTCGCTCGACGAGCACTCCAAACTGAGCGTCGTTGAAGGCGATCTCTGCGTCGTACAGGTGTGACATGTCCCGGCGCAGCCGTTCGGCATCCATGGTCGGATCGGCGGCGAGAGCGCGGCGCGCGGACGGACCCTTGGTGATCGTGGGATCCAGGACATCACTCGCGAATGCGCCGCGATAGGGCTCTCTCGGGACATAAGGCTCATGCGGGTCGGTGGTATGCAGGAACGCGAAGAACGGCCGTCCGCTCGGGCGTTCGTCGAGCCATTCGAAGAATCTCGAGTTCACCACGTCCGAGAGCTGGTGGGCCTCCGGGGTAGACCGTTCGCCCAGTTCGACGAACTCGTGGAACCCTATGTCGAAGTTGAAGTCAGAGAACACGGTGGAGTTCGTGGACACGGAGTAGGTCGCGTATCCCGCCAATTGCAGGATGCCAGCAAGGGTGCGGGCGTCGGGCGCTACGTAGTCTTCGCGACGCTGGACGCCGTGTTGCTGAGGCAGTAGACCGGTCATCATCGATGCCACGACCGGTTTGGTCCACGACGATTGAGCTTGGGCGTCGTCGAAGACGATCGCGTCTGCGGCGAACGCATCCAGGGACGGCGACGTGGGCCGGTCGTAGCCGTATAACCCGAGGTGATCGGCACGCAGGGTGTCGATCAGGTAGATCAACACGTTCGGTGCCGCCGCGGGAGCCATCACCGTCCGGGTCTCCAGATGCTGGGCGGGGGCCACCACCTGCGCGCGGTCCAGTTCGAGCCCGGCGCTCGGGGTCGGTCGTCCGCTTCGTGGAGTCGCCACCAACGCGATCCGGGTCGCTCCGGATGGCCCCTCGATCGGAATCGTCACGGGGGCCATCTCATCCGCGCGCACGGTCTCCCTCTGGGAGCCTGCGCTCCCTTCGCGGGTGATTTCCACAGCCAGCGCGAGATCCTCGTCGATCGCCCCGAAGACATCGATGCCCTCGAGCGCGAGCGAGGCTCCGGCGGGGATGTAGGCGAAGTACTCCTGTCGGGCGCCCGCAGGCAGGCGTAGCCTCGCTCCGGTCGCCGTGTCGATCACGGTCACATCGCCGGTTTCGTCCAGCGACAGCTCGGCAAACGTCACACGGGGACGGTCGACCGTGACCTCGTCGCGACTCTCGTAGCGCAAGGCGATGCGGTTCGTGCCCCTACGGAGCACCTCCGCGGCGAGGGCTACCCGCTGCGATGTCTGCAGATCAGGGCGCTTCAGGACCGCCACGCGGTTGCCGTTGGCGAAGATCTCGATTCTTGCCGCGAGCTGGCGATACCAACCCGCCAGCTGGACCTCGAGGGTCAGTTCGCGAGCTCGCCCTGTCGCGCTGTAGAACTCCACCCAGGACTCGTCGCCGATTCCCAACAGCCCTTTGTCGCGCCGAACGAAGCCCTGTTCCCGGAGGCGGGGAGGATCCAGTCGAGTGAGGTTGGTGAGACCAGTTTCCCGGGCGGCCTCCGAGAGCGGGAAAGCAACGAGCAGGTCGAGGACGATGGCGGTGTCGCCGCGAGCGCCCGCGCTGGTCGGCGAGGGGCCGGTCGGGCCACAGGCCGCGCCCGCGACGGCGAGCGCAAGCACCAGTCCGCCAGGGCGTGTCCTACGTTGCTCGCGCTTCACTGGCTGGCCGCGATGGCCACGATCGCGGCCCCGGCCTCGGTGCCGGCGCGGCCGTCGTCGTCTGCAAGTTGCCGCAGCCGGGGCAGCGCGGCCGCGGCGGGCGGGCCGATCTGCCCCAGCGCCCACGCGGCGCGCCAGCGCTGCTCCACATCGCCGTGCAGGGCGGCCTCGAGAGCGGGGACGGCAGTTCCTGCCATGGCAACGGCGGCGATCGACGCCCACCGCCGGGCCCTGCGGCTCGTGTCGCCGAGGAGCGCGACGAGCCGTGCGGCGTCGGCCGTCGTCGACGCCCCGACATCAGCCAGAGCCCGAAGGCTGCGAATCCTTACTCGAGCAACATCATCGTCGAGGGCCTTCATGAGCCACGGCACGCTGGCGCTGCCGGAGATCGTGTGCAGCGCGGCGATGGCGCCAACGCGCACCGATTCGTGTGGGTCCTTGGTGACGGGTCCGACAATCTCCGTCGCCGGTTCACCGAGCCGCGCGAGGATAGCCACGGCCCGTGCACGCACTACCCAATCGGTATCAGCCAGTGGCGTGCGCAGTGCTTCGAGCGCCGCGGAACCGCCCGTTTCCAACGCCAGGGCATTGGCGAGACGAGCCCGCGCGGAGTCTTCGTCCAGGTCGAGCGCCAGGGGTTCGGGGGAGCCGGCGCCGCCGCAACCGGTCGCCACGAGAGCAAGCAGGACGAGCCCGGCGGAACTGCGGCCGAACGTCGGCCGACCGCCGGAGGTCAGGCGGATGATGATCGCGGCGAGCACGGCACCGACCAGGTTGGCCACGAGATCCCAGCCGGTGTTCATGTAGCCGCCGACGTTGGTTTCGGGCACCAGGATGGTGGCGGCGAACTCGATGACCTCGTTGAGTGCGCCGAACCCCATGCCGCCTGCCGCGCACAGCACGAGCAGGCCGCCACTCGGGACGGGTTCTACCCCGCGCCGCCGCATCGCTGCGGCCAGGCCTTGCCAGCATATCCACGTGGTGAGCCCGAAGCCGAAGGCGTGCACCACCTGGTCGTACTTCAGCCGGTCGGGGATCAGCCAGAGGCTGTAGAGCACCGACGTGCCGGTGGTGCTGGCGGGCCAGGAAGCGGGAATGGTCAGCAGGCCGCCCGCCATGTGCATGAGGCCCCAGGCACTGAGGCCCCAGAGCGCGCCCTGACTCAACCGGACGTGGCGGTCGACGGTCCAGACCACGGCGATCAGCACGCCCATGACCAGCGTGTAGAAGACGAATTCGAAGTTCCCCGTGGCGACAGCGTTGATAGCGGCCGGCACCAGATACAGCCCGGTGAAACCGGCGACGGGTAGAACTTCGCGGAGACGCTCATTCATGGCTCGGCAAGGATATGCGGCGGAGAGGACGGAGAGAAGCTGCCTTGCGTCGACGTGACGCACCTCGCGACGAAATCCGCAGGGGTCTCGCGTTGCACGGCGCTGTGGCGACATAATCACGGCGCCTCGGACCGAATTGCCCCACGGAGAGTCCTACGATGCGCAGACTTCTTACCTCGTGCACCGCCGCTGTCGTCGTCTCCCTGCTCGGCCTGGGCGTTTCCGTGGCGGGCCCCGGCGACCCGGACACCAACTGGCCGAGCTGGCGCGGGCCGGCCGGTACCGGAGTCGGCTCGGGGGCTCCGCCGATCGAGTGGGCCGAAGACAGGAACGTTCGGTGGAAGAGCGACATCCCGGGCCTGGGCTCGGCCTCACCGATCGTCTGGGATGACCGCGTGTACATTCTCACCGCGATCGGCGAAACAGCGGCCGCCGCGCCCGCTGGCGGACGCCCCCGTCGCGGCGGACCTCATGGCCCCCCGGCCACGACGGACACGATCGATTGGGCGGTGATCGCCTACGATGCGAGCGACGGCTCCGAGGTCTGGCGGCGCGTGCTACGTAGCCAGGTGCCCTACGGCGGCAAGCACTTCACCAACTCGTATGCCTCGGCCTCGGCGGTCACCGACGGCGAGCATCTATGGGCGTTCTTCGGCTCGTACGGTCTGTATTGCCTTGACATGGAAGGGAACTCCGTCTGGGAACTCGACTTCGGGGCCATGCAGACGCGCCTCGGTTTCGGCGAAGGCGCTTCGGCGGCCCTCCACGGCGACAGGATCGTGGTGATCTGGGACCAGGAACTCCAGTCCTGGATCGGCGCCTTCGACAAGCTCACGAGCGAGGAGCTGTGGCGGACGGATCGCGACGAGGCAACCACATGGGGGACGCCCTTCATCGTCGAGCACGATGGCGCGACCCAGGTGATCACACCGGGGACGAACCGGGTGCGAAGCTATGGCCTGGCAGATGGCAAGTTGCTCTGGGAAGGGCCCGGGCTCACGCCCAACTCGATCCCGAGTCCCGTCTCCGCCGACGGCGTGGTCTACCTCACCGCCGGTTTCCGCGGCAGCGCCCTCATGGCGGTCGACCTGAGTCGAGCGCAAGGCAAGATCGATGGCACCGATGCGATCCTCTGGCACATCGATCGCGACACTCCGTACGTGCCTTCGCCGCTCCTGCTGGACGACATCGTGTACTACACCAAGAGCAACGACGCGATCATCACGGCCGTTCGCGCCAGCAGCGGCGAGAAGCTGTTCGGACCCCGGCGAATCGACGGTGTGAGGGAGATCTACGCATCGCCGGCCACTGCGAACGGCTACGTCTACGTTCTCGGCCGCGACGGTGGCGCCGCCGTACTGCGGCACGGCGAGGAGTACGAAGTGGTTGCCCAGAACACGCTCGACGACGGGTTCGACGCGTCGCCGGCGATCGTTGGAGATTCGTTGTACCTGCGTGGCCGGGGATCCCTGTACCGCATCGCCGCCCCTGCCGGCGAGTAGTTCGGCCGAACCACGGCCCCGGTTTTGCCCGAGCCCGCTAGCGGACGGCACCGTGGAGTGCGATCCTGCTGCATCGCCGCGTTGCAGGAGGATCGCCTTGTCCGAGGACCACGCCGAGACCGCCGCCGTCGGGAACGGCGAGCGCACTCCGCCGACAGACTTCGTGCGTACGATCGTGCGCGCAGACATCGATAGCGGTGCCCACGAAACGGCCGTTACCCGGTTTCCGCCCGAGCCCAACGGCTTCCTCCATATCGGCCATGCCAAGGCCATTTGCATCGACTTCGGCATTGCCGCGGAGTTCGGCGGTCACTGCAACCTGCGCTTCGACGACACCAACCCGGAGACCGAGGATCCGCGTTACGTCCAGGCCATCAAGGACGACATCCGCTGGCTGGGCTTCGCATGGCAGGGCGATGCGCGTCATGCCTCCGACTACTTCGAACAGCTGCACGACTGGGCGGTCGAGTTGATCCACAAGGGCAAGGCCTATGTCGACGATCAGGGTGACGAGGAGCTTCGTGAGCAGCGTGGCACGGTAACTGAGGCGGGGACGAACAGCCCGTACCGCGAGCGCAGCGTGGAGGAGAACCTGGATCTGTTCACCCGCATGCGCGCCGGCGAGTTTGCCGACGGTTCCAGGGTGCTGCGCGCCAAGATCGACATGGCACATCCGAACATGAAGATGCGCGATCCGCTCATGTACCGGATTCGTCACGAGTCGCACTATCGGCGCGGCGAGGATTGGTGCATCTACCCCTTCTACGACTGGGCTCACGGGCAGTCCGATGCCATCGAAGGGGTGACCCATTCCCTGTGTACGCTCGAGTTCGAGAACAACCGCGAGTTGTACGACTGGTATCTCGACCACCTCGCCCTGGACGGCACCAGGCCAAGGCAATACGAGTTCGCGCGCCTGAACGTCGACTACACCATCACCAGTAAGCGCAAGCTGTTGCGACTGGTCGAAGGTGGCCACGTGACCGGCTGGGATGACCCGCGCATGCCCACGATTGCCGGGCTGCGACGGCGCGGCGTTACGCCGGAAGCGCTGCGCCGTTTCTGCGACATGGTCGGGGTGGCCAAGGCGGACAGCCGCGTCGACGCGTCGCTGCTCGAGTACGCCGTCCGCGGTGATCTCAACCACAGGGCGCCGCGGGTGATGTGTGTCCTGAACCCGTTGAAGGTCGTGCTCACGAACTGGCCGGAAGGCGAAGTCGACCAGCTCGACGCCCCGTACTGGCCGCACGACGTTCCCAACGAGGGCTCCCGTACGGTGCCGTTCAGTGGTGAACTCGCCATCGAGCGCGACGACTTCATGGAGGAGCCCGAGGAGGGGTTCTTCCGCCTGGCACCCGGTCGCGAGGTACGGCTGCGCTACGGCTTCGTGATTCGCTGCGACGAGGTGATCAGGGATGACCAAGGCGAAATAGCGGAACTACGCTGTACCTACGATCCCGAATCGCGCGGCGGCAGCCCGGCCGACGGCCGCAAGGTGAAGGGCACGATTCACTGGGTCTCCTGTGCCGAGGCAGTGGGCCTGGAGGTGCGCCTGTACGACCGGCTCTTCCGTGTGCCGGAACCGGGCCGCGAAGGCGATTACCTGGACGATCTCAACCCGGCATCGCTGAGGGTGGTCGAGGCGCTCGGCGAGCCGGCGATGGCGCGAGCGCAGCCCGGTGACCATGTGCAGTTCGAACGCCTCGGGTACTTCTTTGCAGACCCCGTCGACTCGAGGGACGGAACTCCCGTTTTCAATCGGGTGGTCACGCTGCGTGATACGTGGGGGCGCCTGCGAGAGGAGTACGACGCTCGGCAGAAAGCCGAGACCGAGGCGGTTGCGAGCACCGACACCGGGTCCGGCGAAGAGGTCCGCAAGCGCAAGAAGCGCTCGCCGGTAGAGATTCGCGCCGCAGCACGCGCGGCAGACCCAGAACTGGAGGCGATGCACAGGCGCCTCGGTTCCGAGCACGGGCTCGACGAGGTCACCGCGGACGTGCTCAGCGGTGATCGCGCCCTGGGTGAGCTGTTCGAGGCGGCGGTGGCGACGGGCGCACCCGCGTCGGCGGTAGCCAAATGGACCGTCAACCAGGTGCTGGGCGCGGCAACCGATGGGGGGGTAGGCGATCTGCCGTTCGATGGCGGCGCGCTCGGCCGCCTCGTGAGCATGATCGAAGGTGGCCAACTGCCCACAGAGGCCGCCAAGAAGGTGTTCTCGATCATGGCGGCGGAGGGCGGTGAGGCGGCCGATATCGTCGCCGCCCATGGCCTCGATCAACAGGTGGACGTCACCCAGATTGACGCGATCATCGACGAGGTCATAGCGGCCAACCCCGACAAGGTCACACAGTTCCGCGGCGGCCAGCAGGGCCTGATCGGCTTCTTCATGGGCCAGGTCATGAGCGCGGCCGGATCCGGCGCGGATCCACGGCAAGTCCAGGAACGGCTGCGAACGCGCCTTTCTGACTAGCAGAGCGTGATGCGGGCCTTCGCCCTTCGTTACGATCTGCCAGCGGTCTCTCGGGCGAAGTGGCGATGCCGTGTCATATGCTGGGGCAACTCGGGCAACCGAGTTGACATAGATCCTGGCGACCGCGCGGCACACCGCGGGCGCGAACGTGTTCCGGGAGCCGATGCCATGAGACCTCGATCGGGAATTCGCGTGCTCGTCGCCACAGCCCTGCTGGCTGCCATGGCCGCACCGCTGGCCGTCGCGTCGCAACGTGGGGGCCAGCGCCGCGGTGGACCCGGACTCCAGGACGGCGAAGCCGGCCGTGGCGGCATGAACGCGAGCTTCGAGGCCGGCTCACCAGCGGTCGGCGAACCCATGCCCGAGGTCGTCGTCTACAGGGATAGCGGCGAACCGATTTCATTCCGGCAACTGCTCAATGACCGCTATACGGTTGTCATTCTGGGGTGCCTGACGTGACCGCCCTTCCTGAGTAAGGTCTCCCGGGTGGAGGCCCTGTCCCGCGACTACGAGCCGCTCGGGGTCCGTTTCCTTTACGTATACAAAGCGCTGGCGCATCCGGAGTTGAACGGCTATGTGCAGCCGGTGACGCTCGAGGAACGGCTGATGCACGTGGCCGAGGCCAAACGTGCGCTCGGCACCGAGATCATCTGGTTGGCCGACAACATGGAGAACGACCTCAAGCATGCCCTCGGCGACGCGTCGAACTCCGAGTTCATCGTCGATCCGCAGGGCGATGTGGTCGTGCGGCGCCTGTGGAGCGACCCTGCCGCGCTGCGCGTCGATCTCGCGCGCCTCGTCGGGCCGGTCGCCGAGCCGACGTCGGTCGCGGATCTCGACATGCCGAATCCCGAGTACTACCGACCCACCGTGGCGACGGGCGTCGTCGCGCGGGTCGAACTGTCCGGCCGCATGATGCCGGTTCGGGTCGAGATCACTGCTTCCAAGGACGACCTGCCCGCCTACGCCAAGTTGCGAGCAGAGGCCGACGCCGGACTGCTGCAGGGTGGCACCGGCACCCTCTATCTCGGCTTCCACCTGGATCCGCTCTACCAGGTGCACTGGAACAACCTGGCGCCGCAGCCGGAGTTCGCTATCAGTGCGCCAACCGGCACCACGGTCACGCCGGGATCGGCCACGTTCCCGGATGTGGAGGTCGAGGCAGATGCTGACCCGCGAGAGTTCCTGATCGAGGTGCGGGCTGACGATGTGCCGGACGAGCCGCTCCGGTTCACCACCACTTACTACGCCTGTGACAACGACAACACCTGGTGCGTGCCGGTAACCCAGAGCTATTCGATCTGGCTCACCGCCGACCCCGACGGCGGGCGCGTGTTCGGGCGCGGCGCCGGTGGTCGGATCGGACCGGGCCGGCGGCAGAGTAGCCGACTATTCTTCTCGGCATCCACGGATGCACCAGATCTCTACCACGGGCTGCCAAGGAGTTTGCCGATGACCGACGCCACCGAGCCCACAGTCACCCACGCCCGCTGGGATGAGCTGCCGCAGGAATCCCTCAACGCCCAGATCGACCGCCGCATGGTGACCGGGCAACGCCTGATGGTTGCCCAGGTGATGATCAAGAAGGGCGGGGTCGTGCCCATGCACTCGCACGAGAACGAGCAACTCACGCAGGTCATCGACGGCGCGCTGCGCTTCTGGATCGGTTCCGAGGACGCCGAACCGATCGATGTTCGCAGCGGCGAGATTCTCCACATTCCGTCCAATGTGCCGCACAAGGCCGAAGCCCTCGAGGACACCAACGACGTCGATGTCTTCACGCCGCCGCGACAGGACTGGCTGGACGGCACCGACTCCTACCTGCGCGGGAAGTAGCCATGGACTTCGGCCTGAACGGCAAGGTGGCGGTGGTTGTTGCCTCCAGCAAAGGGCTGGGCCGGGCCGCCGCCGAGGAGCTCGCTCGCGAGGGAGCACGTGTCGTCATATGCGCGCGCGGGATCGATGCGCTCGAGGAAGCCCGCATCGCCATCGAGGAGGCCGGCGGCGAAGTCGTGGCGCTCCCGGTCGACACCGCCAATGCCGAGGATCTGGAGCAGCTGGTCGCGGCCGCCGAGAGCAACTTCGGCTCGGTGGACATCCTCGTCACCAACGGCGGCGGCCCGTCTCCGGGCACTTTCGATCAGGTCGACGACGCCGCCTGGGACGACGCCGTGGCGGGGACGCTATCGAGCGTCGTGCGGCTGTGCCGGCGTGTGCTGCCGGGCATGCGCGAGAAGCGATGGGGCCGGATCATCAACATCACGTCGATCGCCGTGAAACAGCCTGTCGATGGCCTTATTCTCTCGAACGCCGTTCGCGCCGCCGTAACCGGCTTCGCGCGCACTCTGGCCAACGAGGTCGCGTCCGAGGGCATCACGGTGAACAACGTCATGCCGGGGTTCACCTGGACCGAGCGCGTCGATGAGCTTGCCGACAAGCAGGCGGCGTTCACCGGTGTGAGTCGCGACGAGGTCATCTCCGCGTGGAAGGATTCGATCCCGGCGGCGCGGCTCGGCGAGCCGGACGAGCTGGCCGCACTGATCGCGTTCCTCGCCTCCTCGCGCGCGGCCTACATCACCGGACAGTCGATCCCCGTGGACGGTGGCTGGATCAGGGGCCTGATCTGATCAGCCGCGCGGCCGGTTCCAGCGGGCTTCGGGGAAGCGGAGCGCAGCCAGCGCCGCGGTCATGAAGATGAGCTGCACGGCAAATGACGGGCTTTCCAATCCGGTGCTCAGGTGCGTGTAGATGGCCCCTGCCAGGATCACGGTGAGTATCCCCGCGCCGTAGGTTGCCAGCGACGGAAACAGCAGCAGCGCTGCAGCGACGAGTTCCACCATCCCGACAATGCTCGCGAAGCGCCCCGAGTAGCCCCACTCTTGGAAGCGCTGCAGCCAGCCGGGGTCGCCCATGACCTTGGGCGGCGCCACCGTCAGGTACGTGAGGAACAGCAGGATCGACAGCGCCCAGGCGGCGACGACCCGCACGCGGATGTTGGTCATGGCCTACTCGGACGGACTGCCGGGGTACTTGTCGAACCACGTCAGGATATGGGCCACCTTGCGGATCAGGTTGCTCGGCCGTGACGTAATCGAGTGTGAGGCCTCAGGGATGCGCACGATGGCCGTGTCGACCTTCTGCAACTTGAGGGCCGTGTAGAACTGCTCGGTTTCCCACATCGGTGTACGCCAGTCGGCCTCGCCGGTGAGCAACATCGTCGGTGTGGTCACGTTGCCGGCGTGATGCAGCGGCGATCGTTCCATGTAGTTCTCGAGGTGGTCCCAGGGCAGTCCGGGGAACCAGTACTTGTAGAAGAACGCCGTCGAATCGGCCGCGAGCACGAAGCTGTACCAGTTGATGACCGGCTTCTGCGAGACGGCCGCGGCGAAACGATCGGTGTGGCCGACGATCCAGGCGGTCAGCACGCCGCCGCCCGAGCCACCGGTTACGTACAGGCGGTCCTCGTCGATGAATCCCCGCTCGATAGCGGCATCTACACCGGACATCAGGTCGTCGAAGTCCTGACCGGGGTAGTTGTGATGGATGAGGTTGCCGAACTCTTCGCCGTACGAGGTCGAGCCACGCGGATTGGTGTACAGAACGACGTTGCCCGCGGCGGCGTATAGCTGAATCTCCGCGGCAAAGTGCGGGCCATAGGAGGCGAAGGGGCCGCCATGAATCTCGAGCACGAGGGGGTACTGCCGGCTCGGATCGAAATCGGGCGGCGTCACCAGCCAGCCCTGAATCCGGCGGCCGTCGAAGCTCGACTCCCACCACATCTCCTCGACGTTGCCGAGGTCCCGGTAGCCGAGAAGGTCCTCGTTGAGCCACGTGAGCCGGGTCTCCTCGCCGTTGACCATCACGGCCACGTCGGCCGGCCGGTTCGTCTGCGAGGCCGTGAACGCGACGCTGCCGTTGTCGGCCACCGTGAACTGGCCACTCGAATACGGCCGTCCGAGCGATTGGCCGCCCAGGTTGTCGGCGCGGATCTCGGGCTCGGCACCGCCGCTCGCGGGCAGGTACGCGACCTTGGTGACGCCGTGGTCGGTGTACTGGAACCAGATACCCTCGCCGTCGGCACTCCAGCGGGCACCGCCGACGCTGCGGTCGAAGCCAGGCATGAGCCGCTCGGAGTTGCCGCCGTCGCGGTCCATGACGTAGAGCCCGTTGAGGTCGTACCCCATGTAGTGCTCGTCGTTGCCGGTGTAGAGAATCCGGCTGCCATCGGGCGACAGCTGCGGCGAGTTGTCCGGGCCGTGGCGCGACGTGAGCTGAGTCAGCTCGCCGGTGGCCAGCTGCAGCTCGAATACCTCGGAGTCGGCCGGGTCGTACTGCCACTCGTCATGTCGGTTGGCCGAGAAAACGAGAGACTGACTGTCGGGACTCCAGGAGTGACCGCCGTGGTTGAAGTCGCCGTCGGTGAGCTGGCGAGGGGCGCCGCCTTCGGCCGGGACTACGAACAGGTGACGGAAGCCGTCGGGCAGGAAGCCGGCGCCGTCCGCGCGGAACTGCAGGCGGGTGATCGTTCGCGGTGAAGGGGCCCACTCAGCGCCAGGGGGCGGCGACGGCACTGTCGCGCCGATGCTCTGGGGCGCGCCCGGCACGAACATGGAGAACGAGATCCACTGACCGTCGGGCGACCAGTTCACCGCACCAGGCCCGCTTACCAGGTTGGTCACTCGCGCCGTCTGACCCGTGTCCATCCACCTCATCCAGATCTGCGCTCCGCCATCGACGCTCGAGACCCAGATCAGGCGATCACCACGGGGGCTCCATGCCGGCGCCCGGTGATTGCTCGTTCCACTGGTGAGGGGGCGTTGTTCGCCGGTCGCGACGTTGATCAGCCAGAGATTCGAGCGCTGGCGGTCGGTCATGACGTCGTAGAAGTTGCGCACGTAGACGACCTGGGAGCCATCCGGCGAGATCTGCGGCGCTGCGGCCCACTCGAGGTCGAAGACGTCCATCAGCTCGAACGGTCGCGGCTCCTGAGCACGCGCGGACAGCGCGACGAGAACGGTCAGAGCCAGCGCGACGATGGCGACGGGGAAGACAGACCTGCGCATAGGGGTTCTCCTTGACGCGGAATTCGGTGGTCGATGACCGGGCGAATTCTATCGGGCGGACGAGGAATGCACACCAACTGCGCCACGCGGCGGCACGAGCGCGTTGGCTATCCGGTCGGCAATAGCGGCAGATCGAAGAACAGGAAGCTCACACCGTCGACGATCATCACCGCGCCGAAAAGCAACAGCAGCACGGCGAAGGCGCGCCCGCCCCAGCGCGTCGAGAACGCGGCGATCCGCTCGAACAGCCGGCGACTGCTCACGCCGAGTGTGGCGTGCATCAACATCATCGCCAGCAGCGGCAGCAGGATGACCACGTTGTAGTAGAGCAACCCGATGACGTTGCGGCCGGGGTCGAGATCCGAACGCAGAATCTGATCGATGGCCGCGAAGTAGGGGAGCGCACCGGGGAGCCCCACCAGGATGGTGCCGGCACCGAGCGCGAAGGCGTCAGCGGGGGTCGCTTCCCGCTCGGGTTCGTCCGTCGCCTGCTGCGACGGCTCTGACAGCAGCCGCGTGCCGAACCAGACGGCGGCGACCCCCAACACTATCTGCGTCACCAATTCAACGACATTCGGCTCCGCGTAGAAGCGCTGGAACCAGGCATCGAGACCGTCGATGACCCAGCCCAACCCGAAGGCGATGACCACACCGAAACCGACGTACGGCAGGAAGATCCCGGCGACGTAACCGAGACTCGTGAAATAGGGGCGCCTCGTTGCCAGGAACACGGCCATGGGCACGACCGCGACGGGGATGATGGATCCCGCGTCGAGGAGGGCGATCGGCGTCAGGATGCCGAGCAGTTCGTTCACTTGCAGTCCCGCTAGAAGGCTGTCGTGCTGAATCCCGCGTCCACGTAATGAATCTCGCCGGTAACTCCTTTGGAGAGGCCCGAGAGCAAGTACAGTCCGGCGCAGCCGACGTCGTCGATATCGACGTTGCGCTTGAGCAGCGCACGCTCGGCGTTGTCGCCGAGCATCGTGCGAAGGCCGGAGACGCCCGAGGCGGCCAGCGTCTTGATCGGGCCCGCCGAGATCGCATTGACGCGTATCCCGTGTTCACCCAGATCGCGGGCCAGGTACCGAACCGACGCCTCGAGGCCGGCCTTGGCAATGCCCATGATGTTGTAGCTGGG
>Ga0255048_10002013_pt1 | contig 13362 bp, 16 predicted proteins | sample JV7_2_2_MG_FD_183619 | JGI IMG/M metagenome (GOLD analysis project Ga0255048, IMG submission 183619) | Seawater microbial communities from Jervis Inlet, British Columbia, Canada - JV7_2_2 | ecosystem: Environmental > Aquatic > Marine > Inlet | place: Canada: British Columbia | collected 2016-10-06
GTGCCAAATCCAGCACGGGAGACTGAAGCTGTATCCCTTGAGATTTGAACGTTGACGATATTATCTATAGACATTCTGCCTCCTTTTATGATGCATCAATATTTAAGGTTGTTGTTATATCTGGCTTCCCAGTTTGTTTGTATGTTCCATCTGCATTGACAATAACTATTTCACCAACATTTTCATTAGACTCTACAGAGCAGAATCTAAAATTCATGTCCCATGATGAACGTTGCTCATTTTCGCTATTATCAATTCCAGATATATCAAGGACTGGGTTTTCACCGTTCCAAGTTATGATCCCAGCATCTTTTAATTGCTGGTGTATTTCGTTTTTATTTAATGAATTCTTTAATATAAGGGTATCTTGCATCACATTAGTCCCGAATCCTAATATATGAAGCATTCCTTCCCATCTAGTAACTAAATCTTTATCTCCTGGCAATACTGGGCTTTCAGGTTCAATATATTCAGCATCACCTTTTTGTACAATATTATCTATACGTAAAGAAAAATAAACCCCTTGAGGAATAGGCACATTCTCAAACTGCCAAACACAGGTTCGAGTGGTGGCTAATACTACCCAATCATAGAAGGCATCTTTTAAAGTATCAAGGTTTATCATCTATCTCACTCGCTATACATTCATAATGATTTATTAATCCATTCTGCCAAGGCTGTACTTGTATAATTTCACATACTTTTCCAAATAACGTCAATCTATCAGGCTTTAGTCCTGTAGCATCATTGGTCGTTTGAAGTTCGGTTTCGGTAAACACTGTATATGCAGATGTATTCCTTCTATTCTCTGGCAAGGTTTCCATCTCTTTCCCAGTGATTGGCTGAGCACTACATGTAATATTAATTGTAGAAGTGATGTCAGAACCAGGAACATGACGGCCTTTGACAATAGATACTGAATCATATCGGGTAACCTCCAATGCAAAAGAATTAAATAAACTCATACTCCAACCTCAATATGTGTAACTGAATTTCTCAATTGTCCTGTATCAATTAGTGGATTGGTACTTCCCTTTTGTATAATTGTGTCAATTGCATTAATAGGCGAATCTAAATCTGTGTATCTTTTTTTCACTTGATTTACATGATTCTCACCTATTAAACCAAGTCCAGCTTTAGGGACCATTGTACGGTCAATTATTTTTCCTACAACTCGTCTTGAAAACATTTGAATCTTACCTTTGTTCATATCAAAGGCTTGTCTAAATGCAGGTCTAGAAGGAATATTTCTTTTAGGGGCTCCGAATTCATTTATGGCAGCGATTTTAACTAAATCACTAGAACCCTCTTTTCCGTCACCTCTTCTGATAGTTCCTTGTTGAACACCGATTTGGGTATAGGCATCATCCATAACGCCAAAATTACGCATAATTTGTTTCCAACCCTTATCGATGTCTCTTACTCCTGACATTAAACCATCCTATTACGTGGCATAAAGATGCAGGCATCCCATAGGGCCATTAGATTAAGTCCTGCGGTAGTCTGTCCCCAATACGACTTGTTATCTCTAAGGTTCGCAGAAGGGCCTCCATAGGTCTTTGAAAGCTGTCCTTCCTTGATGGATTTAACTCCACCAACCGATCCATTACCAGATTGAGTTGCAGAACCACCGCTTTGAGCTTCTAATTGAAATTGGTGACACACAACCAAAGCTAAAGCATGGTTGTATTTATCACCAAAGGCACTTTCAGCCACAAAAGCAGTTGCAAGATCTAGCAAGTCGTTTAACCTTGGATCAGTTTCTTTTCCAGGGCAGTAAACACATACAATATCTTGAGCAGTTGAGGTCGGCATTATTTACTCAAATCTTTTTTTGATGGATTTTTACATGCTTTGATTTGATCTTCAATAGCACTCGTGACACCTTTTCTATCACTTCCAGACATTTCTTGAGCCCTTAAACCTTCCAATGCAGGAATAGAATATGTTTTTAAAATAATTTCTTTGCATTGACTAACTGTCATAGCAGAGAAAACTTTTGTTTTAATATTCTTAGAACCCGGTAATTGATTTAAAATCTTATGGGCTCCAGATTCTATTAAACCATCAAAGGCATGGTGATCCATTATTTGTTTGATTTGCTGGGCATCATCATAAACATTAACACCGGGATAAACCTTAACTGGTTTGGAATCTGATTTTGGGAAATGAAATAATCTTGTTCCCTCTCTCTCAAGTATTAATTGTTTTGGGTATTCTTTTGTTTTTGTTGACATAATTTTTTCTCCTTTCTGGTGATTAATAATTATTTGATATACGTTTGCCTCAGTATATCAGTGAGGTTTTCCACACACCAGAGCAGAAACTAGATTCCTTCAGCTATATCTAACGCTAGAGGATAATAAACGATTACCCCGCCTATTCTAGAATGAGCAGGTACTAAGAATTCTAAACCTCTTGGTTCAACAGCCATTTGTTGATAAGGGTCAGGGATTTCTAAAGTTAGTACGTCTGGACTTCTATCATAAGTAAGTAAAATATCAGTTGGAGAAGCCCCACCTGAAGGCGCTGGAGACACATCTTTCAATTGGTTTACCCAATCAATAGTTGTGATTTCAGCATTATTTTTCATGAAGAATTCTTTGATAGTTGTATCTGTACCAGAATCTAAACGGGTAGTAGATATTTTTCTCAACTGTTCAATAGGCATCAACATTGTATTAGGTGATTCCACTCCTAAAGAATTATCAATAATACGAGTTACCGCATCATTCATATCCTGTAAGATTTCCGCAGGATTTTTTGGAGATCCACCAACCCAAGGAACAAACCCAGAAGTAGAACCAGCAGGAACTACGGCACTAGGAATATTTGGACTAGTTAATAAACCAATCAATCCACTTTCAGCATCACCATTCCAAGCGATATTATCAACCTTTTGGTCATTTGCACGACGGGCTGAATTCGCTTTTCTTTGGTTAAGAGGTCTACCAGCCATTTGAGCGGCTTTAACTTCTTGAACATTGTAGCCATAAGAATTACCTAAAGTTTGAACGATACTTGAGAATTCCTTCCCAAATACGTCTGCTCTTGGTAAATCATCAGCATAGTTAGAAATAACTTTCGATATTCCTACTTGATTGAATTGCTGATATGTTATAACATCAGCACCAGCTCCTGCTTCCGTAGAAACAGGGATATAAGTTGTAGCCTTGAATTGAGGATATTTAATATCGTAACTCTTAGACTTGATTGTTTCTAATTCCCTTGCAAAGAACGCTGATTCATTTGCATCGAGGTTTCTCATTTTTTCCATGATTTTTTTTCCTTTTTTAAGTTATTGCCTCAATGCTATGAAGGCAGGTTAATTTCCACTAAAACAATTTTTACACCATCTGGATCAGTAGATTCGTCTCTAACTATTGCAGTAGGAACCAAAATATTGGCAGCACCAGCGGCATCCGTTGCTTGACCAGCTTGAGCAGCCGTATCAATCATCGCATACACTGGATCACCAACTGAAAGTGTTCCACCAGCAGCAGCTTCATACATCCAAACTTTGCCTTGACGACTAATGTCAGCGGCCATGTTTTGAGAATATAAAGCTAGACCTGTTCCCAAAGCTTTCTCAACATGTCTATGAAGAGTAATGCCTTGAACAGCAGTAGCAGCCGTTATAATCGCAACTTGAGTAGCTGGATTGGTTCCAGGTTTAACGAATACTCCAAAATTGATTCCTGCGGCATCTTCTACCAGCCCAGTCTCAACTCGGTCAAAAATTGCATCGCCTTTCATACCAACAAAGGCTACAGGCTGATCAGTATTATATGATGTTTGTGACATAATGTCCTCCTTTTAATTAAGCCTTTTTGTTCCAGGCAGTGGTTAAAGATTTAACATGTTCTCTTCTGGCTTCGTCAGAATTGAAAGCTTTTGAACTTTCAGAACCATTGCTGTCTTTTCTATGCATAGAAGAAAGTTGGTCACTAACAGAATCAGCTTTTTCAACTTTAGTTTCTAATGCACCATCAAAACGAGCATCGATATAAGCGGCATCTTTTTCATCAAGTTTAGCTTCTGGGCTAACTGATAAGATTACAGCTTTTTTGATTTCTTCGTCAGATTTGAGTTCGATTCCTTTTAGGGATTCTTCGTCTAGTCTGTCGTTGGCTATACTTAAAAGTTTAACCCTTGCTTCAACTGCTTTCGCAATTTCTTCTTTATGGTCAACTTTTTCGGATTTGGCTAATTTTTCATTAGCTGCATCCAAGTTAGCTTGTAATTCAGAATTAGATTTCTCTAAATCTTTTTTATCATTTTTGAGAGATTCCATTGCAGAATCGCTTTTAGTGATATGATTTTTAATTTCAGGACTACATTCATATTCAATGCCATCCAAGTTATGCTTTACCATACGGTCTCCTTTTTTAGGTTTATGTGTTGGTTGCTTTTGGTCATCGATATGCTGGATAGCATCTTCCGAATCCAAAACTATTGATGCCTTGGCTCCTGCCCTCCCTTTGGGGACAATAGCAAGGTGATTGTAAGTTATATCTGTCTGCACTGCGTCATAGGCTTGATCCTCGAAAACACCACTCTGTGTGTCTAGCATGACAGAATAACCTAAACTTAATTCTTTAATATCTTCTTTTTCAATTGCATCAATCGCTGATTGAGCTGTAATCTTTAATCGGGCTGTGATAAATTTTCCATCATTTTGCAAAGTCTCACCAGTAAACCCAACAGACAATTCTTTGCTATTCTCAGACGTTACAACCTTCTGTTGTGGGTGCAAAAGAGTAATAGGTAACATTTCCATAGACTTCAAAGAATCAGCCTTAAAAACATCGTCTGGGTGTCTCAGTTCACGTCTAATAGTTCCATCAGCATTTCTATAATCAAAAACACCTGTACGAGTAACAACTGCATCAACTACTAAAAATCCATCTTCATTTTTAAATGACTTTCTTACTTCGCCTCTGTCATATCTAATTGTCATACATAACCACCTTTTTCTATATCTAATCTAATTCTGCCTGTAGTTAGCCAAGTTTGACTTAATAACCTTGTATTCATATCATCTGAGAGAAGGAATCCAAATTTATCATTGGTAGCCCCATTTAAATAAATTGGGGCATTATACATTTCAGTCAAAACTATTCTTGATAATAAATGCTCTGGGTTATTTCCTTGAGGGATAACTGTACCTGTCCTTTCTGGACTACTTAAAAGTGACCATGAGGAATTGGCTTTTATAGTTCCACCTGTAGGGAGTAAATTTGAAGTTGACCCATCATTTTCAATAAGCATGGCTATTCCATTCTCTAATTGTAATCCATCTCCATAGCCATCAGCTTCAAAACTTCCTGCAACAACCATTTCCAAATTAACCGTAAATATTTTATACACTACTTCTACAGGGGGTTGTATATAAAATAGAGTGGCATTACCTGTATAATTACCATTAGCATTGGTATTGCCTGAGCCATCCCCATTAGTGTCTAATAGGGTTGAGACAAGATTAGCGCCATGTAAAAATTCAAAACTCATACTGGACCTGACAATGCCCCTACGACTTTAAAGTTATGTTCTGTCAATCCTGACAAATCATCACTAACCCTTACAATTAATCTTTCGTTTTCTCGGCTATCTATCTCTGCAGGAAAAGGGAATAAATTTGTTTTTATAGTTATCAAATCTACATTGTTCCCTAAAAAATCTTCTCTTGCACCTTTTCCCAGAGTACCAAATAAAGCTGCATTATCTTTAACAAGTTCCGCTAATACAGAAACTTCGCCTGTAGGTGCACTATCAAATAGCATATCAATGCCATTCGTTAATGCAACATTGAGTCCACCATACTTTGTGGATGAAATTATTTGTGTATCAGCAAGTAAAACTATTACAGAATGTATTTTAAGTACCGAACCAGCAGGGGCTTCTATATAAAAATCAGTTGGATTTCCAGAAAAATCTGCAGCCATACTATGATTACCAGTTTTTGTCCCATCTGTAGACAAGAATTGATTAATTAAATCTGATTTTATAGGTTTAGCACTCATTATTATACCTATGGGGTTGGATCTTCTAATGATTCATGAATTTTTATAGTTGCCAGACTAGATAAAAACGTCCTGCCACTTATTACGGCCTCTATTTGAAATCGCCAAACCCCGACCTCATTATTTAAACTGGCTGAAATATCAACAAAAGCATCTTCGTTTCCTGTACCTTGAAAATCTGCTGGTAATTCACCTATAATATTTGATGGCTTTGTATATCTTATTTTCAAAACAGTTGCCGTAGATAGGTCTTGACCTGTTCCTGCAAGCACTAAGGTATAATCTTGTGATTGAAACAATGCCATTTAATTACATTCTCCTAACATGGAATACTCATGTTGTCTATTGTGATTGATGTCTGTATTGGGGTATTCTCTGTTGCCATTATTTGAATTGGGGTAATACTTGTTTCTGTCATCTGTATTGGTGTAACTTGTATTTCTATTATCTGAATAGGTGTGTTACTAATTTCAGTTGTCTGTATTGTTACTTGATGGACACAAATTACAGTGGGTCTAGCTGTTACAGAGATACCCCCAAAACTCCAAAGTAAAGTCTTCTTATCGAATTCATCAATAGTAGTACTACCAAACGGTAATAATCTTCTACGGGTTCCGAATCCCAGTGCCGAAGCTTTTTGTCTTGAATCAGTTAATGACATTATGGTCCTGAGATGAACTTGCCATCGGTGAATAGTGGGTCTGTAAAATCGACAGTTGATTTTTGGTCAACTACGGTTCCAGCATTATTAAAAACTTGTTTTGTTGTACTGTCTTGAGTCATTCGATTAATTGCAAATTTGTAAAGGTAATCGATTTTTTTCTGAAGATTTGTAGTCTCAGGAGGTGTTTCTTGTCCCGGTTCTCCAGTGGTATCAGTTCTAATTACTTCTACCATTTGAGCTTTAACTTGTGCTTCAGTTAAATCATTTAGATTTGTATTAGCAGTTAAAGTTCTAGTGGCAAATGCCCAAACATCCGCAGCGGATAAATCATTTAAGGCTGTGATTAACGCTGGAAGTGTAGTTGATGTGTCTACTAGAATTGCATCTATATTTGTATTAGCAGTGTCTAGTTTCGATTCAATATTAGTTTGGTTTGATAGAGTTGCATAAAGTGATGCAAGGAGTGTCCTAGCTTCAAATTCTGTCGTAGTAGGCAATAAATCAATTTTGCCCTCAATAGCAGTTTGATTCGATAAAGTAGCATAGGCGGCAGCTAAAAGTGTTCTAGCCTCAAATTCAGCATTGGTTGGTAAATCATCAACCTTAGTTTCAATAGTATTTTGTTTTGCTAAAGTTGCATATAAAGATGATAAAAGTGTTCTAGCCTCAAATTCTGTAGTTGTCGGTAATAAATCGATTTTTCCTTCAATACTAGTTTGATTAGAAAGAGTTGCATACACACTGGCAAGTAATGTTCTGGCATTGAATTCTGCTGTATTTGGAATATCATCTATTTTTGTTTCCATACTAGCTTGATTAGCAAGAATAGTAAGCTGGTTTGCTTCAGTAGCATCACCACCGCCACCACCTGCTGGAGCTTCCTCTAATGCCTTAGCAGTATACCTATCACCAGCAGAATTTTCTATTAAACCATCTACTCTTTGTGTATCTGCATATATATCTGCTTGACCAGTCAATAAATTTTGAACATCCCCAGCTACACTACCAGCGGTTTTAGTGCCATCTACACCCAAGGCTTGTCTAATATTTTCTTTCTCTCCAGAAGTCCAATCACCAACACCAACACCAGATGGTGCTTGCTCTAGTGCTTTCTCTGTGTATCGGTCTCCTCCAACATCTTCTATTAAACCATCGACTCGCTGGGTATCTACATAGATATTAGTTAAATCAGTTTGAATTGTATCACTATTAGCAATAATGACAGGGCTTCTCCATTCAACATCTACACCACCACCACCAGTAGTAGGATCTTTAACTGGCCTGGTTAAATCATCTCTGTACAATCTTCTATTGTCGGTTTGATGAACATTTGTTGCTGTAGTATTATCTAAAACTATATCTACTACCGCATTATGGATTAAAATATTGGCCTCGTCCATAAAATCCATACCGCCAAAGAATTCTCTAATACCTTCTTCGGTTGTTAGATTATACGCCCACCACGCCCCAAGCTCTGCCAATTCATAATTGGACCCCACAACTATATCAACATCAAAGCCGACATAATCGGCTGCAAATTTAGTAATGGTAGAACCATCTAAACCCCAAGTACCATAAATCACATCTGTTGTCTGAATACCAATAAAAGTTAAACCTGTAGTAGTTACAATTCCATTTTCTTCATAGACTTCTTGGGCTGTAACCCCACTAGTTTGAGTTCCTCTAATTCTTAAAACATCACCATCATCAACACTAGCATCAGCTAAATCAGCATCAAAGCTATACCCACCACCACCAGTAACAATACTATTATCAAGCTCAGCATCCTTTGTTATATTATACAATTGTACTCTTGTAGTATCTAATAGATTTACATTAGTAACAGGTACAGTTTGAAGTAATGTTATATTTGGGCCTGTGTTAGTGGTTATCGCTGTACCACCTTGTAAAAGCAAAGTAACAGCTCCACCACTGGAGTTTGTAACCTCTTCAATAGTACAACCAGAAAGAGTATATGTACCTGTAGTATTAAAATCAACTGTACCATCTACAGTGAGGTCTGTCAAAGTTTGTATACCATTAACTAGAACTGTACCAGTAGATTTAAAATTAAGTCCACTAGTCTGAGCAGATAATAATGTAATATCCCAATCTTCTACATCGAGGACAGTACCATCATACAAATAAAACGCAGGGGTATCAAAGTTTACAAACTGGTACATAAAATACCTAATATATGCAAAAACATCGTCAGTAATATGGTCGGATGATATTTCGATTAATTTACTACCCTTCGTTATTGTGATACCCGTTATTAAGGCGGCCTGTGCTTCGGTTTTGAATATGTAAGGGTGAGGTGTCATAACTATGATATCATCGTCTTCAAACAGGGCATAGTCCGCATCTTTGTCAACTGTTAATACAGCCTCTGGCACCAACGCGCCACCTATTACCAAATCAAAGTTGTAATTCCGCGCTACAACCAAATTATTGTAGTCTGTCAATAGGGACAATAGATTACCAGATTGCCATTGTGCGGTACGGGTCATCACAACCGGGTAAACCTCACCGAAAGCGATTATTGGTGTGCCTTGCAAGATTAATTCACCATTAGAATCGGTCTCATAATCAAGCGTGGAAGGTGTTGAGTTATACTCATCGTATTTAGTCCCAGTAAATGTATATTCAATCTGTGCCTGAACCCGTACCCCTTCCTTCTTGGTTATACCTGCTGAGTCTTCGGCAAATACTGGGTTAATCTGCATTGATTCAATGATACGTGCAGATTGAACATTAGCGTTCCCGCTTTGGTCATATCGAACCTGCCCAGTCGTAGTAATCTTTGTTATAGGAGATATAGATAAAATATTGGGGATTTCGCCCGAACCTGCCCCGACGGCATATATAATTGGCGTGCCATTTGACACAACCTCTAGGCCAACCAACGATACATCGCCCTGACCAAAATTAAAAAAGATAACATTAGCAAGCCGGTTTTGTTCAAATTGGAGAGCAGTTAAGTCACCACCAACGGCTGAAAGTTCCCAATTAGTACTGGCACCTCCAGTATTTGTTGGATTAGAGCGTACAATCCTCGAACCATTCCGCAAATAATTAAACATTTGACCAGTGTAAATAAAAAGATTACTATCATAAAAATCCGTAGTATAGTAGTTTCTTCGGGGTGACATATGTAGATACATAGTACATCCATAATAATTTATGGTTCGGCTTATAGCCTCATTACCTGGCACCCCGGCAAGGATTGTTCCTGAGTTCCCCTGACCAGCAGAAAAACCACCCCAACCTGTTAAACCTAATGGGGATGATTCCGGTACATCGACATTAAGGATACAATTATAAAAAGACAAATGGACACCATCTGCATCAAGGATTACTTGATTATTCAGATTGACAATAGCATTTTTTACAACATAGTAGCCGACTGCAACAATGCTCGTGGCAACATTTATATCAATTATGGAATTAGATTTGGAAAACCCTGGTGGTAGATTTTCTGATACGAGAACATCGGTATATCTGTTTTTAATTTCGCTATCGAGGTAAAACCTCATATTAAGAGCCTCCAAAATATCTAATAGTCATATCATTGCCCGAAATTGTTATTCTTAGAGTTCTGTTATTTCTTGATTCATCGGCAGCACAAATACGCTTAACATCAGTTAAAGTTTCAGCATCAATGTCTTCTATTGTTATTTCATCACCAGCATTCAACCCTTCATTATCAAGAAAGGTTTCAATTAATGCTAAAGTATCCTTATCAGTTTTTTTTGCTTTAGCTCGGTCTAATGCTCGTGCATTTCGCTTTGCTTTTGCATTTGCTGGTAATTTTATTTTTCGCATAAGCCCTTATTTTAAGTTAAGGGCCAAAGTAGTGTCTCAAGTTGAGACTATCTGGTGTCCATTAAGAAATATATTTAAATAGAATCAAAAAGCAAATGGAAAATAAAAAAACCTATTCTCTGGAAAGAATAGGCTTAGTATTAGCGAGGAGCTAAAAATGATTCATTTAAAATATAAATAAAACTATCTCTCATAGTTAATACTTTTTCTCAAATTCTGTTCCGTCTTCATTGAAATATTACCAATTCCACCCTGATTTAAATTAACCTCAAAAGAGATCTTACCTGTGAATTTGGTCTCCATTGATAATTCTATATTTTTAAAAACGTCCAATAGCTCTGGTTTTATTGGGTTATTCATTTATCTCCTTGAATATGTCGTCAAAATTTGCTTCTGCATAACACCTGCATTGATAATCTTGGCCAGGTGCCCCAGTATTAGATGGTGGTCTATCCCAACGGAATTTTTTACCATTATGAGCACTATGGGTGGCTCTTACTCTTTCGTCCTGTGAAGTTCTCCAAATATAGGTTGTGACCCCTATATTGGTTTGTCTAAGTGCTGTTAGTTCTCCATTTAATTTTCCGACTTGGTCCCTAGCAATAAACTGGGCCCTTGATTTTGAAACATCAATTCTTTTTTGAATATCCTTTGCGATAGTTGGAGCTGATGCCCCTTGCCTTAATCCTTTTTGAACTACTCCAGCAACTTGGTTTAATGCTGTAGCTTCCATATTGGTTATTAATGCGACATTCTCAATTGTGAATGAATTTATAGAGGCATTAATAAAAGGTTCTCTATTAAACACATTAACCCCAAATGCGGCTCTTAATTGCTTCTGCCATTCTTTAGAATTCCAAACATTTACCTCATTGGCTATGCTCATCGCTACGGATTTTTTGACTATTCGATTAGGTGAATTTTCAACATTTAATTTTGCTGATTCAGATAACCTTTCCGCAGCCTCTGCATAATCATCTACTTTTTGAACAATTCCAGGGTTTAGCAAATCCCTTTCCTCTGTCAACGATTCCAAATGGGGCATATAAATATCTAAAATAATTTTTCCGATATTATCCATATGCTTAACTAAAGTTCGTGAATACCTTCTTTCTGCTGACCATGGGTATAACCAAGCAGGCTGTCTTTTGGGTGGTTTCTTTTTAACTGCGCTAGAGTCACCCGACAATAAAAGGATTGTACTAGCCCCTAATGAGGCTGAGGTTTCTTCTCTATCATTTTTGAATAAATCCATCTTATCCCCTGAATGGGTCGATTTCCTCTACTGGTTCCGATGTCGGTAAATCATGATTATGAGCTATCCCATTAACGCCATGATAAGGTTGAACTGTAAAATTAACAATCTCATGAATGTGTTTAGTTTCTCCTAAACCACCTAAAGAAGTTTTCCCTGTACCCCTTATTTTATCCGAAATCATATAATCGTGTTTATGGCCATCAACGGTGCTAGTCACTCCACCTTGAGCAACTGGGTCCCCGACTATTTCAGTCGGTTCATTTTCATCTGCTTTGGGTAATGGTTGAGGCTCTGGTGGTGGCTCCGGTTGTTCTAGTTCCCCTTCAACTAATATTTCATTTGAATACTCAGACCCACCAAAATGAGATTTTCTAACTTCATTTGGATCTAAAGAACCCATCTCAACATGATTTTTATCGGTGTCAGAATGAAGTTTTCTAGTTTCCGCAATTTCTTTCTCTGTTGGTTCCCCAATAGGATTAAATACAATTTTCCAATTTTCAATTATCACACCTTTGGTTGGCCCTTCTTTAGCAAGCATGGTTAAATAAACTAATCTTTGGGCTGGCTTCAACATTTGTAATCTTTGTTGATTTCCTATTTCATCATAATAAAGAGTTATATCTGAGGCACCCGTGGCATTCATTCCACCCGGTGAACGACCCATAAATAAAGTCATTGGGATATTATAAGTCCCTGCCACCCTTTGTTGGAATTCTTGCATCAATTCAGGTAGCCCACTAACTGAGGAGGCACTTTTTTCGTATTGTTCTTTGGCATCTATCAACATTGTGTGGATAGTATGTTTACTTAAATCTAAAATCTGCATTCTCTTTTTTACAACGTCCTCTTGTCCAGATGCGACTAAATTTTGAAGATTCTCAATTTTTAGAACTGATTGAATAAAATCATCAATTATACTGGAGGTAGCAAAATAAGTCTGTTCTAATTGTCCTAAGGCTTTAAAACCTTTTTGATAAATAGAATCATTCCACCAATTATTTTGAGAACGTACTCTGTCATCTGTTAAGGGCCCATCAAATCTTAATACTCGGCTTTCGTGTACTCTGAATTGAACAATGGGGACTGGCTCTAATGGAGTGATACGATAATATTTAGGTTGTCCAAATTTGGGGTCTGTTGGTTCTTCATAGAGATCCGAACCAGATTGCCAAGTAGCTCTCCAACGGTCATAAACTTTTAAACCTTTGATTGATTTTATATTAGCCTCATTTAATGGTTGTTCCAAAGCATCTGGGCCTGTCGTACCATCATCGATAAGCATAACGACTATAGAGCCACCGAAAACATTTCCCCAAGTCAAACCACCCTTAAATATTTCTTGGGCATTTAGTACGTCTAAAAGGAATTTATTTATGTCCCCATCTGTATCGTTTGTGATGTCAAACCAATTTTTAATCATATCATCGACAGGACGATTTACAATTTTAGCCCCAAAATCAGTTCTGTATAAATTTCTATTCTCTTCCTCGGTTAATAAAAGGCTTCTTTGAAGGGTATTATCAACACTACGGTCTATCCCTTGAGTACCCCAACCAGTGAGCATATTGGCCCAACCATCTAATTTTTCC